>Ga0134078_10000001_pt1 | contig 61132 bp, 72 predicted proteins | sample 15_taG_20_FD_119771 | JGI IMG/M metagenome (GOLD analysis project Ga0134078, IMG submission 119771) | Grasslands soil microbial communities from the Angelo Coastal Reserve, California, USA - 15_D_Met_20cm_2_24_1 metaG | ecosystem: Environmental > Terrestrial > Soil > Grasslands ...
AGGGCGGCGAACTCGCCGTCGGTGTAGCCCTGGTCGTACGAGTTGCCGGTCGGCTCGGTGGCGGCGGGGGCGATGGTCAGGATGCTCATGGCGTCGGGTTCCGTTCCGGGGTTAGTGGGTGAGGGCGGGGCCGGTGGTCAGTTCGGCGGGCGCCAGCTCGTGGGCGAGTGCCGGGGCGTGGACGAAGATCGGGGCGCCGTTGCCGTGGCTGGTGTCGGTGTGGAGGGTCCACATGCAGACGCCGGGCCCGGCCGGGAGGCAGGTAGCGTGGCCGCCGAGAGCGGTCCACCAGGCGGTGAGCTGGTCGAGGCTGGTGGTGAAGACGTGGGCCTGGCCGGCGGTCTCGGTGATGCGGGTGAACGGCAGGGCGTTGAGGTCGGCGGCGGCCTCGGCGCGCTGGGCGGTGGTGAGCATCGGGTCTCCCCCGGGTTGTACGGCCCGGCCACGCAGAGCCTGTTCGTCTTCGTCGTGCGTGGCCGGGCCTGGCTTGTGGGTGCCGTTAGTCGGTGATGGGGCGCGGGTGGTCGTGGCTGCAGTCCGGGCACTGGAGGGCGCTCAGGTTGCAGTCGGGGGCGTTGGGGGCGGTGACGACGACGCCGGGCTCGTGGGCGTCGAAGATCGCTGCGCAGCCGCAGCCTTCGGTGAGGCAGTCGCAGACGGCGATGTCGTGGGAGGCGGGGGCGGCCATGCCCGCGGTGTGGGCGGCGTTGTCCATGGCGTGGCGGTAGTCGTCGCCGGTGCCGGCGTGGTCGGCGCGCTTCATCCAGTGGTCGAAGGCGTCGCGCTGGGCCTGTGTCAGGGACGTGTAGTCGCTGGCGGTCGGGAGGGTGATGGTGGGTATGGAGGCGTGCGTCATCACGGCCACGGCTGGCTCCGGCTGTAACTGGGGGTGCCCTTCCGCCGGTTGGGGCGGGGTGTGGGGCTTGATGGAACTATCGTAACCCATAACTCATTGCGCCGCAATGACTTTCACGGGGTGTGCGGGCACGAAAAAGGCCCCTCCGCCCGGGGGCTCGGGGCGAGGGGCTTACCGGTGGTGCGGCGGGGCCGGCCCGGTTAACTGTCCGCAGCGCGCTGCTTCTTGATGACATGCTCGCGGTGCAGTACGAGGAGGTCACTCCACGAGTACCAGGTCGTTCCCCCGGAGCGCTCGGACTCCAGTCGGTCCAGCTTCGCCCACCGTCGGAGGTTGGACTCCTTGACCGGGAAGCCGGCCCGGTCGAACAGGGCGAGGGCCTCGCGGATGGTGACAAGGTCCCCGAAACGGTCGGCGTTCGTACTGGGGGCGGGTGCGGCGATGGCCATGGTGCTGTGGCCTCCCATGATCGACGGCGTGCAGTTCGCAGCTGCTGCAGCCGATAACGGGTCCGGGCCGTGGGCCCGGTGGAGGGGGAATGTTCAGTTGTTGCGCATGGTGCGGGACTTACTGCTTAGACACCCGGTGTGGGGGTCAGGTTGCACGGGCGGCGCGCCTTTCCTCCTGGCCCTCGATGTGCCGGTGGGCCAGGTAGGCGAGCGTCCACGTGGACCGTCGCCCGTCGGGGGTTCGGCAGTGTCCGTTGCTGCACAGGGCCCGCCCGGTGCGGTGGTGCCAGAGCAGGCCCGCGCAGCCGCAGCCGGGGCACAGGTGGCGGCAGACGATGTTCGCGTTGCCGGTGAGGACGGCGTGCTCGAGGTACTGGCGGTAGACGAGGATGTCGCGGCGGCGTTGGACGGTGGCGTCGTCGAACTCGGTGTTGCGGATCATCCAGTCGTAGACGGCGGGCGCGTCTTTGGGGAGCGGCTCGATCGTGTCCGGTGATTCGGTGGCCATGAAGGCGCGGATTTCGCGGACGGTGGCGTCGATGTGGGAGAGGGCGTCGACGTTGAGGGGGGCGGTGCGTTCGATGGAGCGGACGGGGGCGGTGCGGGCGCCGGTGTGTGATCGTCGGGGCAGTTCCACGAAGTGGTCGACGAGGTGCGCGAGTTGCGCGGCGGCTTGTTCTGCGTGGCTGTCCGTGGTCCCCATGGGCATATCCCGTCCCCTGTGGGCCATCTCCGGGGTGCGCGGGGGCGTCCACACTGCCGAAGACGCGCGCACGGGGATGGTCCGGTTTCTGTCACTCCGGGTCAATCCGGACGCCCCATCATGGCACTGGTGTGGCGGGAGGTGAACCGATCGTGGCAATCGATCAGCAGTGTGTGGCGGGTCTTCACATTAGACACACGGGCAAACGGGAAGAACCCCCGGCATATGCCGCCGGGTGGGGGTGGTCAGTCGGTGGCGGCGATCCGGGCGGCGCGGCGTGCCCCCTCCAGGAGAGCGACCAGCTGGGCACGTTGCGCGTCGTCGACGATGCCCTTCGCGGCGGCGCCGCCCATCGTCTTGACCGCGGTGTCCATGGCGACGTCGAACGCCGCCCGCACGACCGGGTCGGCGAGCGTCGCATGGCGCTCCACCATGGCCTGCTCGAGCATGTCGGCGAGGGGCCGCAGGATCGCTTCCTCGCCGCCGCCGTCGGGTGCGGGGGGTGGTGCGGGCTGGGTCATGGTGTCGGCTCCCCCACGGTGACGGTGGGCGGTGGCCGCGCCGTTGCGGCCGCGGGCGGTACGCGGGTTCAACGGGATGATGCGGGCGTCACCGGTACCCGGTGGGCCGGCCGGGCTGTCGCCCGTGGGGGCGGGTTCTGCTGCGGGCATGGCGTCTCCGCTCGTCCGGCAGAGGTTCGGGAAGGAAGTGGGTTCGTACCCGGCGTCTGTGTGGCGCCGGCCCCGGTTCCGTGGGCGCGGCTGCCAGTCCACGCTCGCGGAAGGCCACTGTGGCAGCAGAAGAGTTGTGAGGGGTAGGGCGGTGGGGGTTTTCTGCCCAAATCGTTGGCCAATGGTGGTGGATTCAGGCCGGGTCTGTTACCGGTCTTTGGGGTGACGGGCTGTCACATGAAGAAGGCCGCGGCCCTCGGTGGGGCGCGGCGGGGGCGGGCATGCCCGTCTGATGCCGGTGATTGTAGGCCGGGGCGCCGCCACGGGGGAAGACTGTGGGGGGAGTTGCCCGCACGGGGTCTGGGTGCGGGTGGGGACACCGGGCTGCGAAGGCCCGTCGGGGTCCCGGCGTCCCCTGGACCGCACTTTTTCGTTACCGCCAGTACGGCACACACAGCGTGTGCACCATTCGGCACAGAGTGAACCTGTGGGGCGCAGGTTCACTCCTCCGGGTGACTCAAAAACCCCGGCAACAGCCCCGCAATCAACCTAATTTGCCCTATGCAAAATAGGGAACGGCCCCGCTCCTTCGCAGGTCGGGAAGCGGATGAACTGGCCTTCGGTGACGCCCTCTCATCGGCGTGCCGTTCCCAACCCACCCGTCACTCCTGGTAATTTGCTCGCCATGAGTACCCCAGGCGCCGGAGAAGCGCGCGAAAAACTGCTCGTCAACCTGACCCCGGAGCTACGCCGCGACCTGCGGATCCGGGCCGCCGAGCGCGGCCTCAACATGCAGGACGCCGCCGCCTCCGCCCTCAACCACTGGTATGACACGGCCGACACCGCCGACGCCGACACCAAGGGCGCCAAGTCCTGGGGGGTGTTCCTTCCCGCCGGCGGACCCGACCGCTTCACGCAGGAATGCGAGACACGCAAGGTCACCAAGGTGCAGGGCATGGCGCAGGCCATCACCCTGTGGCTGCAGGCGCACCCCTCTCCGGCCGAGCGGCTCGTCAACCAGCCCGTCAAAAGGATCCTGGTGGGCAATCAGAAGGGCGGCGTCGGCAAGACGTTCGTCGCCTCCGGCCTCGCCCAGGCCATGGCGGAGATGGGGCTGCGGGTCCTCCTGGTCGACTACGACCCGCAGGCCCACCTCACCAGCCGCATGCAGATCCCCGGCCTGCCCGACGGTGCGGACAGTCTCCTCACGCACATGCTCGGCGAGGGCAAGAAGCACCTCGTCCGCTCTCTGGTCTCCCTCCCCCACGAGCGGTTCGGCGGACGTCTGCACGTCCTCCCGGCGAGCAAGGACGCGTTCCTCATGGACGCCAAGCTGGCCCTGCTACAGGTCGGCCGCGACATCTGCCTGGCCGGTGCGCTGGCGCCGCTCGAGGTCTCCTACGACGTCATCATCCTGGACGGGCCGCCGAACCTCGGTCTGGCCATAGACCTCGCCATCAACTACGTGCAGCGCCGCCCCGGCGAGCTGATCGACCACTCCGGGATCCTGATGCCGGTCTGGTCGGACCGCTCGTCGTTCGACGCGTACGGGATGCTCAACGAGCAGATCAATGCGCACACCCGGATGACCGGTTCGGTCGTCGACCAGCTCGGGTTCGTCGTCAATGCCTACGACTCCCGCAAGGGTGTCGTCACCCGCAGCTTCTACGACGGCTGGAACGAGCTGACCACGCCCGGTGTGCTGGCCACGCTGAAGGATGCCATCGAGGGCCGGGAGGCCTCCGACTATCAGGTGCCGCTGCTGGAGCACGCGCCCGAGTCGGGTCAGGCGGAGGTCATGCGGTCGCTGGCGAAGGAGCTCGCCGCGTGAGCTCGAAGAAGGCGCCCCCGGTCATTCCGGTGGTCGGCGGCGACAGCACGGATACCGCCCGTGAGGACGAGTTGCGGCAGTGGGAGGAGCAGCAGGCGCGGGCGCGGGCGGAGAAGGAGACCGCGGCGGCGCCCGTGGTCCCGGCTGCCGCGCCCGTGCCGGAGCAGGCCGCCCCCACGGCGACGACGGCCGAGCCGTCCGCTCCGGCGCCCGCACTCCCCGAACCCGCGGCGCCGGCTGCCTCCGGGTACCTGCCGATGCCGGAGTTCACCGAACCGGACAGCGAAGACCCGCAGGAGCGCCTCGAGTTCTACTCCCGCGGCGTCCTTGCCGTGCAGTACGCGGCCCGCTCCAACCATGAGCGGGCCGAGCAGCAGCGCCTCATCGGGCTCGGTCTGCGACTGCGGGCCATGAACAAGGAGGAGCTACACCTGGAGGCCGGGTTCGACACGTTCGGCGAGTTGACCGAGGCCCGCTTCGGAATCAAGAAGCATCAGGCCAACAACATCATCCGCGTGCTGGGGGTGGCGCAGGCGCTCGAGGACATCACCACCCAGGAACTCAAGGAGCGTCCGCTGCGGGTCCTGGTGCCGATACTGAACACGCACGGCGCGGACGCGGTGCGCAACACGTGGCTGGAGGCGTCCCGGCACGGCAACGTCACGGACACCGCGCTGAAGGATGCCGCGAACTTCCTCGGGGTGGGTGCGCCGGTCGATGCGACGCCGGCCGCCGAGAAGAGGGCGCCGTCGAAGACGGTGGCGAAGCCGAGCGAGTCGCTGCAGGCGGTGGAGCGTATCCGGTCGCTGGCTGCGCAGGATCCGGCGAAGGCGCGCCGTGAGGCCGAGCAGCTCGAGAGCGCGGTACGGGAACTCCTCGAGGAGTTGTCCGGCAGCGTGCAGTAGTCGCGGGGGGGGTGGTGACCAATGGTCACCACCTTGTCGTCAGTCTGACCCGAAGGTGGTGACCAAATGGTCACCACCTTCAGTCGTCTCCGTCGTCGTCCTCGTCGTCCTCGTCGTCGGGTTGCGCGTATGTCTGCCCGTCCTCGTAGGCGGCTTCCTGGAACAGGCCTTGCCAGCGGACGCGCGGTAGTTCGGGGCGTGGGCCGCGGGTGGTGACGGGGCGTTGGGTGGGCATCGGGGGTGCGCTCATCGTCGGGTCCAGTTCGTCAGGCCGCGGGGGCGTACAGGCGGCGGAGGGTGCGGATGTGGTGGTCGAGCCAGGCCCGTTCCTCGTCGGCCTGGGCGCGGTGCCAGCGTTCCCGTTCCTCGTCGGTGAGGAGGCGGGGGTCGGTGGTGAGGTCCTCGAGCACGGGCGGCTCCGATCGGTTGGCGCGGTGATCGTGGATCACAGTGCCGCAGATTCCGGGAGTCGTTCCCTCCGCTCCGGGGCCGCCAAGTTTCACGGTCGTAAAACAGCGTGGACGGGAATCCCGGCCTTCCGGGCGCGGCGCATGCAGTCCGCAGTCCCGCTCGAACCCGCACGCTGGAATGCGGCGCACACGTCGGCGCCGAGGTCGACCATGAGCTGGTTGCGGCGGTGCCCGGCGAACGGACAGAACTCGATACCGCGGCGGTTCCGGCGCCGGTGCCCCGGCGGGCAGTTGGCATCGCACGGGTCATCCCAGTCCGCGGCGTGCTCCTCTACGGGCACCTGGTGCTCGAGCGCCCACTGGCCGGCCATCTGGTCGGCGCCCTCGGCGGTGCCGTGGACGATGACGATGCCGTCGTGGCCGTCCTGGAGGGCGTCGTGCCACAGGTCCGCGAGGGTCTGCCGGAGGGCGGCCTCGTCGGGCCACGCGCGTGATCCGGTGATCAGGATGCGGGCCGTGGTCACTCGGGCACGCCCTGAGCGAAGTACGGCAGTTCGCTCTCCCACAGGCCGTCGGCACGGCGTACGAGGTGACCGAACGACACGTCGTTGAACAGGATCTCGGAGAGCTCACCGGGCTCAAGTGGCGGTTCGCCCTTGCTCGAGTACTCGATCTCGTGCCACTCGCGGACGTCGTCCACGGTGATCTTCCAGGTCTGCCCGCCGGCACCCCTCATGGTGAGCACGCCCTCGGCGAAGATGCTGTCGCGTGCGGCACGGGCTCCGGCAGGACTGACGACGAGTCGCAAGGGCTTTGGGGCGGTCTTCTTCGGCACGGGGTCTCCTGTCAGAAGGCGGGGGTGAGTGGGGTGTCGCGGGCAGCGATGGCTTCCAGGGCGAGGGCCTGGTCGACGATCCGGTTGCTGTAGATGCGGCGGGTCTCGCGCTCGCCGAGTCCTTCGATGGCGAAGCGGATCAGGGCGGGGTTCTGCATGGCGGCGCAGCGCAGGTCGATGATCTCGTCCCGGGTGAGGTCTTCGGGCCGGAGTTCGGGCTGCTCGTCGGCGGCCGGGGTGGTCTCGATGGCGGGGGCCTGCCGCTGCTGCTGGATGGTGGCGACGGCCTCGGCCATGGCCTGCCGCGCCTCCGGGCTCTGCGGGCCGCTGCTGTAGACCTCGGCGTCCTCGGCGTGGCGGGCGCGTTCGGCGGCCCGGGAGTCCTGCCACTCCTCGACCATGGCGCGCCGCTGGGCCGGGGTCGCCGTGCGCAGGGCCTTCGGAGACAGCCGGTAGGCGAGCACCCCGGACGGGCGGCGGACATCGGCAGCAGGGCCACGGGAGAGCTCAGCGGCAGCCCACACCTCGAGCGCGGTCCAGCCGGCGTCGGCGAAGTCCCGCACGATCCATGCGATCCGTGCACGGGAGGCCTTGGCGAGCCACGGCACCGTGGCGATGAGTTCGGCGGCGAGCTGGTAGCGGCGGCCGATCTTGTTGAGCTTTCGGGGGCCGCGGTTCTTCTGCTGCTTGGGGGTGGGGGAGGTCTTCTTCCCGCTTGCGAGCTTGCTCTCAGAGGGGGGGATAGAACTAGCTGCAGGAGAGGACGCTGAAGTACCACCCTCCATTGGGGTGCAACGAGACCCCGCCGAAAACGCGGTTTTGGAGCGGCGGCGGCGTACCTTCCGGGCGGCCTTCTTCGCGAGCTTCCCGAGGAGCTTCCGGGTCTCCTGGGCGGCACCGACCGGGCGGCGCGTTGCACCCTCGCCGACGGTACGGATACCGAGCGCCTTGTCGAATGCGGCGGGGATGGTCCGCTCGAACTCGGAAGCGCGGCCGCCGACTCCGGAGATGCGGGTGCCCTTGGAGCGGTACACGAGGAGCCCGGCCTCCCGCAGCATCCCGAGGTGGTACTGCACGGTGCGCTCGGCGACCTTCAGTTTGCGGGCGAGGTAGTCGACGGAGGGGCGGCACTCCGTCAGTCCGGCGATCTCCTGGGCGATCTGAAGGGTCGTCGGCCCGAACTTCGGCCCGTGCGTCCGTGCGGGCTTGTAGAGGCCCTTGTGGGCGAGGCCGGCGACCCAGTGGACGGCGGTCATCCAGGAGTGGGCGCAGGTGGCGATGCGGCCGGTCGTGGCGTGCAGCCACTGGCTAGCTGCGATCACCGTGGGGAGCGCGCCACGACCGTGCCGATCACTGTATTCGTTCGGGCGTTCGAATTCGGTGACGGAGGTGCGTGTTCCGTGGGTGGGTTCGGTGCCGTCAACGTCACCCGCGTGGGCGGAGATTCGGGATGTTTCGGGCGCTGCGGGGTGCTCGACCTGACAAGAGGGGGTGCGGTGCTGCACTATGTACCTGCCGTCCTCCGGACATGAAAAAGCCCGGTCGGTGGTGAATGTGGTTCCGTCCAGAACCTGAAGTTCGCTCGAATCGACCGGCTGCCAACCGGAAGAGACGGGCCTTAGCTCGAAGCAGCCACTTCGAGCCGTGGAAGTCGGCCGTGGATCGGTGAGCCAACACCGAACAAGCGGCCAGCGGTTGAGGATGAGAGCTCCCTGCCAAGGGGCACCCAAGACCTCCCGCTCAGGAAGTCACTACGTCATCTCTGATCTCCCTTAATGGGTGAGGTCTGCCCTACGCGGATAACGCGCGGGTGGTCTATGTCGGCACGGCGCTCCAACTCCTGCTGCCATGCCTCGTCAGTGGTACGGCGAGCGATCTCGCGCTCGACCGCCGCCAGTTCGGCCGCGTCGGCTGCTGCCTCCCGGCGCCTGTCGGCGGCCGTCTGTAGCCCGACCATGCGGTCGTGTGCCGCCAGCAGGTCGGCGGGGAGGGGGACGGCCTTGTAGTGCCGGCGGATCCGGCCCAGTTCCCAGCAGACGGTGCCCCATTGCTGCTTGCGGCGCGCCCGGTCTACGTCGCGGCGCATCTCCTCAAGGGCGCCGAGGTTGCACGCGTCCTCATACGCCTGGCCATCGAGGGCGACGAACCACTTGATGCGGGCACGGGACTTCGGAGGCCGGTCGGGAAGCAGGGCGCGAAGCCGCTCGATCTCCGGGGCGAGGAGCGCCCGGATCTGTACGGCGGCCGGGGCGGCGAGGTCTTCGAACTCCTGGTCCTCGGCGAGGGACGACCACACCGTGTCGGGCTGGAGTCGGTCCAGGCGCTCGTACTTCGTGCAGAAGGTGCGTACGGCGCGCTCGGCGTCCGCCTGCCACTCCTCGCGGGAGGGCCAGGCGCGGGCGCTCATCGCTCAACTCCCGCATTGAGCAGGACCTGGTAGCGCATCTCAGCCTCGGGCGAGCGATCAAACAACCAGCCCTCGCCGTGCTGGTCGCAGTACTTCGAGTCGTCTTCGCTTCCGGGGCCGAGGAGGCAGTTGCCGTGCTCGTCGACGCGGGGGCAGCAGCCGCAGGTGGCCTCGCAGCAGTCGGTCTCGCCGTACGGGTCCTCGGGCCCAGGCTTCTCACAGTCGGCACAGCGGTCGCCGGTGCAGTACGGCACGGTCTCCACGGAGACGGCGACAACGCCGTCCTGGCCGCTCACGCGACGGTGCGGGTAGTGGTGACAGGGCCCGTGCCGAGCGACGCCGGTGTGATGTTCACGGCGGTGGCTGGGGTTCCACTGTCTGATCGCCCGGTTGTCCGGGTACTCTCGTGCATGTTGGCACCTTCTACTCGATGACGTGCCGACGGGTCGACACCTTCTTCTGACCGAGAGGGCTCGACCACGCCCCCGCTCCCAGGTATCCGGCAAGAGCCTGGGAATCCAGCGGGGGCTTCAATCTGCCCTCGTGCACCAGCCATCTGACGAGACGTCTGGCGCATACCGCAGTCTATCGGTTCACACTGACAATGTGCCCCCGGCTTCCCCTTCGTGTCGCAGTTCCCGCGCGGCACCCTTGACTCACGCATCGTCGTGCCCCCGACCACCCGACTCGGCGTCAGCCGGGTGCGCAGGGACGGTCATTGCCAAGGACCGGCGCACCATGCCCGCCATCGCCGCATAGCCGGCCGCGTCCAACACCCCGCGGATTTCCTCGATCCCGGCGCGATAGCGGTCCGGGTTCTTCATCATCCGCTCCAGGTGGACGCCGACCACGAGCGCCCGGTCCCACACCGCCTGGATCAGTGCCGGGTCCGCGTCCGGCCATGCCGGGAACAGATCCCGCGGCAGCTTGACCGGCGAGCCGACCGAGGCGACCTGCGCGGCAGCAGACAGGCCCGCCAGATACTGGCCCGCCAGCGTCGCCCGGCCGCCGAACGTCGTGTCCCGCTGCACGAGTGCGAACTGGGCGTCGTCCACGCCCTCGCTGGTGGCTGCGGACTCGATCGGGGCGTTGGGGTGAGTGGTCATGCGGCAGCCTCCAGGCGCTTAGCAGGGATCAGGGTGTGCACGGTCGCCTCCGGAGAGTCGAGGAGTTCGGCGAGCTCGGCGTCCAGGTCGAGTTGGCCGGGGATCGCCAACGGCAGCGGCTCCGAAGCAGCCGGCCGCACAGGGGGCTCCGGGCGCGTACGGCGCTGCTCCACATCGACATCGACGACGAGCTGCCCGGCGATCGCCGTGAACTTCGTACGGGACGGACGCCGCCCGACGGTGCGCCGCGGCCCCGAAACGGTCTCCTCGCGGGCCTTCATCGACGTGACGACCGCGGGCACCGACCCGTCGTCCTCACGCACCCACGCCGCATCGATCAGACCGCGCGCCTGTGCAGCCTCGAGGAGCTGCATCCGCGTCGCGTCCTTCGACAACCCCAGCAGGTTCGCCAGATGCGAGCGCTGCCAGTTCGCCGTCCGAATGTTCATCAACGCGACCTGCGCGATCTCACGGGCATCCCACCGCAACGCGAGCGCCTTCAGGATCGCCTTCTTCTGCTCGGTCGCGAACCGGTCGTCCGGTGCAGCCTCCGGCACCATCCCCGACCGGGCCTCGACCAGCCTCCGCGTCCGCGCCTGCCACCGCTCACCGCCGAGCACGGCGAACTCCTCGACCAGCTTCCCGTCCGGGCCAAGAGTGTTGGCGTACGTGTGGCAGGCCACCATCACCGGGCACTCCACGCACACGCCGATCGCAGCCGTCTCCCGGGCGATCCGTACGTCCCGGTCCTCCCCGCCGTCGACGTCCGGCGCCTGCCACGAGGTAACCGGGACGCGCACACGCCGGCCGTCGTCCAATTCGTGGCTGCCCGCCGCCAGGTGTGGCGCGTCAGGGTCGGGCGCGCAGCCCCTGTACTTGAAGCGAGGGTCTTCGGTGAATGCGTTGTACGCGGCATGCGACGACAGCGCGGTTCGGTTCGGGCTCATCAGTGGCCCCCTTCCTTCGGGTTGGGTCGGCTTGTAGACGGGGACGGCTCGGGCGCGGGGTCGGAGAGAACGGCGACGGCGGCCGCCAACTTCGACAGCCGCCGCTCCAACCCCTCCGCCACCACCTGCTGGTCGGCGTGCACCACGTGGTCGACGAGCCGGGACCCGGCCCGCTCCGCCGTCAACTCGCGCTCCGCACGCTTGAGACGCTGCTCGCGGCGCACCGCCAGGACAGCAGCCACACCCGCGGCGAGGACCGCGAGGCCGGCACGTATTCGGTGGGACACGGGTCCTCACCTCCGTTCTGTCAGGGGAAGGGATAGGGGTCTCACTGCTGGGCGTTGCCGAGCCGCAGCCACTCCGCGACGAGGATCTGCTCGGTCGCCTTCAGTACGGCTTTGTCCTGCAGCTCCCGCTCACGGGCCCGCATCAGCTCGATGGCGTGCTCAAGGCTGTCCGCATACACCTCGGTCGACAGCACCCCGCGGGCACGGGCCCGGCGCCGGCGGCGGCACTCGATCGCTCCGGCCACCCCCGTTCCGGCCAGGACGACGACGGGGGCGAGGGTGAGCAGCAGGGTGTCGATGGTGTTCGCGTCCACAACGGACCTCATTTCGGCAAGGCGGTAGCCAGGGTTGGCTGTTGAGGTGGGGTGAAACCAGGTCCGGTGGGGCGGACGGGCGGGGCATCCAGACGACCCCGCCAAGGGGTGTTACGCGGCGGCCGTCAGGTCGGCCGCGGGGGCGTGGCGCTCGAGCTCCTCGCCGGTGATGGCCTCCACGAGCGCGCACACCAGGATCTCGGCGGCGTTCGGCGTGACGGCGTTGCCGTACTGGCGGACCTTCTCGCGCTTGCTGCCGAGCACGATGTACTCGTCGGCGAACGACATGGCCCGCCCGATCTCGTGCGGCTCCAGCATTCGGAACAACACGTCGTCGATGTCGACGTCGCCCTTCACCAGCGCGTACCGGTCCCGCGTCGTCAGCGCGCCGATCGGCTGCCGGACACTGCGCGCGGTCCCGTTCCCGTAGTACGGGATCAGCAGGTGCTCCTGCACTCCCGCAGGGGCGACGAGCCCGTGATGGTTACCGGACGCGGTCACCGTCGCCAGAGCATCAGTCACCGGCCGGGCCACGCTTCCGCCGCCGCGCAGCTCCGCGATGAACGGCAGCCACGCCAGCCCGGTCTCGTTCCGAGCGGTCTGCGTGCGCAGCGGCAGATGCGCCGAGCCGGCCTCCTTCCCGTCCCGGCCCTCCACCGGAATCATCAGCGGCGGAACCGCCAGCGCATCGTTCTCCCGCGTCGTCCGCGTCGGCATCGGCTCCCACATCGGCGACGCCGCATCCCGCCACGTGCCCCCGGCGGGCACCATCACCGGCTGAGAGAACTTCTCCAGCCCGGCACGGATCCGCGCCAACGTCTTCGCCGCCAACGGCCGGGCCCGGTCCCCGATCCGCTGACCCGGTATCGACCAGTCGATCGCCGCGAGCGCGGGCAGCGCCTCCGGCTCCACCACCTGGCTCCGGCACGACGTACGCGGGCACCGGTACACGTAGTGCTGCCGGTATCGGCCCATGTCCCGGCCCGGGTTCTTGAACACCTGCACCGCCTGCACCGTCTCGTCGCACACCGGGCACCAGGCCTTCGGCCGCAGCCACTTGTCCCAGTCCGGCGTCCGCCCCAGGCTCTCGTGCCAGTACGCCACGTACAGGCGGTCCCGGGACTGCGGTGCCGCGTGCACACTCCGCGGGTTCGCATGCATCGAGTTCAGGGCGATCAGCCGGGTCCGGTACCCCATCTTGTGGAGCTCACCGATCCACCGGTCCCACTCATCCCACTGCCGCACGTCCACGACGTTCTCCACGACGCCGGCCTTCACCAGCCCGCCCCGCTCGATCACGCCGCGCAGGTACAGCGGCACCTCCTCCATCAGCGCCCGCGACTCCTCCTCCGACGTCGGCTCCTCCGGGTCCTCGTCGGCACCGACGTTGCGGAACTTCGACGCCTCGATCTCCGCGTACAGCTCCAGGAGATCGCCCTGCATCGCCTTGTCGAAGTCGCGCTGCTTCCCCTTGGCGATCGACCAGTTCGTGCACTCCGGCGACGCCCAGAAGATGTCGGTGACGGGCCACGCCCACACCGGCGCCTGCCGGATGTCGCCGCGGTAGTGGGAGGCGTCTGGGAAGTTCGCCTCGTGGGACTCGATGGCCCGCTCCCAATGGTTCGCCGCGCGCTCCACCCGCAGGTTCGGGACGGAGTGCATGCCCTGGCTCGAGCCCCCGGCGCCACAAAACCAGTCCATAACCGACAAAGCGTTGCCGTCGTTTCGGTACCCCATCAGTTGTCCCCCTTGGAGGTCTTGATTGCGCGTCGTGCACGGTCTCGTTGGCGGCTGCACGCGCGGCAGTGGCGGCGGCCGTTGTGCAGGTAGGTGTTCTCGTCGTCGTAGGGGTGACCTTGTGGGCAGTGCGTCCGGTCGGACTGGGCTCCCTGGAAGGGCAGACCGGCCTTCTCCGTGTGGCGTCGTCGCTGGGCTTCGCGCTCGCAGACTGCGCAGTACCGGGATCCGTTCGGCCGGGAGCGGACGTTCTTCGGGTCGGTCCAGTCGTGGCCGGCGCGGCGGCAAGAGGTCTGCCTGGCGCGAATACGGCGCTGGTTCTCCGCGTGGGTCACAACTTCGACGTGCGCCGGATTCACACAAGGCGGGTTCACGCACAGGTGGTCCAGCTCAAGGCCCTCCGGTATGGGGCTGACGAGTGCCTCGTAGGCGGCTCGATGCGCGCAACGGTCACGTCCGTCGACATGTACGTAGCCGTAGTTGGCGCTGTTCCTCCAGCCCTGCCATTCCCAGCAGTCCGTAGAGGTGACGACCACTCGCGTCCGGATCCGCACCGGCAGTTGCTCTACCGTGAGCGCGTTGTCGTCGCTGCGGTATCCCATCAGGCGGCGCTCCTCGCGTCGGCGGCCTTCAACTCGTTCAGCCGGGCCTCAAGGAGCTCGTCGAACGTGCTCCACGACTTGTCCGGGCCCTGCACGCTCCGATCCGATACCCCGCCCTTCTTACCCGCCAGGCGGATCTGCAGCAGCGCGTCCGGGTTGGCCCACACGTTCGGGTCCTGGCACTGCCCGAGCAGCCGCTGCAACGGGTCGTCACCGCCGGTACCGGTGTCCTGCGAGCGGCCCGGCTCCGGCGACGCATGCTCCTCCGGGACGGCCGTGCTGTGCTCCGCCGCCGCGGTGCCGCTACCCGTCTCGGCAGCGACCTGCGCCGCCACCGCCGGAGCCTCCACCGCCTGCCGCTGCTCCCTCTCCGCCGCGACCGCCTTCAACTCCGTGCCACGGCCCACGATCAACTCACCCAGCGTCGTCGGCCCGTTCGGACCCTGCACCGAAGCACCGAGCAGCCCGTCGCCCTTCGCCTCCGCATGCATCACCTGCAACGCCGCCACGTTGTTCCACACCGCCGGCTTCCGCAGCCGCGACAGATAACCGTCCGCAGGCGACGTCTGCCCCACCGGGTGATCGCGGTCCCCGTCGTCCAACGACCCCTCATCCACCGGGATCATGAACGTGTGGATCAGCGCGTACTTCAGCGCCGCCGACATCGCCTTGTTCGACGCCTTGTCCGCCGTGTCCGACGCCTCGCCCATCGTGATCGCGGTGACCTTGTCACCCGCCGGGCCATAGAAGTGGAAAGCGACCCGCATCCGGATCGCGTTCATCTTCCCGCGGACCTCGGTCTCACTGTCCAGGACCTCCGGCGTCATGAACACGCCGTGGTCGCGCAGCGGTTGGGCGAGCGCACCGATGGCGCCGTCGACGCCGCGGAACTTGTACTTCTGGTGGTCGTTGAAGCCCTCCTTGCCGAGGTTGCGGACGTCCCGCATGACCAGCGCCATGAGCTGGTAGATGGTCGGCTGGTCGGGGTTCGGGGTGTGCGAGGTCAGACCCTCCGCGGTCGTGCCCGATGCGGGGGCCTCAATGGCAGTCGCCATGAGGTGGTTTCTCCTTGTGTTCTACGGTGCGGGGCGGCCCACGATCCCGGGCCGGCATCCCGCCCCGGATCAGTCGTCTGTCGGTACGTCGTGCAGGTCGAACTCACTGACCAGCCACGACTGGATCACCCACGCCACCTTCAACTGGTAGCCCAGGCGCTCACTGTCAGCAGCAGCCTTCACCGCCGCCCGGTCCACCAGCGAACCAGGCACCCGCAGGCTCATGTTGACCTTCTTCACGCCGCGGGTACGGGTGGGCCGCTCCGGCTCCCACTCGCCCTTCACGAACCGGTCCAGGCCGTCCGTGGCGACCGCGCCGAGCGTCGTGTCCGTACGCTCCGCCGCCGCCTTCAACGCGTCCCGCAAAGCGGGGGTGACGTAGATGCCCATCGTGCGCGCCAGGTCCGTACCGTCCTCGGTGGGCTCGCTGTCGCGCAGCACCACCCAGCCGCGGGGGGCGAGCAGCGCCCGGATCGCGGAGTCGTCGTGTCCGTGCTCGGCGAGCTGGCGGGCGGAGACTTCCAGACGGGCTCGGATGTCGCGGGGCACGCGAGGTCCTTTCGGCGGGCGCCGCCTGGACCGGGGCGCGGCCGGCGGGCGCGAGGGGGTGTTGGCCACGCCAGTGTCCTCCATTTCTCTTTGCGCCGCCATGAGCAGCGGCGTCGGTGGGTGATGCCCCAACCGTACCCGCTAAGTCATTGCGACGCAATGAATAACTGGGTAGAGTGGCAACCACACCAACCAGCAAGCGGGGGACCGGACATGAAGAACAGCCGCAGCAGCCGCATCCGAGCCGCACTCACCAACACCGCCCTCGCCGCGCTCGCACTCGGGACCCGCGCCTACTACCGCCACCTCCTCAACCAGGCCGCCACCACCGCCGGACAGGTCGTCATCGGCTACACCAAGGAGAACGGCGAGCACAGCCAACGCCTCATCCGCCCCGAGGAAGTCCGCCGATCCAAGGCCGGCGACTACTACGTCCGCGCCTTCGACGCCCTCCGCGACGCCAACCGGTCCTTCCGCCTCGACCGCATCACCACCCTGGAGACGGCCTGACGGGCAACAGGCGAGCCCACCGCACGACATCATCAAATCCCAGACCGAGACGAGGGGCCCATGAACGAGCTGATGCTGCAGGACCTGGCAACCACGTCCGTCACGCAGCGGACGAGTCACTGCATCCACATTGCCTTCCCCAACGGATATGGCGCATCAGTCATCAACGACGGGTACGGATCCGAAGACGGCCTGTACGAACTGGCCGTGCTCGACTCGAAGGGGCACGTTACCTACGAGAGCCCCATCACCGGCTACGTGCTTGGCCATCTGACGCAATCCGCCCTGCTGGATGCCCTCAAGCGCGTCGCGGAGCTGCCCGCAGTCCCCACCGGGGATGCCTGAAACACCGAAGGCCACCTCCTGAACCGGGGGGTGGCCTTTGATCACTCTGATCGCGCACGCGAAGAGTAGCCCAGACCCACACCACGGCGGAAGCCCTTCACCCGGATCACGCGAGAATCGATGCCATGGACCGTCAGGAAGCCCTGCCAGACGCCCCCGTGACGCGGCGTGAACGCGTCTTCTGCACCGGCATCCGATCCGACGGCCGACGCTGCGGCCAGGAACTCTTCGACAAAGTCTCCCGCGCCCGCCAACGGGGAGATGAGTGCGACCCCGAGACCCGCGCCGGCCACGAACGGCGTGACGCCGACCAAGACCCCATCCCCGGACTCTGACAAGGACTCTTCCGTGACCACCACGAGCATCGCCAGTACGACCACTACCGTTCACGTCGCCGTATCCGACGCGCCGCCCCTGAAGGTGAGCTTCGTCTACCACGACGTCACCGAGCTCGTCCTTACCTACACCGGTAACAGGCTGACCGAACTGCGGGTCCTGGGTGTCGAGGAGGACACCGGCGTCGCCGAGTGGCTGGAGACGGACCTGAACGCCTACGAGGCCGTGCAGCCGTGGATCCGCGGCGAGGTGGAGAAGCACCGGCCGTCCACACGGGCGCGAGCCCGCCAGCAGAGCGTTCTCGACCGGGCGGCAGAAGCCATCGACGGTGAAGCGTGGCCGCACGAGAAGCCCGAGCGGGAGAACCAGGAGCTGTACCGCCTGGCCGACAAGGTCCGTGCGCTTCCGATCTCCGACATCGACGGCTGACGCGGCTTCGCCCAGATCGATTCTGCGGGCGCCGCGCCGGGGGATACCGCTCCAGCGAACCCGCCCGATCCGTCATACGGTGCTTGCAGGATCAGGGGAAACCCGCAGACCAGCCACCCCGCCACAAGATCGAAGACCCTACAAAACTTCGATCACCACCACCCTCTCAACTGCCCTGCGCGCGACCCCATCCCGCACCGCGCCGCTTTGGGTGACCACACGCCGGTTACGGTGTACGCCCCTTGAAGTTTTGTAGGGCCAAGATCATGCGGGCATGATGGTGGTCATGGATGCCGAAACCCTGCTCGAGCAGTGGCTCACCACGTCCACGCTGCGGCCCTCCACCCAGGCCGAATACCAGCGCGAGCTCGCAGGCCCCAAAGGCTTCCTCACCTGGTGCGCCGCCCAGCACCCCCCGATCGACGCGCTCGCCGCACGCCCCATAGACGTCGCCACCTGGGCCCACGACCTCTTCCTGCGCGACGACCTCGCAGGCCGCCCCTTCGACGGACCCGACGCGCTGGCCTGGCTCGCCGCACAGCATCCCGACACCGCCCGCAGCCACGACCGCCGCATCAGCGCCCTCACCATGTACTACAAGGCCGCCACCGACCGCGGCGTCATCACCATCCCACCGAACCTCGCCGCCCTGCGCTCCGGCGTCCTCCGCCCCGCCGGCGCCAAGAACAAACTCGACCGCGGCGAGCGCGCCGCCCTGTTCATGGCCATCGGCTCCTGGAGCCCCGCCAACTCCCGGCACTGGCAGCGCGACCGCCTGTGCGTGATGCTCCTCCTCGAAGGCCTGCGCCCCGCCCAAGTCGTCCGCGTCGACCGCCGCCACCTCTACCCCCAACCCGATGGCACCACCGAAGTCCGCGCCCCCGACTACGACTTCGAAGCCCTCGGCAAACCCTTCACCCTCGACCCCATCACCGGCGCCGCCCTCAACCTCTACTTGGCCGTACGCCCCGAACCCGGACCCGACGTCCACACCCTCCTGCTCTCCGACCGCGGCGGGCCCCTCCACACGCGCTGGCCCAACGAACTCGTCGGAAACATGACCGCCGGCGACCCGGCCCTTGCGAACGTCACCGCCGACGCCATCGCCCACACGGGGCTGTGGGACACGCCCGACGAACCGCCCCCGACTCCCCAGCCGTAGGGGGTGTTCAGCCCGGGGCCGCGCTACCGTCGGCCGTGCTGAAGTTGCGCCCCGGTGGGTCCGGCTCCAGGTCGTTGTGGCCCTCCCGGGGTGGTGCCCGCAGGGCCACAACGCGCACCGGCGAACAGCGCCCGTACCGGACTGTGGGACTCCCCGGAAGGCGGCTAGCATGCCGGCCACGCCTACCGAAGGACTCGCCATGCCGCACACCGAGATCACCGAGCAGGACCCGCCGGAGCCCCAACCCGCCGTGGATCCCGGCCTGCAGAAGATGGTGGTGATGTTCGGTATGGCCCTCTTCAGCACGGTGGTCTGCACCGCCCTGTACGGGCCCGACAAGAACAGCGAGCGGGCGTTCCGGCTGCTGCCGTGGTTGAGGCGGAAGCCGGAGGCCGAGGACGACGAGCAGCCCGCCGTGCGGGCCAAGCGCCGCTGAGCCGCCTCAGACGAACTTGTCGACGAGGTGGTCGTACACCTTCACCGCGGCCGCCGCGTGTGCCGCCTTCCGGGCGGTGGAGTCGCGCCGGCGGACGTAGCGCAGCGTCGTCTCGATCGCGGCGTGGTCGGCGTATTCCTGGATCTCCTCCATCGGCACCTTCGCGTCGTGCATGTGGGTGAGCTTGGAGGCGCGCAGCACGTGCGGAGTGAGGTCGCGGCCGGTCAGGACGCCGGCCTTCTTGCCGAGCCGGGTCAGCAGGTAGTCGACGTCGTGACGGGACATCGGCTTGTCGTCGTCGGTGAGCAGCAGTTCTCCGTCGGTGCGGCCGGCGGTGGCGACGTCGACGAGCTGGGCGAGACGCTCCGGGAGGGTCCACACGCGGCCCTTGCCGCCCTTACGCCGGAGGTCCAAGAGGCGTACGCCGTCATAGGACTTGAGGTGGGCGAGGGTGGCGGTGCAGCACTCGGAGACGCGGCCGGCGAGCGTGTAGATGAGCACGGGCACGAGGGCCTGGCGGGCGGTGTCGGCGGCCTCGATGACGCGCTGCAGCTCGTCGACTTCGAGGATCGGTGTGGCGGTGGTTTCGTCGCGGGGGTCGACCTTGGGCCGGTCGTGCTTGGTGACCGGGGAGGCGATCGTGTGGTCCTTCGTCTTCCACTTGGCGTACTCGGACAGCGCGGTGAGGACCGACAGGCGCCGGTTGATGGAGCGCGGTGCGGCGCCCTTGGCCTTCTGCACCTTCGTCCAGGTCTCGATGATGCCGGGGGTGATGGCGCCGATGAAGAAGCGGTCGTGGCCGCCCAACTCGCGTGCCACGCCTGCCCAGAGGCGGATGTCGTCGGCGTAGCCCTGCTTGCTGGTGGTGGCGGGGACGGCTTCGGAGCCGAGCCAGGAGGTGACGAGGAGGAAGGTGTCGCGGTCGCAGAGTTCGGCGAGGAGTTCGAGGCGCCAGCGTCGTTCGCCGAGGCGGCGGGTGCGGGGGTCGCGGGGTGCGACGGTGCCGAGGGTGTCGCGGAGGTAGTAGAAGGCTTCCTCGGCGGCGCCGGGGGTGGTGAGTTCGGCGCGGGGTCTCGCGGCCAGGTCGTGCTCGGTCATGCGTCGGCCGCCTGCTCGCGGTAGATGCGCTCCGCCTCGTCGTCAAGCCAGGCCGTGTCGTGGTCGATGCACTCGCCGTACTGCTCGCACACCTCGCATCCTTCTGCATCGGCGCGGATCTCGGCCAGGGGCTTGGGCTCAGTCACGACTGCTCGGGATCGATGAGGTTGATGGCGTCGTGCACCTTGTCCCAGGCATTCCCGGCGAGGGCGCCCTGGTTCTCTTGCGCCCATGCGCGCTGCCGGTCGGCCAGTTCGTGGGCGAAGGCGTTGAGGTTGGCGTCGATGACCCACTCCTCGCCGGGCTTGAGCATGCCTCGTGAGCGGAGGACGCCGATGAAGCGATCGCGGGCGCTCTGTTGCTGCGGCTCCGTTGTCATGATCCCATCCTAGTTGTTCTTAACCCACGTTAAGCGGAATCCTCAGAGCGATCCTGCGGGGTGGGCTGCTCCTGGGTGTCGCACGGTCGGCACGTGGGGTGGATGCAGCCGGGACACGACGTGCCATCGCACGGACAGTCCTCGGGGCAGCATCTCCGCGTCACCTTCCGGCGCGGCGCGGTGCCGTCCTGAAGGCGCTGCCGGAGTACGGCGCAGGCCTCGGCGCTCGGCGGCGTGTTGATCGCGCGCTCGTAGGCGTTGGCGCCCGCGCGTTCCTCGATCGCCTCATGTGCCGCCTCGGGAGTCGGACACTCGACCAGGGAGCAGGTGATGTAGCCGCCGTCGCCGAGGAAGAGCGTGCCAGAGCTTCCGCATGCCGGGCAACGCGCTTGTACGGACGGGAAGTTGTCGCTCATGCGTCCATCGTCTCGCGTGGCCCGCCGGACGTTCCCCGTTCCACCGGCCGACGTGTCACTGAGCGGGGTACAGGACATCGAAGACCGGCGGCTCCCATAGGCCGAAGGTCGACACGTCACCTTCGGTGAAGTCCGCCGCGCCACGAACGGCCACTCCGCCCACCCGAAGGCTCCGGAAGCTGATCCCCGCCGTATCTATGCCCGCCCCCTTGGCCCGACTCCGCACGACGACATCAATCCCACACGTCGTCAGTGCCTTTCCTGCGATGTGCCCCCAACGGTCGATCTGACGAAACAGAGGGCCTTCGGGTTCTCCGAGTCCGCCCAGAGTCCTCAACCACCCGCCGGTGAACCTCAGTACGCTGGTTGCCTTGTCGCCGCTGTCCCAGACAAAGACGCTGGTGCGCGCTTCAGGCAGCTGGACACGGACACCGTTCTCCATCAGACGAACCGCGTCGGCCGTGGAACGCGACAGTTCCCCGGCCCGGTTTGCTGTCCCCCACGCCAACGTGAGCAGGCAACCATCACGCAAGCCAGCAGGATCGTCGCCGCAAGTGGCAAGCATCGCCCGGAGGTCAGCCTCGTCGAAGGGCACCGTCTTCTGGCCGCGCCGTACGGGAGACGACTCCCATTCCATCTTCCAGCGCGTGCACATCTCACGCGGCAACGTGGTCTCGAACCAGTGCCCGTGGGGCTGCCAAGTTCGTATCGCAGACCATGCGAACTCCACCGTATTGGGAGACACCTTGCACTCTTTGATCAGGTATCCGATGTAGGCGGCGAACGTCTCCTCCGTACAGGGGCGAGGGTCTACCCCTCTGCCCTCGCACCACTCCTGGAACTTGCGACGCTGTATTCCGTAGGCACGTTGCGTATCAGCGGCGGTCATGCGATCCCTCCGAACTGGGTGTTCCACAACAGGGCGACGATGGTTGATTCGTACGGCCAGCGCGCCACTCCGCCGTGCTTGACCAGGTGCAGCAGGGTCCGACTGGGGTGGGTCAGCCCGACCTCCAAGGGGACGCAGCCGGGAGGGATTTTGCAGTCCTGCACCGTGGGCCGAGTACGCCCGTCTATCCCTTCGGTGGAGGCCGGATCCGCTGAGCGCTGCGCCAGAACGGGCTGATCCCAGCACAGTTCCCCGTCGGAATCCGCTCCCATTTGATCGATGTTCAACCGTGCGGTGAAGGCGGGATGTAGTCGTGTCAGCCGTTCTGCGTTCGTCTCTCGTGCGACGTCGGCTACCGGTATCTCCCCTACCTCCAGCAGTGTTACGGCGAACTCTCCCGACATCAGGCCGGTGTGTACGCGCAGGAAGGCGGCAGCCTGCACCGGGGTCCAGCAGGACGCTCGGCGCTGTGTCTGCCCGATGCGATCTCTGTAGGCGGCGGGTATTCGGTCGCTGTGCAGATCCTGGCGAATCTGCACCAGGGCCTGTGCGGCACTTGGGCTGTAGAGCACCTGGTCCAGCAGGCTGCCGGCCATTCGTTCGTGCAGTGTCCTCATGCCCATCCTCTCGGAACGGAGACCTTACGGAGACCTTGACGAGTAGCTGAACTACTCTAAGCTTAGCAGTATCCGAGCTACTCCACCCCGGATACGCTGACCCCATGGACCTGACCGGCTACCTGACCTCCGATGAGGCAGCAGAACGGCTCGGCATCGCCCGCCAGAGCCTCTACAACCTGGCCAACCGCTCCCCGGACTTCCCGAAGCCGAAGAAGATCGGGCGGACGTCACTCTGGCCGGAGGAGGGGATCGACGCGTGGCGGGCGGAACATCCGAAGCGACAAAAAACTGAGAAGTGAGGGCACCGCCCATGGATTACGCACCCAGCATCACCATCACTGCCGCCCCGGTCGCGGTCGGACTCGGCGCATTCGCCGCAATCCTCCTGGCTGACGGGACTGAGGACCTGAGCTGGGTCCGCTTCACCATCGCTGCGATCGTCTTCCTCGCCATTTCGGGAGGCGGCGCCTACGTTGCGGCGCGATGGAATCTCGCTCGGTTCGAGCGGCGGCTGGCGGATGATGACGCAGCGTTCCGGCAGCGGCTGGCCGCCGAGGACGCGGCACACCGTAAAGCGGTCGTGGCCGCGTTCGAGGCTGACGTGGAACGCATCACCGGCCGCCCCTTCCCCACCGACCCCGCCACCGAGAAGTGAGGACGCCATGCTGGCCGTACCCGAGCGCGTGCACGGCGCCACCGTCTTCGACGAGTCGATCCTCTGGCACAAGCCCGTCGGCGCCGTGACCGAGGAGTTCCAGGCAATCGCCTGCTCCGACGCCGAGGGCATCGTCTTCCCGTCGGGGAAGCGAGACGTGCCGCTGCGCCTGGACAAGCCGGGCGAGCGCTGGTGCCCGGACTGCCTCGCAATGATCCGCGCCTGACAGACGCAGCGATGCCCCGCCTGAGTGAAGCAGGCGGGGCGTCGTCATGCAGCCTACGCGGCGCCGCGCTGGCGAGCCTTCTCGCCCTCCGCCCACGCGTTGAACGCCTGCTGGCAGGACACGCACAGCGGGCAGCCGCCGTCCCCGTACCGGTGGCACGGCTCCTGGCAGCGCGTACACGGGCCGACCTGCGAGGGTGAGCAGTCGAGGAGGCGGGATCTACCAGGGGACGAGGGAGTAGCCATGCCGTCCATCGTACGTACGGCCCGGCCACACCCCGGGATCAGGCTTCGGGCGCGGGTTCCGGGGCGGGCTCCGGCCAGTGCCAGGTGCCGCCCTGATGCACAGCCTCGTCCTGGACGACCCGCCTGATCGTCAGGATGTTGCCGTCGGGGTTGAACACGTTGAGGCTGGCGATGCCCTGGCCGTCCGGCTGTGCTCCCTCGGGCAGGGCGGTGACGAGCGCGCACCGGCACTGGGCCGGGTCGTCGACCGGGGCGCCGTAGTTGACGTAGTGCACGGCGGCGGCCACGTAAGGCAGCATGCAGTTTCTCCTTGATCGGGATGTACGGAAGGGCTTGAGGGGGCCGCGCGCGGCGGCCGTGAAAGGGGCCGGGGTGCGGGGTCAGGGGCCGACGGCCACCCACGGGCCCGCGAAGTCCGTCGCGACGTTGGCCGACGGAGTGATCGTGGCGGGCATGCTGGTGCGGCCGGAGCCGTTGACCGCGAACCGGTAGGCGGCCGGAGACAGGCCGACGCTCGCGGCCTCCCCCACCCCCGTCCACCCCGACGCGCGCGTCAGGTTGGGCGGCACCGGCCCGTTGAACAGCAGGCCGACCCAGTAGAAGGAGCCCCCGGCGAGCGACTGCGCGGGGATCGTAGTGGTCTTCAGCCCCGCCGACCCCTGCACCCCGTCGATACCCGCCGACGCGAGCAGCGTTCCCGCACTGTCGTACAGGCCCACCCAGTTCTGCCCTGCGGTCGGCGAGGACGCCGTGTTCGCGATCCACCAGTACAGGCGCGTGGCCGTCACGTTGGCGGCCACATTGATGCGGACCAGGTACAAGGTTCCGGCGGCCATACCGGTCGAGTTGACGGCCAAGGCGGGGTCGTAGGCCCATCCGGCGATGCCGTGCGCGGCCGGGGTGTCCTGGCCGAGCGCGTGCCCGGTCACGTTGAGGCTGCCGGTGACGGTGCCGCCGGCCGCGGGGAGGGCGCTGATGTCCGCCGGGGTGAGGGCGTCGCTGCCGCCGGCGGCGTGGGAGGCCTTGTGGCCGGTCGGGGTACGCGCGTTGGTGAGGGTGGGATCGGTGGAGCGCAGTGCGATCGTGGCCCCGGCTCCGGCGTCGCCGAGCGGCGTCGCGGTCGCCGGGTCCCCGACGGGCCCTTGTGGGCCGGTGTCGCCCGGGTCGCCCTTGGGTCCGGCCGGTCCTTGTGCTCCGTCGGCTCCCGCAGCGCCTTGGGGGCCGGCGGGTCCTTCCGGGCCCGGCTCCCCCGGTGCTCCCGGCGCTCCGGTGTCGCCCTGCGGGCCTTCGAGGGAGGCCAGCCACTCCTCCCGGGTGCCAAGGAACCCGGCGTCCTGGGCGACCTCGTACGCGGACCGTCCGTCGGCGCCGTCCTGGCCGTCGGTGCCGGGTGCGGCGGCCACGTAGACGACGGTGCCCTGCCCGGTCTGCGTATCCGACAGGTCGACACGGATGCCGCCCACCCAGTACGGGCCACCCGAGGCGGGGACCGCGATGTAGGTGAGGTTGGGGGCGCCAGTCAGCGAGCGGCCTTCCTGGATCGCCCACAGCGTGTCCCCCACCAGCGAGTTGACTGACGCGTTGGGTACGAGGTCGACGGACCATGTGCCGTCCGCGGCCGGGGTGATGGGGCGCGCGGTGACGAGCTCGCCTTCCTGGTCGGCGACATAGCCGATCGCGGGCCGGCCGGTGACGTCGACGAGCGTCGCGGTCATCTCCACCCGGGTCGGGTTCGCGGTGCCGAGCAGCGCGCCGTTCACAGTGGTCATCAAGGTCTCCTAGCTGCGGCGGCGCTCGAGCAGGTTCAGCGGCAGCAGGCCCGTGGAGGCGGTGCCGTCGCCGGACGGCTTCTGCTGCTGTTGCTGCTGATCAGGGGTGGGGGACGGTGGAGGGTCTTCGGTGGGGGTGGCCGGGTCGGTGAGGGTGCAGGTGTAGCGCGGGTTGTCCGGGTCGAAGTCGTCGACGGGCACGCACCGGTACTTGTTGCCGTCGGGGTCGGTGTACGTCCACTCGGCGGGCGGTGAACCGTTCGTGCCGTCGGCCCCGTTGGCGCCGTCCGCACCGTTCTGGCCGGGCGCCCCGGTGGCGTCCTGCCCTGCGGGCCCGGTCGCCCCGGCCGGCCCGGGGATCGTGGAGTCGGCGCCCGGCTCCCCCGACGGACCTACAGGACCAGGCGGACCCGGGCTCGGGGTGATGGTCGGCGCGTCCTTGCCGTCCGCACCGTCCTTCCCCGCCTTGCCCGTCGCCCCCGGCTTCCCGACGATCGTCTTCCCGGCCTCGCCCCTGCTGCCGGGTGGGCCGGCCACCGGCTTCCCGCCCAGTGCCTGGACTTGCTTCGCCAAGGCGTCGCGGGCCTCGTTCGCCTGGTCCAAGTCCCGGTACAGGACCAGGAACCCCGTCAGCAGCGCAGCCAGAGCCCCGGCGACCACCAGGGCGGCCGCCACCCCGAGCGCATTGCCGACACGGCGCCGCTTCCGCACCTGCGCACGCGTCGGGCTGCCCATCACTTACCTCCGGCCAGGAACAGCACCACGGGCAGCACGAGGCCGACGAGCGGGATGATGACGGACGCGACAACCCAGCGGCGGGTCTGGGTGACCCGTTCCGCGTCCTGGTCCCGCTGCCGCTGGATGCCCTTCACTGCCTCTCCGAGTTCGTTGATGTCCTTTGTCATGGCGGCCTTTTCCACGGCGTACACGTCCGCGGATACCAGCCGGTCAAGGCGGGCGTTGATGAGGCCCATGTCGTCGCGGACGTCGCCGCGCATGGCCTCGATGAGCCGCCACAGCTCGCCGTTCGACGGCTCGTCCGCCATGGGTGCTCCGGAAAGGTGGTGTCGGGGAGCGTCAGACGCTCGTCACGGCCGGCCGTACGACCGGGGCGGGGGCGGTGACCTGGGTGCGGACGAAGGCCTGCGCGACAACGGTCACGAACGCCATGGCGGCGGCCTGCCGGTCGGCGGACCAGTCGAGGCCGAGGTTCATGCCGAGGGCGAGACCCGCCTGCGCGAAGCCGGTGAGGGCGGCAACAACGCCGTCCTGCACCTTGAGGGCGACGAGCAGGCCGAGGAGGGCTGCGGCGACGGCGTTGACGGCGGTCTGGACGTCGGCGTTGACGTCGACGACGAACGCGGCGACGAACTGAACGACGACGGCGACGAGGCCCGCCCAAACAGCCGGTTCACGCCCGAACAGGGTGGTGGTCTTCACGAGATTCTCCAGAGGAGGTGGTGGATGGGGTGGGTCAGACCTTCGGAATCTTGAGCGCCGCCCAGGTCTTGGGGCCGGGGATACCGTCGGCATCCCCCTTGAGGTCGGCGCGCGACAGCTGGAACGCACGGACCGCGGCCTTGTCGGCATTGGTCCAGTTCGGGCCCGGCCCCTGCTTGTAACTCGCGCCGAAACCGAGCGCGACGAGCCGCCTGCCGAGCGCGGTGATGACCGGGGAGTTGCGGCCGCCGTGGAAGAACGCGGCACCAGGGAACGGCTCGTACGTCACCTTCGCGGCAGGCTTCTTCGGGAGCGTGCCGAGCAGCTTCTTCAGCGTCGTCGCACCCGGAACGCCGTCGGCGTCCTGGCCGGCCGCCGTCCCCTTCAGGCCGAGCGATTTCTGGAACTCGGAGTAGTTCTTGGTGTCGGCGTCAGACCAGGTCGGGCCCGGCCCGTCCGTGTACGCCTTGCCGAACCCGGCCTTCACGAGGGCCTTGCCGACCGCGGTCACGTGCGTGCCCTTGGCGCCGTATCCGTAGGCGAGGCCGTTGATGGTGACCTGGTAGCGGGCCGTCGTCGATGCCGTCGTGCCGCCGCCGGACGCCTTCGGGTAGGCGGGGCGGCCGTAGCCGGCGATGTCGTGGACGACGCGGACGCGGCGCGCGCACACGTTCGCCGTGTTGCCTTCGATCGTGTACACGTACTTGCCGTCGCCGGACACGCTGGTGACGACGCCGACATGGTCGATCGCGCCGATGCTCGAGGAGCCGTTCCAGTCGAAGAAGATGACGTCGCCGCGCCGGATCCCGGACTTGGCGATGCCGTTGGTCATCGCCGTCCACTGGCCCTTGGCCTGGAAGCGTGCAGCGTGGGCGACGGTGTAGGCGTAGTCGGTGCCGAAACAGGCCGCCTCGTAGTTGTCCGAGGTGTAGGCGGCCTCGGTGACCGTTGCGTCGCACCACGCGAAGTTCCCCGCGTAGGCATTGCCGTTGCGGCCGCGGTACCAGGCTTGGATCGCGTTCGGTTCCCCGGTGCCGAGCCAGTGCTCCATGCGCCGGATCATCGCCTCGACGCCGCCGGTGTTCTTGCCGAGCGTCCGCGGCCCGGCGCCGTCGCCTGGCTCCGCATCCTCAACGTCGTCGGCGGGCAGGCCGTAGACGCCGCCCTCGGGGTCGCCGAACTCGGCGGCGAGCAGGGCCTCCTCGTCGGTGACGGTGGGCCCGTTCCCGGATGAGGTGAGCAGTTCGGCCTGCCGGTCCTGCGTGAGGTCCTCTTCGATGGGGCGGGTCTCGCCCATGGTGGGTCTCCTTGGGGTGGGGCGGGGTCAGGTAGTGGGCGCGAGGCGCGGGGCCACGACGTCGATCTGGTCGCGGAGCGCCTGGTAGACGGCGAGGGACATGCGGAAGTGGCCGGTGTCGCCCCAGGAGGCGCCCCAGCTCTGGGTCACGCGGAGGATCGTGTGGGCGGGGATGAGGCGGCCCGCGGTCTCGTCGACGGCCACGCTCTCGAGCGCCGTGACGCACACCTCGTGGCCGCCCGCGATGGGCGCCTGCCGCCAGTTGGGGATGTCGTCCAGGAGCGCCATGGGGCCGACCGGGTCCGAGAAACTCTCCAGCCAGGGCATGCCCATGAGGACGGGCCCGTCCTGGAGGAGGAGGCAGAGTTCCTCGGCGCTGGTGGCGGGCTTGTAGGAGTCGATGAGTCCGCGCGCCCTCAGTGCTTTGGCGACGCCGAGGCCGGAGGAGCCGCAGTCGTCCGAGGGCCACGTGTACTCGTGCCATTCGTCGCGGGTGGTGGCGTCGGCGTACAGGCGGATCGCGAAGGCTTCGGCCTCGGCCGGGTGCGTGAGGTCGAGGCCCGCCTTGCGGCACTCCTTCGCCGGCAGGAGCACGGACAGGGCGGCGGTGGCGGCGTTGGCCGTGCAGGAACCGAGGGCGTCCACGTCGTCGACGCCGGGGAAGAGGCGGGACGTGCGGATGCCCTGGGAGATGAGGTCCTGCTGGTTGAGGACCGGGATCTTCGGTGCCCATTCGCGGGCGCGGAGCGTCTGCCCGGTGTACGGGGTGCGGTGAGCGAGGCTCCGCGGGTCCAGCACCATGTGACGCCCGAGCGCAGGCTGGACGTCGTACTGGCGGACGTTGATGGGCACTCGCCCGTGCTCCCTGACTCCCCGCGCCCAAGAGCTGATGTGTCTGTGGCGGACCGCTGCGTGCGGTCGTCCCTCGGGGGATAGAGCAGCGGGCGGAGGGTCGCCCAGAGATCAGCGTACGGGCCCCACGCCCGCGTGTTGCCCCCGCTCGTCACTCCTCAATGGGCTGCGGGTCCAGCTTCGTCGCCGTGAGGATCGGCGAGTACGTCCTGCACGTGGAGTCGAACACGCGCAGGTAGATGGCGGCGCCATTGTTGGAGTAGAAGCGGGGCGCCGATCTGATTTGATTCTGGTTGGGGCAGCCTGCGGTGAGGCACGCGTAGGTGATCGCATACCAGGTCTGCGGCTCCCACGCGATTGTGTCCGGGGGCGGCGGGGCGTCGGGGACCGGGTCCGGCTCGGGCGGCGGCGCCTCCTCCGGGGTCGGGGACGGAGGCGGAACATCGCCGCCGATTCCGCCGGGAAGCGTTCCGTCGTCGACGGATGTGGACGTGTCGGGGATGTCACTCATGAGCTGATGACCTGCCAATTCACGATCGTGCTGGTGGTGTTCTGCCTGTTGACCCAGACGAGGGCGCTGGTGGCGGTGACGTCGGAGATACCGACGCCGGTCACACCAGCGTTGCCGGTCGGGGTGCGGTCGCCGGGCACGGTGGTCTGCGCGGACACGAACCCGCGGAAGGTGGTGCCGGGCAGGGCGGAGAAGTTGATGATGGCGCTGGTCGGGACGCCCGCCGCGCTCGGGGTGATCGACACGGTGCCCGTCACCATGTTCCCCGCGGTCAGGGTGCCCGCGATTGCCGTGTTGCCGTCCTTGTCGACCTTGAACTTTTCGGTGCCGCCGCGCACCAGGCGGGCCAGCGGCCCGGTGTGGGCCGTTGCGGCTTCCCCGTACAGGACGCTGAACGCGGATGCCGGGGCGATTGCCTGGAAGCGTGCCTGGTCGGCGGTGGCGACCCCGGACTCGAGGTTGAGCGCGCTCTGGGTGGTGGGGGCATCGGTGTTGGAGTAGGCGAGCTGCGCGTACGTGGGCGTCGCCCAGAAGGCGCCGCCGATCTTTGTTCCCGGGGCGCTGCCGCGCAGACGGCCGAGGTTGATGGCGTCGTTCGCGAGGTACAGGCGCCACCGCATGTCCGAGTAGCCGCTGCCCGAGAACTGGCCTGAGGTGAGTTCGAGGTTGGCGTCTCCGACTGCGGATTCGATGATCTGCGCGTATGCCCAGTTGGTTTGTGCGGCGTTGGACCAGCGCACGTTCGGGACGGTCGCGTCCGGGTCGACGAATATGAGGGAGCCGTTGTCGCCCTGGACGCGCAGGCCTCGCCAGGACAACTCGCCGACTGGGGTCCCGGCACTGTCGTAGACGAGGACCATGTTCTGGTTGGCCTCGTTGATCGTGACACGCTGCCCGGTTGCGGCGGTTCGTACGACGGCGCCGGTGATGGTCTTGCCGTCGATGGCGGTCGCCGACAGCGCGGTCGCCGTGATCGATCCGGCGAGAATCTTGTCGGCGGTGATCGCGTTCGCCGCGATCTTGTCTGCGGTGACGGCGAGGGCGTCCAATTTCGCGGTGGTCACCGCCGCCGAGGCGATCTTGTCGGCCAGGACCGAACCCGCGGCGATCTGAGTCGCCTGCACCGCCCCCGCAACCAGCTTGGGTGTGGTGATCGCGCCGTCGGCAATGTTCACGGTCTGCACCGAGCCCGTCTCCACCACCTCCACCGTCACCATGTCGAGCTCGGCCGTACCTGTACCGCCCGAATAGTTGGCGTAGAAAACCGGGGAGATGTAGCGGGCGTTGGCGTGCAGCACACCCGGCGCGGTCGGCGACGGTGCCGCCGTCCCCGACCCGTTCCCACCGGAAGCCGCATAGCCCTTCAGGTAGCCGGTGAACCGCTGGAACCCGGCGCCCGCCGTCAACGGCTGCTGTGCGGCCGCCACATAGTGCTGGGCGCTCGCCGCCGCGGCCCCGGTGAAGTTGACGAGGGTCGTGCCGTCCGCCGCGACGCCTGCAACGCCCCCGTAGAACCTTTGCTGTGCGGTGTCGCTGCCCGCCACCGCCTGCCGCACCGTGAAGCTGATCCGGTACAGCACGTTCGGGTCGAAGGGGATCAGGATGTCGGGGCGCCATACCGCGCTGACGCCGCCGACTGCCCGCATCACATAGCCGCCGGACTGGGCGTCGGTGACGGCCACCGACGTCAGGCCGGGCACGGCGGCGGTCGTGGTGGTACTCGACCCTCCCGCACGCCACTTGGCGGCTTCGCCTCCGGCGTCGTACATCTTCTGCAGGATGGACGAGGCGGTCGTCACGGTCAGCTTGTCCGTGGAGATGGAACCGGCTGCGATGGCTGTCGCGGTGACGGACCCGGCCGCCAACTCGGCTGCGGTCACCGAGTTCACCGCGAGTTCCCGCGCGGTGATCGCATCGGCGGCGATCTTCCCGGCGGCGACCGCGTCCGCTGCCAGCGCGGCGGTCTGGACGGATCCGGCGGCGATCGCGGCGGCGGTCACCGATGAGGCGGCGAGTTTCCCCGACGTGATGGTGTTCGCGGCGATCTCGTTCGCGGTGACCGCCCCGGCGGCCATCTTCCCGGTCGTGACCGCCCCGGCGGAGAGCTGGCCGGTGGTGACGGCACCGTTGGCGAGCGCGGTCGTGGTGATGGCCTGCGCGCCGACCTTCGCCGCGTTCACGGCGCCGTCCGCGAGGGCGGTCGTGTCGACGGCGCCGGCCGCGATTTTGGCCTGGGTGACGGCGTCGGCGGCAAGGGCCAGGTCGGTGACGGCCCCGGCGGCGATCTTCCCGACCTTGACGGCGTTGTCGGCGAGCTTCTCGGCGAGGATGGCGGCGTCGGCGATCGCAGTTGTGTTGACGGCCCCGGCCGCGATCTTCGCCTCGGTGACCGCACCCGTAGCGAGTTTCACGTCGGTGACGATGCCGTCGAGGATGTCGTTGGCGACGACGGGCGCCTTGCTGACGGGGCCGACGGCCGCGGAGGGGATGGAGGCGGTGCCGGAGGTGTTGCGGGCCACCAGGCGCACGTACACGGGATCGTCGGTGGGGACGACGACGGTGGCGCCCTGTGCGGTCTCGATGGTGGAGCGCAGCGTCTCGGGGATCGGCTCGAAGACGGCGGCGACGGAGGCGTGGACTTCGATGCGCGCCCAGTCCATCGGCAGGATGGCACCGTTGGCGAACAGTCCGTCCCAGCCCGCGGAGACGCCCCCCAGGACGGAGGCGACGACGGGTGCGGACGGCTGCGGCGGGGGCGGCCCGTTGACGGCCTGGACGCCGACCGTGCCGTCCCCTTGTACGCCGACGATGGTGCGCAGGCTGCCGTTGCCGTCGTTGACCTCGAGCGCCGCGTTCTCGATGCTGGCGCCGTGGGACAGCCGCTGCCCCTTCTTCACCTGCTGGAGCTGCTTCTCCAGGGAAGCAATCTTGTACGGAAGCGAGTTGGTCATGGTCAGGCCACCTCCGCGGAGCCGTAATGGAAGCTGTCGGCGCGCTTCAACGTGAGCGTCGCCTGGTCGGGGCTGTCGGACGGCTTGTAGGAGTCGGCGGTGATCCGGCACCAGCCCGACCAGGACACCCACTGGTTGTTGACGGTGACGCGGACGTCATCGCCGATCTGCCAGCTTGCGAGCGGCGCCGCGGGATGGTCGCGGATGGTGATCTGCTCGACCTGCCCCATGATCTGGCGGCGCTTGCGTTCGGCGGCAGCGCGCCGGCCGAGGGTGTCCGTGCCGTTCACGGTGGGCAGGGCGAGGACGGATTCGAGGCGCAGGCGGCCGTCGCGGGTGGGGTCGACGGCGAAACGGGTGGCGGTGCCCTCCCCCGACCCGGTGGCCAGGATGACGTTGGCGTAGTCGTCGCCGGAGTACTTCACCGGCGGCGCGTCCACGATGTTGATCCCCGACGTGAAGGAGATGTCCGTACGGCGGGTGCCGAGGCGCGGGTAGCCGAGCCGGAGGCGGCGTTCGATCGTCTTGTTGGCCTGGTAGGAGCAGGTGTTGGTGTACTGCGGGGCGCCGTCCTCGGACACGAGGTCGTCCAGCATGTCGCCGAGGACCGGCGTCTCGTACCAGTACGAGTGGACCGGTTCCGCCGGTGTGCCGGCGGTGGCATTGGAGTTGGTGTCGTCGACGATCACGGTGAGGTCGCCGTCGGCCTTGGACTGCGCGTACGCCCAGATGTCGCGGATGATGACGCACGGGTCCTGGTAGACGTAGGGGCCGCGGCCGCCGAGCTCGCCGTCCTCGTCGTGGCGCTTGGTCAGGTAGGACGACCAGCCGGCGGCCTCGAGCTGGTATTCGCCGTCTTCGGGGGTGGCGTCCCAGATGAGGCCGCCCCAGCGCAGGAGCCCGTCGGCTTCGGCGTAGATGAGTGCGGTGCCCGGCATCAGGCTGCTGATGGTGGCTTTCGCCCAGCGGGGTGCGATCTTCGCGGAGAAGCTGCCGGGCCCGTTGAGTTCGTTGCCGAACTCGACGTCCGTCAGGGGCAGCGCCGCATGGAGGATGTCGCCGGTCAGGGCGTGCTGGGTGAAGTACCGCCACCGGGAGCCCATTTAGAGGGCGCCTTCGGTGAACTCGATGTCGATGTTGAATGTGGTGGTGGCGTCGACGCCGATTTGTGCGGCGTTGGAGGCGCGGGTCCGCATGCGGGACTTGAAGGCCTGCGTGGTGCCGCGCATCGCCGCGCCGGTGGTGGTGGTCAGGTCGATCGTCTCGACCATCTGCACCGTATTGCGGCGGGCCGCCGTGCCCTGGTTGTCGTCGATACCGACCCACTGCGCGGCCTCGTAAGAACCCAGCAGGAACCGGAAGTTGCCCCACGCGTTGCCGGTCGCGAGCCTAAGCCCGGAGATCGTGAACACGACCTTCGCGGACGCCGCCCAGGAGGGGACGGGAATGTTCGCCATGGTCAGGTTGGGGAACGTCTTCCACGTCTCGTCCGTGCCGGAGATGTACACGTACGGGTCCTGCGCGTAGTACGGGTACAGGGTGCGTTCGCGGCGCGGGTTGGCGACCTTCCGCAAATCCTTGATCATGCTGTTGGTGATGGTGGCCGTGGACGCCGGAATGTCGATGCGGGCCAGCGGGATCGCCGAATACCCGGACGGCACGGTCGTCGCCGTATTCGACACGTTGGGCACGACGTAGAAGAACGCGGCCGTGTCCGGTGTCCTGTTGCCCTCGTACTCAGGGTCCTGGACGCGCAGGCACACCATGTCGGAGCGGCCCGTACCGCTGGTCGCGGGGATCTGCACCGACGTGTCGACGCCGATGTTGTACACGTTGTAGGCGCCCTGCCCGGCCTGGTAGACGCCGTTGATGACCGCGGAGCCGTCCGCGATCTGCACGCCGCCGCCCGGCGTGGACAGCGCCGACACCTTCAGGTCGGGGCCCTCGGTGATGCCCTGGTTGCCCTGCGCCAGGTCCCGGATCATCTGCCGGAACTGCTGCGCGGTGTGGGTGCCGCCGGTGACGACGAACGGGGTGGTCTTCAGTGCCATGGCGTGGGGCCTCCTAGAGCGCCTTGTAGGCGGGCCACCAGGTGACGGCCAGCGTGGACGTGAGGGTCTGGTCGGTCGCCGACCAGCGGATTTCGTTGTTGCCCGGCGGCAGGACGAACTGATCGAGACGCCCGGACAGCGGGACGGAGCCGCCGTTCTCGCGGAGCACCGTCCGCCAGCCCGGCCGGGTGTCGATCTCCACCCACTCCCCCGCCGCGAGCGTCGCCGTGACGGTCAGCGAACGTCCGCTGGTGACATGCGTGATCGTCGGGTTGGCGCACGGCCCCGCCACCCGGATCACCGGCCACGTCGGCGCTGTGCCCGACACGGTGAGATAGCCGGGCCGCCCGATCGCGGACGCGTCACCGGCGATCAGGAACGGCATCTGCAGCGGGAACGTGACCCCGCCCTGCGTGAGGCTCCCGAGCGGCATCGACGTCGAGTCCGGCGTGTCGTCGTAGTACAGGTGGTCCTGGGCCTGGAACTCGATGTCCAGCGGGGAGAAACCGTGCTTCATCGTCTCGAGGTCGGGCTCGAACTTCCGCAGCCGGCCACGCACCACCCGGGCCGGGCGGCCGGGGAACTTGAGCCGCAGGTCCATGGTGGTGCCGCCCTGGCCGCGCACCGCGGGAGTGTCGGCCCGGTCCTGCAGGGCCGCCGACGCATCGAGTACGGCGGCCGCCGAACTGACCTTGATGGCGGCGTCGATGCGGATGGTGCGCCCGGAGTAGTACTCGGCGCCGAGCCACAGGCCGTCCTCGCCGGGCGGCTCCACGTCACTGTCCCGGGACTCGGGCTTGCCGAGCCCCTCGATGGCGCGGATCTGCACGCCGGTGCCGGCGCCGATGAGGACGCCGCCCAGCTCGTGCTGGTAGTCGGCCAGGTTGATGGGTGTACTCATCCGCGTGCTCCCACTCCCCCGCGCGCCAGGCGCCTGAGTTGGTAGGCGTTGTCGGCGTCGATACGGCGGGCGGTCGCGGCCGCGTTGTCGCCGGACGTGACGTGCCAGGTCTGGTTGCCGACGAGCGGGCCCTGCTCGCGGATGATGACGACCCGGCCCGAGTTGGCGTCGGTGAGCCCGAGGCCGAAGCGTCCGGCGACATCGCCCAACACGGCGGTCGCGCTGCCGCGTTTGTTGGCTCCGAGCGGGATGTAGGCCTCGCCCCCAGTGCTCGGTTCCGCAAAGGTCACCGCCCCGGCCTTGGTGGCGTAGATCCCGGAGCGGATGCCGCCGTTGGCGTAGGAGAGGTGCTGGTTGGCGCGGGCCAGGTCGGCAAGGAACTGCGTGGAGCGGTCCCCCAGGCTGGACTTGATCTGGGAGGACGCCTTGGTGGCGATGGTGATGATGTCGTCCTCGCCCAGCCCGGTCGACGCGGCGACCGTGTGGATGCCCGTCTGGGACGTTTTGATCGCCGCAATGATCTGCACCAGGTCGGCGAGCTCGTCCGAGCTGAGCGTCTTCGCCTGGGTGGCCGCAGCCGTGTTCGCGGAGGAGGCGGCCGACTTCGACTTCACGGCCTCCGCGGCGAGCTGCTGCGCGGCCGCGTCGTTCTGCCCGGCGAGCTGGGAGGCGAGCGCCCCGTACCCCTGCCCCGCCAAGGTGATCAGGTTCTTCTGGAAGGTGGCGTCAGTCTTGTTCGCGGCGTTGAGCTGCGTCGTGTAGTCCTTCAGCGTCGCGTTCGCGACACCGGCGACCTTCTTCAGGTTGGCGACGATCTCCGTGAAGTGCGCGTTGGAGGCGGTCGCGAGCCGGTTGACGAGGTTGTAGCCGTCCTCGCCCATCGACTCCAGCAGGTCGGCGACGTCCTGCCCGCCACGGGATGCGATCTTCGACAGGCTGGAGCGCCACTTCTGTGTCGCCGCGACGCTTGAGCGCAACTGCTTCATGTAGTTGGTCAGGTCGAAATGCGCGGGCGCCTTCGCGTACTTCGACTGCCCCAGGGACGCGTTGATCTCCGCGATGTCGGCCTTCTCCTTGGCGACCTTCCTGCGCGCGGACGCCTTCGCCTTCGACGACTTGGCCTTACCCAGTTCCTTGACGGCGTCGTCGTACTGCTTCCACGCATCCCTGAGGGAGGAGACCAGCTTGTCGACGCGCTCCTTGGCGTCCCCGAGCCCGCCCAATGTCTGGCCGCTGGGCTTGTAGGTGAACCCGCCGGACGCGAACGACTGCACGCCCGGCTGCTGGTCGAGGACGGAGCCGTCGGCGTTCCAGGCGATGCCCTTGCCGCCGAGACGGCGCACGGCCTCCTCGGCTACCTTCCGGGAGCGGCGCCGCTTGGCCGGGGACAGCGGAATGTAGGCCTCGCCACCGGTCTCCGGCTCCGCCCACACCCGCCACGTTCCGGCGGGAGCGAACTGGGCGACATGGTTCTCGGCGCCGCCTGCGAAGCGGCGGACTCCGCCGCGCTGGATGCCTCCGTTCGCGTAGTAGTCGACGGTGCCGCCGTCCGCCTTGCCGAGCCCACCCGCCCAGGGGCCGGGGCCCTTCTTGCCCATGTTCACGTACTGGGTGCGGATGAAATGGTTGGTGTAGGTGCTGGCGGTCTTGCCGTCCAGGGCGGCGAGCGCGGCCCGAACCGAGGCGATCGCCCCGAGCGCCTGCCCGTTCGCGGTGTAGACCCGTGTACGCCCGTCGGGGAGCTGCTTGGTCTTGACGCCGACCGCGTTCAGTGCGGCGATGGCCGTCGCGTTCAGCGTCTTCACCGTGATCGACTTGGCGCCCGGTGTCGCCCTGATCTTCGCTTGGACGGAGGTCAGGCCGTCCATGGCGCCATTCACGTTCGCGCCCAGCTTGAGCGTCTTGTCCTTCAGCCCGTCCCGGACCATCTTCAGGTCGCCCAGGTTGGATTTTGCGGTGCCGGTGTCCGCGGTCACCTGGAAGCGGCCGTCGGGGAGTTCCTTGACCGTGTAGCCCAGCGACTCGATGACCGACACCGCGTCGCCGGTGAGCGCGTCGACCGTCACCGACTTCTTGTCGGGTGTCTTCTTGATCTGCTCGATGACGCTGTTGAGGCCCGAGATGGCGTCCTCGGTGCGCATCTCCAGCGAGAAGGCCTTCTTGTCGGGGATCTGCAGGATGCGGTCGGCGAGCACGTTGGCTTGCTCGGCGGTCAGGCCCATCTGTTGCGCGGACGACACCAGCTGGGCGCGGCCGCGTTCGTAGATGCCGTTGACGGTTTCCCAGCTCGAACCGGACTGGCGGGCGGAGGCGGCGGCCTCGTCGGTCTTGGCCGCCAGGTCGTTCAGTGCGGTCGCCGCGGCCTGGGCTTTCGCGCTGTTCAGGTTGAGTTCGCCGTGCGACATCGACAGCGCGCCCGCGTTCTCCTTCGCGGCCTTCGACGCCGCGTCGATCGCCGCCTCGAAGCCGATCATCCCGCCGAGGCCAGTGCGCTGCGCGTCGTTGAGGGCCTGGATGGACTGCCGCAGTCCGTCCGCGCTCGCCTTCTGCGCGGCGAGCTTGTTGCTGGTGTCAATCGCCTGCTGCCCGAACACACCCATGCCGCGCGCGGCGATCTCCTGCTCGACCTTCAGGTCGGCGACCGCCTTCTTGTAGTCGTCGAAGGTCGCCGCGATCTCCTTGGGAGATGCCCCGCCCTTGCGCAGCGCGTCCTTGACGAGGTCGAATCCGGCCGCCGCGTCCTTCGCGTTGCCGGACGCCGCCATCTTGGCGAGCGCCTTGTCGACGGAGTCGAACTCGCTCCTGAGTGCCTTGAGGGAGTCCTTGCCCTTGACGATGTCTTCGACGTCACCAGCGAGCCAGTCCGCGATGTTGTCCAGGCCGGGGATCCGGAAGCCGAACGCGCCCTCTTGTGCCTTCGCGGTTTCCTTCGAGGCCTGCTGGAGTTTCTTGTAGCGGGCGATCAGCCCGTCCATGTCACCGAATGTCGACTTCAACTCGCCGGTGAACTTTCCGGTTTCGCTGAGCTGTTTGAGGCTGGTGGTGAGCCGGTCGATGTCCGGGGGCACCCCGCGCGCCTTCTCCGCGAAATGATCCAAAGCCAGCGCGGCGATACCGAGGACGCCGAGCCCGGCACCGACCTTCGACATCCTGCTCATCGAGGTCGCCGTGGCCCGCATGTTCGTGGCGGCTGTGCCCAGCTTCCCCATGCCCTTGCTGGCCAGCGACACCAGCTTCAGCGCGGTGGCGAGGCCGATGATGGCCGTCAGGGCGCCCTGGGGGACGGCGTTGACGAGCTGCGCCAACCCGTTGACGATCTTCAGGATGGATACGCCCGCGTCCCCGGAGGCGGCGAGGATGTGGACGAGCGCGTCGACCAGGTTGTGGAGGGCTTCCGCGGCGAGCGGGCCGTTGGCCTTGGCGTAGGCCATGAAGTCCTGCAGTGCTCCGCCGCCGAAACTGCTGTCGGCGTTGGCCAACTTGACGATGTCGGTGACCAGCCGGTTCAGGGCGCCGGTGGAGGCGTTCGACAGCTTCTCCATGAGCCGGTCGAAGCCGGGTGTGGCGAAGGCGCCGGCGGCGACGGTGACGAGCCGGTCGAACGCGCCGGCCGCCCCCGTCACCATCGGCGTCAACGAGGGCAGCAGCGCGCGAGTGAGCTGCATGCCGTGGATGACCGGCTCCATCGTCGCCCCGGACAGGGAGTCCGACCAGCCGCGGTATTCGTCCTTCAGCGTGGAGAACTCGGCGGCCGCGCGCCGGGTCGCCGGCGGCAGCTTCTCGAGCGCCTTCTGGTAGGCGACCTGCGCCTGCGCGGCCTCCTCCGAGCCGACCCCGTGCTCGGCGACCGCGTCCTTGTAGGCGGTCTCGGCTTCGGTGGCCCTGGCCATGGCGGAGACCTGGCCGAGGACGGCGACACCGAACGCGCCCGCTCCCGCGGCTCCGGCGGCGAATCCGGCGGTGACCTGTGCGGTGAGGCCGACGATCGGGCCGAGAGCCTGCGCCAACAACAGGAGGTCCTTCTTGTTGAAGGCGCTGCTGTCCGACGACGAACTCGAGGCCGGGGTGGGCGTAGGCGTCGGGGTCGGTGTGGGCGTGTTGTTGCGGGTGTCATTGTCGCCGGTGACCGGGATACGGATCCGCTGCCCCCGGGACGCGGCGCGCACCGCACGGTCGACGTCGCGGCGCAGCGAGCCGGGGTTTTGCAGGCCGATGGGGATACGGATGCGTTGCCCTGCGGTCGCCGAGCGGATCGCGGCCCGCACCTCCGAGCGCAGCCGGGCCCGATCCACACGCAGCCGTACGTCGACGCCGCGGCCGCTGGCGCCGGTCAGCGCGCGGCGGACTTCGGAGCGCAGGCCGCGCGAGTTGACGTGCAGCGGCACCTCGATCCGATTCCCGGCCCCCGCCTCCCGGACGGCGTCGCGGACCTGCCGGCGCAGGTGCTGCCCGTCGACGGTGACCTTGAGGCGGATGTCGCGGCGGGCCTCGTCACGCAGCTGACGGATGTCCCGATTCAGGGCGTTGACGTCGCGGGATGCGGCTCGGGCGTCGCGGGAGAGGTCCTTGAGGGTGCGGGACAGGCCGGAGCCCTGGCCGGTGAGCCGAACGGAAATGTTCCACTGCGCGGACATACGGCGGGCTCCTTCCTGTCAGCGGGTCGTGGTGGTGCGGGCGACGTTGAGGGCGGCGTGCACGGAGGTCGGCAGCAGGAGGACCTTCACGCCGTGCCCCTCGTCGCCGTCCGGGACGCTCTTTTGCTTGTCGGCGAGGAGCTGGCAGCCGATACAGCGGTGCGTGATGGGCGTGTAGGCGTCCTCGGCGCCGCCCGCCTGTTCGTCCCACTCGTCGTGCCGGGTGCCGCAGCCGGGGCAGATCTGCTTGGCGTACGCGGCGTAGGCGAGGGCCTTGCGGCGGTCGAGGTCGTTCCAGGTGCCGTCGCCGTGCCCGCGGAACTGGCTGTGGGGGATGCCCCAGCGGTCGCAGAGTTCGAGCTCGGCGCGCAGCCTCTGGTCATCGATCAGCCTTTTCCCAGGTCGGTCCGCTGGGCGCGCTGCACGGAGACGGCCGCGTTGTACAGGTCGGTCGAATCGCCCAGCGACCAGGTGTCGAGGCAGTGGCGGGCGTACTCGAGCGGCATACCGTCCACCGAGGAGGCCGAGACGAGGGCGGGCGCGAAGCTGGACGCGTGCTCGGCGCCGTTGGCTTCCTCCTCCTCGGACGCCGGATGCTCCTTCTCCAGGTCGATGAGCTTCTGCCGCTCGAGGGCCTGGAAGGTGAGCGTGATGGCGGTCTTGTCGAAGGCCTTCTGCGCGGCGGTGAGTTCGCTCTTGGCGGCCTTCACGCGGGTCTCGGCGGCGGCCTTCTCGGCGTTCAGCGCCTCGAGATTGTCGCCCTCCGCGGGGTCGGCGAGGGAAGCCAGGTACTCCTCGGCGCCCTGCAGCTCGGCCTTGGCGACGTTGAGGCGCTGCCGGGCGTCGTCGTCGGGGCAGATGGTGAGGGTGGCCGTCGGCCGCTTCAGGCCGTCGAGGCGCGCCTGCAGCGCATCCCAGGTGGTGCTCATATCGGGTCTCTCCTTGCGGGAAGGCCCGGCCGGGCGCTCGGCGCCCTTCCCGTGACACACCGGGGCCCGGCCGGGGGCTCAAGGTGGGGAAGGGTCAGGTGGCGGCGGGAACAACCTGGTTGAACACCGGACGGTCCGTGATCACGAACTGGACCTGGATCTTCGCGGCCTCGTTGTCGGTGCTGTACGTCTTCGAGTTCGAGGCGACCTTCACGGGGAACACATCGAGGCCCTTCCCTGCGGGCACGTCGCCCTTGGAGAAGATGCACATGAAGCCGGTGGTGCCCTTGGCGAGGTCGGTCTCGATGTCGTCGAGGGTGTTGTCCTCGTAGAACGTCAGCGAGCTGTCTGCGGCCGAGTCGTCGCCGTCGATCTTCGAGACGAACGTGGACGCCATGTCTGGCGTCTCGATCGGCTGGTTTTCCAGGCTCCAACCGTCAATGGCGTTGATGCCCTCGGTCAGGTCATTGCCTGCGGTGATCTCGGTGCGCGTCGGAAGCAGATCCGTCGATGCGATCACCGGCAGAAACTTGATCTTCGTGATGCCCTTGCGGTTGAACCTCATGAAGTGGCCCCTTCGGACGGGGCCGGTTCAGTGGGCCCCTGCTACACGGGTGTGTGGCGGCCACCTGCCTGGTGGCGTCCGCGTGGGGTCCCGCCGCGGTGCGGTCGTACGTCGTGCCTCAGATGCTCGGCGTCTCCTCGAGGAAGAGCCGGTACCTGATCACACTGGTGATGATTGCATCGTTTGCCTCGGACGTTCCCCCCGCCTCCGTCGCCTCCCGCCTCCAGCAGTTGATGCCGGGCACGTTGAGGGCGTGTGCGTAGCCGGGACTGCCGTCGGCGGGCCGGGCGATGACCCTGCGGCCCCGGTCGGCCATCCACTGCGCCTGCTCGTCGCCGCCACGGGAGTCGGGGTGGCCGGGCAGGGGGCCGGACACGAACGTCGCCTGGTACTCGGACATGGCGGTCGTGTGCCGGTCGGCGAGGGTGGCGTCGTCGACGATGTGGTCGAGGGGGTAGAGCAGCGTGTACGGCGGCGCCACCTGCGCGCCCGTCGCATCGAGCGGGACGGTGCGCACGCCGACGGGACGCCCGGTCAGTTCGGCCAGCAGCGCCTTCAACCCGGCGGTCACCACACGACGTTCAATCACGGTCAGCTCCTGAAGATCCTGGCGCAGGCATCCTTGAACGCGGACTCCATCTCGCCCGACAGCTCGTTCACCGACGGCCCGACGTGCGGCCGCGGCACCTGCCAGAAGTGACGGCCGATGGAGTCCGTCATGTCGAAGAATCCGAACTCCAGGCGCCTGCCCTGGGGGGCGTGGGTGCCGATGATGGCGCCTCCGCCGTCCGGCACCGGGAACGACTGGATCCGCCACGACGCCACATACTGGCCAGTGATGATGTTCGGGCCCGGCCGCCCGGACGCATGCTCCCGGATCAGCGCACGGGCAAGGCGGGCCTGCTGCTGCACCGTCCGATCGACCTCGTCGCCCACCCGGTCCGCCGCACTCTCCAGGCGGTCCGCGAGCCCCTCCAGGTCCGTCACGCGATCTCCCCGGCGATCTGGTCGAGCATCGTGATGCGGACGACGCCCAACGTGCCGCCGATCGACGGGTCCTGGACCCGCCACTTCCGGCCCAGCAGCGTCACGTCACCGCCCGTATGAACCTGGACGACGGTGACGATGGTGTCCTTCTCCGCGACCGGCACAGCCAGCGGCGTGAACATCCGATACCGGCTCCGCGTCTCGGAGACCCACGGCAGGTTGCTGTTGGGGGTGGAGGCCGTCACGTCAGCGGTGTACGCGGACTGCACCGCGCCACGGCCCTCATAGACGATGTCGCCCCCGGGAACGGTGTACTCGCCGGTGGCCGGGTCGAAGACAGGCTCACCGCCCGCGGGCAGAGTGATCCGCACGACGTCCTGCAGCAGCAGGTCTTCGACGATCGGGACAAGCCCGGACAGGTCAAGGCCAGCCATCAGTTGCCGCCCTTCGCCCAGTCGGTGAGGGTGGCAAGCATGGCGCGCGCGGTCGCGGCCTCGCCGCCGCCGTAGTCGGCCCGGTTCAGCGCCTCCTGGTCGAGGAGCTTCGGGTCGACGGACGCGAGGAAGTCGGAGACGATCTGGGCGGGCGACCGGGAGACCCCGACTGCGACGCGGGCGAGCCCGTCGAAGACCGTATTCTCGGGCTGCCGGGTATGCAGGACCAGGGTGGGTAGTGCGTCGGCCACGGAGTGCTCGAGGACGTAGCCCGTCACCGTGCCCGCCGGGAGCGGGGTGCCGTCGATGGCGATGACGGCGTGGCCGGGCTGCGCGTCGATGTGCACGCCGTGCGCCTGCGGCTCTGCGGGCTGCTCGCTCACTGGTCTCCTACCGCTTCTTCCGGCTGCCGCCGGTCTTCTTCAGGCTCGGGTACTTGGCCACCACTGCACGCCTTACGGCCTTCTTCTGTGCTGGCGATCCGTGTTGTGCGACTCGTGCGAGTGCATTGCGGGCGTGAGCAAGATCATCCACGCGATACTTCTTGGCCTTGGGCAAGGCGAACTGCTTGCTGCTCATCTTCTTGCGGCCGCCCTTGGTGTTGCGGCGGGCGTTGGTCTTCTTGGACAGGCTGGACTTCCGGCTCTTGGCCATGAGCTGTTCCTTCATCGCCGGGGGCAGGGGGCGGGAAGGGGACTTGGAGTGGCACGGTGCGCTCGAACGTGACGGGCTTGCGTGAGATGAAGTGAAGTTCCTTCTTCCCGTCGGGACCTACGAAGTACTGGCGGAAGACGATGACGTGGATCTGCCATGGCTGCTTGCCGGGGGCTGCCACAGCGCACGGCATGGGGAGAATGGTGATCGTGGAATCCGAGCAGACGTGAGCTGGGTCGATGCCGTTCGCGCGGAGCCAGTCAGCTACGAGCTCGCGCTGCCAGGGTCGGGTGCTGGAGTCGCCTGCATGAACGAGTCGGGGGATGCGGTTATTCATAGGGCGGTTCCGGAGATGATGTTGTCGCGGCCGATGAGGTCCATGCGAGGCAGCAGCTCGCGTACACAGTTGGGATGGGCCGAGGGGTGCGCGAGAGCGTCCTGCACAGTGCGCAGCGTCCGGTTGGCTTTGTCCGGGTCGGAGTGCTCGGTCCATCCGCAGTCGGCACCGTCGCGGACCTCGAGGTAGTTCACGCCGAGGTCGTCCAGCGAGGTACGGGCGGCGGCCGTGTTGGCGGTGGTGACGGTCTGCCAGGTGATCGCGGCGGTCGCCCATGAGGCGACCGGGTGCCGGGAGTTGTTGGCGTAGATGACGGTGTCGAGGGGATGGTCGCGGCGCAGCGCGGCAAGGTCGATCCGGCCGGTGGTGACGGCGTCCTGGGCGGCACGCAGGAACGTACGCGCGCGGCGGATGGCCTCGGTGATGCGGCCGGTGAAGTCGGCGTAGAACTGCGCGGACAGGCTGGTGATCTGGGCGCGGTGCCGGTCCGTCCATTCGAAGACGTTGAGGGGGCGGTCGGCGTTGTCGAGGAGCGTGTGGGCGCCCTCGCGGTAGATGAGCGGCAGGTCGCTGGATGCCCATCGTTCGGCGAACGCCATGGCGGCCCGATTGAACGCGGCCAGCGAGGTGTTGAACGCGGCGATGGCTGTACGCAGTGAGCGGCTGATGCCCTGCCGGGACGGCGGCACCGTCGCCAACGCGTTCAGCAGCCTGTTCTGGGCGTTGGTGAGGAGCAGCCACGCCTGCCGCAGCCGGTCCACTCCCCCGGTGATGAACGCAAGCAGTCTCGAGCGGAGGGTGCGGCCGCGGCGTACGGGGGTGCTCATCGGCGGGGCCTCGCGACGAGTTGGATGATGCCGAGCGCGTCGGTGCCGGTGGCCTCGTCGGCGGGGTCGTCGGGTGCGGGCGGGTCTCCGGCCTCCAGGCTCGCGATCTGGCGTTCGTAGGACTTGATGTTCTCGGTGAAGGCGACGGACACCACGGAGGACACGTTGACGGTGGCGGGCTGCGAGCGCAGTGCGGCGAGGCGCTCCCGCAGGATTTCGAGGGCGACGGCGCGGGCGGTGCCGAGGCGGGTGTAGCGGGTCTCGAGGTCGGCCTGGTCAGTGGTGGTGCCGAGTTGGGCGAGGAGCCAGGCGCGTACAGCGGTGTCCACGGCTGTCCTCCTTGGGGGTCTGAGAGGGGAAGGGGTGCGGGTGCGGGCCCGCCGGGTGGCGCCCCACCACGGGGCGGGCCCGCACGCCGCTATTCGTCGCCGCTGCTGTCGCCCTCGTCAGCGGCGTCCCGGCCCCGGGCCGGCTTCTTGGCCGCGGGCTTGCGCGCGGCCGGCTTGTCGGACTCGGCCGCATCGGTGGACGGCAGCTTGCCGCCCTCCCAGGCGTCCGGGTTCTTCACGAGCGCCGCGTACTGTGCGGACGGCTCTTCTCCGGCCCGCAGGTGCACCATCAGGCGCGTCTGCGGGTCCTTCACGTGGACGTCCGATACCAGGCGAGCCATAGCCGATCAGCTCGCCGGGAAGACGGTCGCGGAGATGTGGATGTCCGGCACGTACAGGACCGGCATCGCGACGGCGGCGCCCTTCGTCCACACCTGGACCGGGTCGTCCTGGAAGCCGTGCGTGACGATGATGCCGGGCGCCTCTTCCAGCTCGATGGCCGGGTTGTCGCCGGTCGTCAGGGCGATGGATTCGGCGGTGATGCCGTACTGGGTCTCCGCCCACGTGGTGCGGTTCGGGGGAACCATCACCCACTTGTTCTCCGGGAGGGGGCGGGCCATCGTGCCGTCGTCCTTGGGGATCTGCACGTCGTAGATCTCGATCGGCGGCAGGTTGTAGCGGGCGCGCACGGTGTCGACCTCGTTGGGTGCCAGCGTCGCGGTCGGCGTGTTCGACGGGTTCACCGACCCGTAGTAGGCCGACCGGTAGGCGTCGTTCCCGGCGAGCAGGGCGCGCGCCTTGTAGGAGGTGACGACCTTCTCCGGCATCGGAGCGCCGGACGCGCGCAGGACCTCGAGCCACGCCATCTCATCCGAGATCGGGTCGGAGGTCGGGTCGGTCCACGGGGTGCCCGCGGTCGGCATGTTCGCCGTCGGGACCTGCGCGTCGTACTCGATGGTCAGCCCGTTCTCGCCGGCGAGGGTGAACTTGCCGTCGGTGACGAGGTCGCCGACCGCGAGTTCGAGGCGGGAGCGGATGGACAGGGTGTGGGCGGCGGTGTCGTCGTAGAGCATCTCCACGAGCTCGGAGGCGTCCGCGCCGCGCCGGGCGGCGAGGAGGATCGTCTCGAGTTCGGCGACGAGGAACTTCTGGCCGAGCGGGGGCAGCATGCCCTCGGTCTCGATCCGCTTGACCTCGCGGGAGGCGATCGGGGTCTGCGCGTCGTAGGCGCGGTACTTCGCCGCGTTGACCCGTCGGCTCGTGCGGCGGGTCTTGAACTTGACGCCGTTGATCTGGCGTTCCGGCATGACGTTCGCGGTCAGCGCGTAGTCGGCAGGGGTCTGCACGGCGCGCGCGAACGCGATGATGTCGGTGGGGGTGATGTCCCTGAGCAGGGCCTCAAGCATCAGAATTCACAGCCCTTCTCAGTTGAAGCGGATGTTGTCGGTGCGGTTCGCGGCCGCCGGGACGGTGAGCGCGACGGGCAGCTTCGCGGTCTCCACGTCGCCGTGGACGCGCAGGGCGGCGCCGGCCTTGGTGGAGCCGGTGTTGAACGCGGTCTCCGTGTCGAGCAGGCCCGCGAGGGTCTGAGTGCCGTCGGAGGCGCCGGACGCGTACGGCGCGTACAGCCCCGATGCGGTGATCTTCGCGAGGGGGAGGCCGGACTTGAGCCGGTTCGGCAGTCCGTTCGCGGCGGCGGTGTAGTGGGTGTTGGCCGTGAACTTGGACAGGTCCAGGGTCACGGTCTTGTTCATGTCGGAGCCGTGCAGGGACAGCAGCCAGCGGCGGTCTGCGGTCAGGGTCTCCGTGGTGGTGATCGGCTGGATGTCCACGCCGACTCTCCTCCCGTGGCGGGTGAGCACTCTTAGGGGTGCGGACACCTGCGGTGTCGTCCACGGGGGTGGTGCGAGAGGGCGTGGTCCCTCAGTCTGCGGGCGCTGCCTGGTCAGGCGGCGTCGGGTCGGGCGTAGCCCATCTTTTCGGCGAGCTTGCGGGCGCGGGCCTTCGCGTCGTCCTTCGACGGCGTCTGACGGCCCGGTGTGCCGCCTGCTGGGGCACCGCCGGGGGCCGGGGGCAGCGTGGACGGTGCGGCCGGGGGCTTGGCGCCGAAGAGTTCGGGGCGGCGTTCCTTCAGCTTGGCCGCAGCCTCGCTGACCGCCTGCTCGTCGGCGTCGGGCTGGTTGCGGAGGTCGCGGTCCAGCATGGCAAGCGCGTCCTGAAGGTTCGGGGCGTCGTCGCTGTCGACCGCGCCGAGACGGCCCAGGGTGCGCTCGCGGACCAGCGCGCGCTGCGCCTCGGCCATCTGCGCCTTCTCCTGGTCCAGCTTGCGGCGGTCCTCTTCCAGCTCCTGGCGGCGCTTCTCCTCCTCCGACAGGGCGTCCTGCTTCGCCTTGCGGGCCTCGGCGATGAACGCCTTCGCGTCGTCGACGTTGGTGAAGCCGTGCTCGGCGGCGAACTCCTCGAGGGCCTTGCGGGCGCCGGCGCGTTCGCCCTGCGCCTTCTCCTTCGCGGCGATCCGCTCGAGGTCGTCCTGCGTGAATGACCCGGCCGGGGGCGTGGACGGCGGGGGGCCTGGCTTGGGCGGGGTGGGGGCGGGAGGCTGTGCCGGGTCGTCGCCGCCGTCGGCGTGGAACACGGCCAGTGCTCCGACACCCGCATACGGGTGGGCCCAGGCGCCGTGCGCGGCGGTACGGAGGGGGTGGTGCTGCGTGGGGCGACGCATCTGCTCAAGTCCTCCCAGACTCGATCGACTTCCAGGCCCCGCGCCTGAGATCAAGTGCAGCACAGAAATCACGGAGTGTTCCCCCCGCTCCCCTGCGCCGGGTCTTCGCCGTCCGGGTTCTGTGCCGGGTCGCTGCCGTTGTCGAGGGCGAGTTGCTGCCCCGCGGGCGGGAGAACCACGGGCGGGGTGTCCGGCTCGTCGGGGGCCTCACGACCGAGGAAGCCGGCGACCTCGTCGACGTTGCCGAGCGCGTCCGCAAGGTTCCGGGCGGCGGCGAAGGCGCGGGACTGGATGCGTTCGATCTCTTCGGCAACGTCGTCGATGGGGAACCCGGCCTCCATCAGCATCTTCACCGCGGTCTCCAGGGAGAGGACGCCATCGCCTCCGTCGTAGCCGGTGGAGACCTGCTCCAGGACCGCGGCCTTGTCCGTCGGCGTGTACGGGCCGAAGACGAGCTGCGCGGGCAGGACCTGGATGCCCGTCCAGTCGGGATGCTGTCCGGCGAGGTGGAGGCGCTGCACCATCTTCAGCAGCAGGCTGTACTTGTGGGCGCGGGCCAGCCGCATCGAGGAGACGAGCGCGTCGAGGGGGCCGAGCGTGAGCTCCATCGCGTACCCGGACGGCACCTTGGAGGGGTCCAGCGTGCCGAGGGTGACGGCGGGCAGGCGGGCGTTGGTGGAGGCCCGGTCGGCGAGGTCGTGACGCTGCTCGCGCAGTTCCCGCAGCGCGGCCGACGTGTCGATGGTGGTCAGCTTGCCGTTCTCGGGGAGCTTCCATATCTGGCCGGGGCCGACGTCGTACTGGGTGCGGGCGTCGGCCCCGGAGATCCCGACCATGGGCAGGCCGGTCGTCGCGGCGGCGCGCGCCGAGTCGGTGTCGGCGCCTTGGAGTTCGTCGAAGACCTGCAGCACCTTCGCCAAGGACGATTGGCCCCAGTGTTCTTCGGCGCCGGGGACGGTGTTGGGTACGTGGACGACCGGGATGAAGTCGAGCATCAAATCGAGGCGGTCGAGGACTTCGCCGTCGGAGCGGGTCGCGAACTGCGCCTTGGCGAGCGGCAGATCATCAACGTCGACGGGGCCCTTGAGGTCGCCCAACTCCCAGGTGGCGTCCGTCAGGTAGCAGGTGTACGCGGACGGCTGGTCGTTCCACGAATACACGCGGGTGACGGCCCCGGACTCCACGTTGACAGTGTCACCAGATCCGAGGGTGGGCTCGAGCTGCCCGTCGGGGCCCTCCACGGTGACGGGAGCCCGTACAGCCCTCCCCTGCTCGTCGACGCCGGCCGCGGTCGCCGGGCCGATCGGCGCGAGCTCGTAGGTGATGCGGCGCAGCCGTGCCTTCAGCTGCCGCTTGGGGTCCTCGGGGAGCTCCCACGCGAAGTGGACGCGGTCAGGGAACTCGCCGTCGCCGTCCTCGGGCAGGACGGGGAAGTAGAAGCCGGGGTCGACGGCGCGGACGGTGGCGCGCTGCTTGGCGGGATCCCAGGCAAGCCGGTACACACCGTCCCCGAGGGAGACGGCCTTGCGCTCGGTCTGCTGCACCCTCATGGGCAGCAGTTCGGTCTCCGCCCACTCCCGCAACAGGTCCTGCACCCGTGCCGCGGCCACCGTGTCGGGACTGTTCCCCTGGCCGCCGCTGTCGTCGTCCGCACCCGTGACGGTGATGTGCTGCTCGCGGCCCAGGACGTGCGCCATCACGGTGTCGATGAACATGGCGGGGTCGCCGAACTCACGCCGCTCGCGGGCCTGCGAGTCGAGGATCCCGGCGAGCTCGGCGGACTGGTTCTGGTCGTAGGCGGCGAGCAGCTTGTACGCGGCGAGGCGGCGTTCGTCGGCGGCGGGCACCCAGGAGGCGGCGGCCTCGGGGAACGCGCGCCGGTTCGGCATGCCGCGTGCCTCGTCGGCGAACACCGGCTTGTAGTTCAGCCAGCTCCAGCCGTCGATGACGACGCGGCGCATACCGGCGATGAGGCCCACAGCAGTCCTTCCGCTGATCGACTTCCAGGCCCCGCGCCTAACGATCAGCGTACGGGCGTAGAGCCTGGCCGTTCCCCCTGCCCGGGGTCAGCGGCGGCCGCGGAGCCGGTTGTCGGCATACGACGTGACGCCGGTGCCCATGGCGGACGGGTCGGCGAGCTCAGTGAGCGCGTGCACAGCGGCGTCCATTCTGTCGGGGCTGTCCATGCCGGGCAGCCACGTCACCATCTGGGTTTCCAGCTGCGGGAACTCTGCTGTGTGGTGGACGAGACCCACTTCGTAAAGTTGGGCGATCGGCTCCGCGCGGAGCCTCTTGCCCTTCTTCGCGGTGACCTCCACGATCCGCGGCATCACCGCGCCCTTCGTCTCCCCGTTGCGCTCCAGTTCGGCCCACGCCTGCACGACTGTCTGTTTGGCCATGTCGCCGCCGTAGTTGCTCTCCACGACGATCGCGTCCGCATCCAGTTGCAGCGCGAGGAGGCAGGTCTCGCGGCCGCGACCCTCCGCGGAATGCTTGGCGGTGCGGTCGGCGAGGACGTAGTACTGCCCGTCGGACGAGCGGCCTGCGGCGACGATGCCGGATTCGTCGTGGCCGGGGGTGTCGCCGCCGGCGGGGTCGAGGGCGACGACAACGCGGGTGAGGTCGACGGCGCGGAACGCGATCGGGTCGATGCGGTTCTTGGTGATCCAGTCCCATTCCCAGACGCCGCCTGCGAGCGGTCGGGGCTGCTGCTGGTAGAGGGCCCACCAGACGCGTTCACCGACGGCGCGGTGGGTGCGGGCGAGTTCGTCTGCGTCGTACTGCTCGGGCCACAGGGCTTCGCCGACCTGCCGGCCGAGGGGGTCGTCGTCGGACAGGGCGAGGGCGGGGAGATCGATGAGTGTCCAGTTCTCCGGTTCGGTCGCAAGGATGCGGCCGGAAAGATCATCTTCGTGCCACCTCGTGTTGATCAAGATAATCGAGGCGCCCGGAGCACGGCGGGTGTAGAAGACGGACTGGTACCAGTTCCACACGCGTTCGCGCTGCGTCGGGGAGTTGGCGTCGTCGGAGCCCTTGAACGGGTCGTCGATAATGCCGAGCGAAAATCCCTTTCCATTCAAAGATCCACCGACGCCGGCGGTGACCATGCCGCCGCGTACGGACGAGCCGCGGGGCTGCTCGAGGTCGAAGCGGTTCGCGGCGCGGGACCCGTCGTCGAGACGGACCCCGAGAGTCGGGGCGTACTCCCGAAGTTGGTCACGGACCCAGCGGCCGTGGTCGTCGGCGAGTTCAGCGCCGTACGAGGCGAGCATGACGCGCGCCGTCGGATGACGGCGCAAATACCACAAAGGCCCCCATCTAGAGGCTCTTTGGGACTTTCCGTGACGAGGTGGGCAAGTAATCATCACCTGCATGCGCTCACCTGCGGCGATACGCATGAACACGTCGTCGATCATGTCGAGGTGGCGGGCCTGCTTCTCCCGACCCTCGGTCAGCACGGCGGCGAGCGCCCCCGGGGAGCGGTCCATCGCCATCTGCCGTTCCACCCAGGCGAGACGCAGCCGGAGTTCAGGGCTGGCCTGGGCGGCGATGTGGCGCCGCTCGCTGGCGGGGAGGGTGCGGTAGTGGGCGAGCAGCGCGTCCTCGACAGGAGCGTCACTGATCGCTGTGGCCACCGGCGTCCTCTCCCCCGGTCTCTGCGGGGAGCGTGCCGTCCGCCCCGGCCGGCCCCGCGAATCCGATGAGGGCGTTCAGCTCGTTGAGGGTGCCTGTGCCGAGGGGGACGGCGCCGCCGTCGGGTCCGGACACTTCGGTCTTCACGGGGCTGTCGAGGCCGTTGAGTTTGGCGCGGCGGTCCATCAACCGGAGGACGGTGTCGACGGCCCGCATGTCGAGCTCCTCGCCGATGACCTGCCCGTCCTTGGAGAACACGGGGCTGGGGGTGGTGGCGCGGGGCCATGCGGCTTCGAGGAGCGCGTCCAGGCGCTCGTTTTCCTGCTGACGGTAGACGGAGACTTCGGCTGCCTCTTCGTCGCGGTGGAGTTCGAGGGCGCGGGCGACGTCTTTGCGGGCGGCGTTGGTGCTGGCGTAGCCGAGGTTGAGGATGCGTTCGTCGTCGTAGCGGATGCCTTGGCGGCGTAGGCGGAGGAGTTCGGTGCGGCGGACTCGGGTTTGGTCCATTTTGAGGCGGTTCGCTGGCATGGCGGTGGGGCTCCCGCTGTGTCGTCGTGTTCCAGGCCCCGCGCCTATCTCTGATGATCGCCGATTGTCGTGCGGGTGTTCCCCCTGCCCGCGCCGGGTTGGGCATCCCGACGGTGCGGTGACGGCATGAAGTAGCCCCACCGTCGGGGGGGGTGACGGTGGGGCTACTTGGGCTCGGGCGTGGCCCTGGGGGTGGATGCCGGGGCCCGAGCGGTTCTGGGTGGGTAACGAGTGGGGGTGGGGTTGTGGCACGGCCCGCGACGATGGGGGCGCGGGGGTTGCTCCCTCGTCGCGGGCTGTGCCTGTTCAGGATGGGGCACGATCGCGTGTTTGTCCGAGGCGCTATCCCCCGGGCTACTGCCAGGGGGCGCGGCCGCCGTTCATCCACTGCGCGGTGTCGTTGCCGTCGAAGAGGACGACGCCGAGCTGCCCGGCCTGCTCGACGGCTTCCTTCGTGTAGCCGCTGCTGGTGACGATGGCGGCGCCCGTGCAGCCGGCCAGGTGGGCGGCGCCGACGGTCGCGCGGACGGTTTCGCCGTCGACGTTGTTCTTGGCCTTGTACCGCTTGAACTGCAGGAGCCAGCGCTGGCCGTTGACGAGGCGGACCCGGCCGTCGCATCCGCGGTCGCCGCTCTTGCCGGTGGGTACGGCTTCGACGACGCCGGGGGTCTTGCGGGCGGCCTGGATGCCGGCTTCCTCGAAGCGGGTCCAGTGCAGGTTCTGGAGCTTGGCGGCGGTGGCGTGTCGGGGTATCGCGGCCTGTTTGGGCAGGTGGGCGGCGGCCTTGTCGAGGCGTCGGAAGAGGGTGTTGAGGCGCTGCGGGTGGGTCTAGTTGAGGATGGCGGCCAGGATCGGCAGCAGGATCAGTAAGGCGAGTACGGCGATGGTCTGGCCGGGCCAGGTGACGAAGGCGAAGTAGCCGATGAGGAGGCTGATGCCGAGTCCGCTCCAGGTGATGCGGGGCAGGCGGCTGCGCCGGGCACGGACGGGGGCGGGGCGGCGTACGGGCTGCTGGATGGCCATGCGGGGTCCTTAGAGGTTGGTGGAGTGGTCGTGGTCGTTGCGGACCCACACGCCGCTGCTCTTGTGCTCGTGGGTGGAGTGGTCCTGGTGGACGACGGCACCGTCGAAGTGCTGGTGGATCGTCGGCGGGGCGGCTTCGACGACATCTCTCGCGGAGCCGAGGAGGGACTTGACGGCGAGTGCGATGCCGATGACGCCGCCGGCAATGGCGCCGATGACTTTGAAGTTGGCGAGGCTGGTCCCCCACATGGCGAGGGCGAAGCCGCCGCCGATGAGGGGGGCGGCGATGCCGACGGCGAGGATGAGGCCGGTGGCGTCGGCGGCTTTCTGGCTCATGGGGGCGCGGCCCGGCTGCATGACGGGCGGGGCGGTTCCGATCTGCGGCGTCTCGGTGGGGTCTTTGTAGAAGGTGGGGATGCGCGGGGTCTGTTCTGCGGCGATGCGCTGGGCGGCGTCCTGCATGGCGGTTTCGATGGAGTGCAAGAGGTCGTTGGCGGTGGTGTCGACGTGGGGCTGCCCGGCCTTGGGGGCGGTGGGCTGTGTCGGGTCGGGCAGGCGGTTCACGGGCGGGTGTCTCCTTCAGGGGTGGGCTAGTTGGCGATTCGGTAGGTGCCGCGGCGGCCTCCGGGGGCGACGGCGCCCTCGTCGTGGAGTTCGCCCATGGCGTTGTTGACGCTGCCTGCGGCGACGTCGTGGAGGCGGTGGCGGACGTCCTTGAGGGCCCAGATCTGGCCGTCGGCGAGGAGGTCGAGGATGCGGTCCTTGATGGTGCCCGTGGACGGCTCGTCGTCGTCTTCGTCGTCTTCATCGAGGTCGATCCCGAGGCGGGCGAGTTCGTCCTTGGCGACGGTCTGCGCGGCGTCGGCCGCGTTGTCGATGCCCTCCGCGGTGTCTCCGCCGGCGAGGAGTTCCTCGGCGAAGGCGAGCCACTTCGCGTAGGACATCTGGAAGACGGCGTCTTCCTCGGGGGTCAGACGCGGGATGGGCCGGGACTCCATGAGCGCGATGAGACCGGGGTAGGTCTTGTTCTCCTTGCGGGCGAACCAGGTCCGGCTAAGGAACACGCTGCCGCCCTGAATGATGTTGGCCATGCCCGCAGTGATCGGGCCGTTCTTGGCTTCCTTGCCTTCGAACGCAGCGTCAAGAGCGTTACCGCTCCCGGTGTTGAAGTACCGCGGGATCGGCTCGGGGTAGACGCCGGGCGGGAGGACTCCATCGGTGGCCATGTGCTTGGTCGTGGAGGAGTTGGTGCGGCCGAGCCACACGGTGCCGTTCTTGCCGTTGGCGCGGATGCGGTCCTTGTCGCCGAGGTCGGCGAGGTGGATGGACTGGGCGGCGAAGCGGATGCCCTTGCCGAGCTTGCGGCCGGTGGACTGGTTGTCGCCAACGAGGCCGGTGACCCACTTCCTAAAGGGGCGGGGCACGGTGGCGTCGGCGGACAGGATGCGGTTGAGCTCGTCGAGGGTGTCGTTGGCGATCCGCCACGGCTTGCCGGGTTCGAAGGATCCCCAGCCGTTGGCGGCGCTGATCTTCTCTCGGTACTTGCCGAGGTCGTTGGAGGCGGCGAGCGTCGCAGCGGTCGCGGCGATGCCCTTTCCGAAGTGGTAGATACGGCCATCGGCCTCAGGCAGGCTCATGCCGTCCTGCGCGTCCGCGGCGATGGACACGATGCCGTTGATGCGTTCGGCGGCAAGCAGGGTGAGGAGGCTGACGGACTTGCCGCCGCCGGGTGCGGCGACGTACAGGTCCGTGACGGCGCCCATGTCAGGGTCGTACAGGGGGACGCGGGCCTGTCGGCCGTCGGGGCGCAGACCGATGGCGATGGTGCCCGCCTCGTCCATCGTGAGGTCTTCGATGGTGGCCTCGCGGAGCGCCACCAGCGGGTGCGTCTTGTAGATGGAGATGAGGCCGTCGCCGAGGCCGTCGGTTTCGACCATGACGAGGGAGGCGTCGGCCATCTCGAGGGCGCGGGCGATGAGTTTCTGGTTGAGCTGGATGAGTTGCCCCTCGGGGGCGCTGGTGCGGTAGGCGACGCGGTTCTCGTCGGCGCGGTAGCCGCGCAGGATCATTCCTTCGGTGGGGCCGCCCTTGCGGGCGAGCTTCTCGTTCCACCAGCGTTCGGCGGGGTGGACGGCCTGCTGCTCCAGGCGCGGGAGGCCCGGCTTGGCGGTGAGGAGTTTGCGGCCGGTGCCGGAGCCCTGGATGTTCTGGAGTTCGACGGTGCCCGGGGGCAGGTCGAAGATGGCGGCGAGCGCGTCGGCGTTCAGGGTGGGGGCTTCGTCGCCGGCTTCGGCGATGACGATGCCCCAAAAGTCGGGCAGGAGTTCGCCGGTGGCGGGGTGGGCGTACTGGGTGACGCCGGTCAGCAGACTGTTGCCGGTCTTCTTGGAGATGGCCCACTGGTGGCTGCGGTAGTCGGCGTAGGTCTGCGGGACCGGCGTGGGCGCCGCCTCGAGCGCCGGGGCGGCGGTGGGGAGCTGTTCGGGGATGAGGTCGGCGGCGTGGGTGATCGGGGTTGTGTAGGCCATGACGCCGCCCCAGGCGGGGCCGAGGAGGTACTCCCACCAGGCGCTGCCGGGGGTGAGGAGGGCTCCCAGGTAGGCGCCCGATGCGGTGAGGGAAGGAGTAATGATCTCTGCGGTCTTCAGGAGGCGCCAGCCGATCGGCTCGGTCTCCCATGCCCCCCACAGCAGCCAGGAGGCGAGTCCACCCAGCGCTGCCGCGCCAACGTGGGCGGGCCAATAGTCGGTCTGCGGGCCGATGGTCACGCCGAGCGCCATCACGCCGTAGGTGAGGCGTTCCAGGCGCTTGCGGCGGCGCAGGGTGCGGGCGGACACGATCCGCGGCGTACGGGCGTCCGGCTGGGGCAGGGGGGCGATGAGTGGCGTCTGGGTGGGCTTGGTCAGGGAGGCCACGGGCCGTGTCCTTTCCGTGAGTCGGGTGGGTTAGGGAACCTTGTTGAAGCCGGGCTTGGGCTGCTCGTACGGGGACGCCTGGACGGCCTCGTAGATGCCGCCGTACTCGCTGTCGTGGGCGTCCTTGACGAACTGGGCGTTCATTTCCATCTGGTCGGCGGCGTCGGCGAGTTCACCGGAGGCCTGCGCGACGCGTTCGAACGCGGCGGCGACCTCGAGGGCCTGGACCTGAAAGACGGGGTCGACGCCGGCCTGGCCAAGCTGTTCGGCGAGGTGCCGGGCCCGGGTCGCGTCCTGGTGCATGCGGGCCTTGAGAAGGTGCAGTTGCTCCTTCAGCAGGGCGGCGGCGGTCACGAGTGCCGTAATGCGGGCGGCGAGGGTGATGAAGTTGAGGACGCCGTCGACGGCGTCGCGCCAGCCCATCCTGGCGGGCTGATGCTGCTGTTCCATATCGGATCCGCTGTGCACGGAGGTCGGCTCGATCGCCTTGCTGTCGTCGCTCATAGCGGGCCGCCTCAGGTCTTGTTGTGGATCGGTGCGGACGGGGTGGTCAGGCCTGCGTCGGCGGTGGCGTCGGTGATGGGCCGGTAGGCGTCGTTGAGGTCGTTGTCGGCCTGTTCCGCCATCTCCGCGGCTTGCAGCGAGGAGGTCTCCATCTCCTCGGCCATGCGGGCGAGGAGGTCCATGGATTCGGCGAGGCGGGCCATGGCGAGGGAGAACAGGGCGCCGATGAGGTTGTGGCGGTGGGCGAGGTCGATGGCGAAGGTGATGAGGGTGTCGCGGAGTTTGATCGCGCGTTCGGCGAGTTTCGCGCTCTGCCGGTGCGTCTTGAAGGCGTCGTCCTTGAACTCGCCGTACTGGTCGAGGGCGTCGTCGAGGGTGATTTCGGTGGCGTGCATCGGGTCCATGTGGCCTGCGGTGTCGGCGATGGCGGAGCCTTGCCGGTGGGCCGCGTGGTGGATCTCCTGCATGCGCTTTTCTGCGGGGACGGGGGCGGGTGCGGGTGGCATGGCGTGGGGCTCCTTCGGGCGGGTGGTGCCGGGGCGTTTCGTGTGCGGTTCGGGGGCGGGCGGGAGTGCGGACAGGTCGCGGGTGAGGGCGCCGGCCGGACCGTCGGTGGTGTGCGGGGTGGGCTGGTCGTCGCGTTCGACGGTCCGGGTGGTGGCGTTGGTTTTGCTGGCGGAGGCGGCGTTGCCGTAGGGGCTGCGCCGCGGCCCTGCGGTGCTTCCGGGTGTGCCGGTGCCGCCCGCGGCCCCTGTGCTGCCGGGGTTGCTGGTGGGCGGGGTGGTGCCGGTGGCGGCGTCGCCCTTGGCGGCGTCGTAGCCGTCCCGGGCGTCGCGGGCGCGGTCGCGGGCCTTGCGCCGCTTGTCCTTGCGGCCGGGCCCGGTCGTGTCCTTCGGCGGCTTGGGCGTCTTGGCCTTCTTCTCCCGCTTCTTGTCGTTCTTCCACAGCCGCCATCCGGCGCTGTCGCCCTTGGCGTGCTTCTTCTGCTCCTTCTTGAGGCGGCCCTCGGCCTTCTTCAGCCGCTTCGCCGCTGTCCGCTCGGCCCGCTGGGACTGCTTGGCGTCGAACTTGCCCTGGCGGACCTGCTCGCGGCGGGCTTCCTTCGCGTCGGCGCGGGCGTCACGAATGCGGTTACGGCGGTCCTGGCGGGCCTGCTTGGGCGCGGACTTGAGGTCGCGGGCCGCCTTACGGTCCTTGGCCTTCTCGCCGAGCCGGGCGGCCTGCCGGTCGGCTCGGCGCTGGAGGCGGCCGTCCTGACGTGCGGCGGCCCGCTCCTTGCGGGTACGTCCGCCGGTGCCTGTGTGGCCGGAGCCGGTCGTGCCGGACTTGCCGAGGCTGTGGCCGGCACCCTGGGAGGTGCGGTGCGGGGACTTCTTGCCGCCCTTGTCCTTCGCGCCGCCCGTGCTGCTCGAGCCGCCGCCGTTGGTCTTGCTGTTCTTCTTGGACGTGCCGCCGCCCAGGCCGAGCCCGCTGCCGGTCCCCCGGTTCTTCTTCGACGACGTGCTGCCGGAGCCGTTGCCGGTGGAGGTCTTCTTCGACCCACCACCGAGCCCGGACGATCCGGAGCCGGTGCGGTTCTTCTTCGCTCCACCGCCGAGGCTGCCGCCCGAGCCGGTGCCGCGGGACGACTTCGAACCGCCGCCCGAACCCAGGCCACCGGAGCCCGACTTACTGCCGCCCCGACCGGCGCCACCGCCGGGTCCGGACTTGCTGCCACCCCGGCCCGCCCCGGATCCCAGGCCGCCGCTCCGGCTGCCCGTCGACGACGAGCCACCGCGGCCGCCGCCGAGCGTCTTGCGCCCGAACTCGGTACCCGGCGGCACCTTGTTCTTCGCGTTCTTCTCCGCGGCCTTCTCACGCGCCTTCGTCACGTCGGTGCGGCCCTTCGCGACCGCCTCGTCGACGTCCCATCCGTGCTGCGCCATCGCCAGCTGGTGCTTGAGCTGGGCCTCGCGCATCGGCGCGCTCTCGGCGCGCTTCTCCATGGCGCGCTGGCGGCGGTCCTCGAGGAGGATCGCCGACCCACGCAGCGCGGCGACGGCAACGGCGAGGACGGCGGCCATGGACAGCGCGCCGAGCCGCGGCCCGACCGGCTGCTCCCCCGTATCGCCGTTGCGGAAGGTGGCGGGCAGGCCCGGCTCGGGGCTCGTGGTGGCGGGCACCGGGGACGCGAGCAGTGCCGGGGAGGGCAGCGCGCCCACCAGGTCCAGAGGGCTGCGGCGGGCCCGCTCCCCCGTTCCGGTTCCGGGCTCTCCGGACGGGAGTTCGGGGATGGCCGGCTCGAGGTCGCCAGCATCCTGCGAGGGCGCAACCGGAGTGATGTTGAAGCCGATCCGCGGGAAGTTGTAAACCTGGGCGTCGCCATCCGGGGTCTGGTCGTTGCTCATGAAACCCCCTCTCAGGGTTGACAGGCTGTAGTCGATTCGAGGACTATCGCGCGCGCACGTACGCGTACGACGTGCGCGCAGGTTGGGGTCTTCATCACCACGTGTTCGTGGAGGTGATGATGATGACGACGGTCACGGCGTGTGAGCCTTGAAGAAGTCATGGAGGTGGGACGCCAGCTTGTTCCAGGTGTCCGCGTCACCAAGCTTCTGGTTCTGGCGGGCCACCATGCGGCAGGCGTCGAACCAGACGGCGGCGACCGCGTCCGGGCCCAAGAGGGCGGCGGCCTTCTGCCGCTGGTTCCAGTACTCCGCTTGGTTCTTCTGACGGTTCTGGGCGGTGGTCATCCGGTCTCCTCGAAGACGGTGCCGAAGTCGGGCAGCGGTGTGGTGTTGGCCTGGCTGGTGGCGTAGGCCTGCGGGTGCGGGCTGTTGTAGACGACTGGCGGTGCGGCGGCCGGCGGCTGCTGGCCTGCGATGCGCGGGTCAGGCGCGAGGTGCTGCGCCGACTCGGTCAGCGACCGCTGGGTGAGCGCCTGCGCCTTCTGCCTGGTCAGCGCCCTGGCCTCGCGGCGCTTCTGCTTCTGGTCGAGGGCCTTGGCGCGGCGTTCGGGCAGTTCGAGGACCCGACGGTTGTAGGTGGCGTCGATGGCTTCGACCTCGGCGGCGGCCTTCTCCAGGAGCTTGGCGACCCGGTTGAACCGGCCGCGGACCTGGGCGGCGCGGCGCTTCGCTGACCAGGGCTTGTCGCCGTCGATCTCGGTCTGGGCGATACGGGCGTAGATGATGCGGCCCATCTGCCGGAGCTCGGTGGCGTCGTTGACGAACGTGTCGCGCTGTTCGTCCTTGAAGCCGCTCATGCCCTTCTTGGTCATCAGCTCGGTCATGTCCATCGGTCACGTTCTCCTTACGCGGACTTCGTGTTGCGGGCTTCGGCCTGGGCCGCGGTGAAGAGGTCCTGGGCGGTCTTGAGGCGGTCGTAGGCGGTGGTCTGCTTCAGGTCGAAGTCCCGCATCACGTCCTCGAGCGGGTACGACTTCGGGTCGTTCGCTTCGACGAGGCGGGCGAGGACCTTCTCGACTTCGGCCTGCTTCTTGGCGCGGGGGCCGGTGATGGGTGAAACCGAAGTCGAAGTGCGGGCCGAACCGGTGGCCGGCTTCGGGGCTCGGTCCGAAGTGGTCGAAGCGGTGCGGGCGATCCGCTCGGCACGCTCTTGGGCCTCCTGCTCCTTTCGGGCGCGGGCCTCGTCGGCGGCCTGCTGGCGGGCGGCTGCCTGCGCCTTGGCCTGGCGCTGCTGCTGCTCCCATCGGGCTTCGGCTTCGGCCTGCTGCTGCTCGCGGGCGATGGCGGCGAGCTTCGCTTCGGTTTCGGCGGCGAGCAGGCGGGCGGCTTCGGCGTCCTGGCGGCGCTTCGCTTCGACTTCGAGGCGGGCGACTTCGGCAGCGACTTCGGCGCGGTGCTTCGCTTCGGCTTCGACTGCTTCGGTTCCGGCGATTTCGGCGCGCTTCGCCGCTTCGGCTTCGAGCCTGCGGAGTTCGGCCTGGTGCTTCGCTTCGGCTTCGGCTTCGGCCTTGGTACGGGCTTCGGCTTCGCGTTCTGCTTCGGCCTCGGCGAGCTTCTGCGCTTCGCGCTCGGGGAGGTCGATGGCGTCCTCGATGCTCATTCCGTCCCGGGCGAGGGACAGGACGAGCATCTGCTCGGCGCTGGCCTTGCGGCGCCATCCGCGGCGTCCGTACTCCTTGCGGAGTTGGGCGACGTAGATGCGGCGGCCGCGCTCGAGGGTGAGGACCTGGTCCCAGGTGCGGATGCCCCACAGGCGTTGGCGGCGCCACAGGATGAACGTGCCGATGGGGTTGAGGAGCCAGCGGGAGGGGGGCGGGCCTTCGAGGTGCTTGTCTGCGGTGATGTCGGCGATGCGGCCGATGGCGTGGCGGGCGGCTTCGACGGCGATGACGAACAGGACGGGGATGACGCCGTGCATGGAGACGCCGACGGGGTCGGGCCAGGAGACGACGGCGTTGAAGGCGATGGTGGCGGCGGTAAGCGTCCAGGCGGTGTAGCGCAGGAGGGGGAAGCCGATGCGCCGCCAGGTGAGGAGGAGGTCGAGGGCGAGGAAGGCGACGATGCCGGCGTCGACGGCGATGGGGAAGGCGTGGGCGAAGTCGCCGAAGCCCTTGGTGAGGGCGAGGTCGGTGACGGCGCTGTAGGAGCCGATGAAGCCGAGGGCGGCGATGATGAGGACGGCGCCGACGACGATCCCGGTGAGGAGTTTCTGGGTGCGGGTGGGGGGCTGTTGGGCGTTCCCCGGCGCGGTGGGCGCGAGGGTGCCGTCCGTGTGGGGGCGGTGCGGCTCGTTGCCGGGGGCCGGGGTGGTGGTCACGGGGGTCGGGTCCTTTCGCGTCGTCAGGCGCTGTGGTGGATGGCGGTGTTGGTGGTCGGGCGGGGTAGGGCCATGCAGTCGCGGGCGTGTGCGGAGGCGTCGGCGAGGGCCTTGTTTCCGAGGCCGCTGTGGTTCTTCCATCCGCAGGTCCGGCATTCGGCGTGG
>Ga0134078_10000017_pt1 | contig 19762 bp, 23 predicted proteins | sample 15_taG_20_FD_119771 | JGI IMG/M metagenome (GOLD analysis project Ga0134078, IMG submission 119771) | Grasslands soil microbial communities from the Angelo Coastal Reserve, California, USA - 15_D_Met_20cm_2_24_1 metaG | ecosystem: Environmental > Terrestrial > Soil > Grasslands ...
CACGCGCCCAAATCGGCATAACAGGTCGGTGCCCAAACTGCAATGTGGCGATCGCCGTTCCGAAGACCTCTACGTTACCTACACCAGCACCATGGCCGCTTGTTAGATTCGCATGTCCAAGCTGCCGTCAACACATCTCTGCGACACACTCCCAAATCGGCGTAACAGCTCCGTGCCCAAATTGCAATGCGGCGGTCACCGTTCCGAAGACCTCTACGTTACCTCCCCCACCACCAGCGCTACTAAAGACAAAATTCCGGAAAAAAAAACGTTACGAGACCACTGTGATTTTGATCGACGATTGTGCGGTGCCGACCACGAGCAGGAAACTAAAAAATTGGACAGACGATCTCACCGACGCGCGGAATTGGCTGATTCGTCAGTTAGGCACGTTCCCTGGGGACCGGTATTTCGCGGCTATTTTCGATCACAAGGAAAAGAGATCCGTGTTTAAGGAGAAAGCGCCGTGAAAGTGGGGCCGTCTGGATTCTGTATACCTGTCTCAAATGGGTGCACGGTGCTCAGACGCGAAGGCCGTTTTCAAAAAGTTCCCCAACCCTTCCGGCTTCCCATGTCGCGGCGAGGTTTAACCCGGGTCCTTCCTGAGGCCCGCGCAAAAGTTCATGGTTCCTTCAGGATGTTAATTCGCGCAGCAGCGCTCCGGCCTGCTGGACGCTTTCGATATAAATTTTTGTTTTTTGGAAATCTCGGTGTTGGCCGTGTAGACCGAGCGATGCCGCAGCTTTGCGGGCTATTGCGATTTTCTTAATGAATTTTTGGATGACCCTTGACTGAAGCGGCGGGAGATCAAGCACCGTTGGCCCGGTGAGCGGTTTTGGCTCCGTTCGCTTGATTGCGCAGACGAAGTCTTCGCCAGCGTACACGCGGACTTCGCTCCGGCCGTAATCCTGCGCCAATTCGCCACACGCTAGTTTCCCATAGGGGCAATTTAGAAAAGCCTCGTACAACTCGGCGGCTAATAACGTCAATAACCCAATGATAACAATTTCATAGGTAATCCGGCATCGAATAACCGGCGCGGTCTATCCGAGGGTTCGAATCCCTCCCTCACCGGTTCCTTCGTAAAACGGCATTGATGGCCGCTCGGCATAATAGCTCGGCATAACAAGTGCAGGCAAATTCGCCTATTCCGCCAACGCCCATTTCGCGCGAAACGAACGCGAAAAAGGGATTTTGACCAGTGCATTTTTGTCCTCGCTTCTCGCGCCACTCCCTGTTGGAATGCGCCGGCGTGAATACGATCCCCGCTGCGCTCACCTTGATCACTTTCACGGCAAGAGCGACTGACTTGATCCCTTAGATTGCGATGCCTGCCGGTAGTGGCTACGCGATAGACTCCAAGGGCAATCGCTGTCCGAACCCGCTGTGCGTACATGTCGCAGTTTTTGCTCCTCGCCCGCAATATCCTTATCAGTTACGGTCGAGCATTGGCGATACTGCCGGTTGGACGTGCTACAAGGGAGACGGCCTGTATAGGCTCGACATCCATCTGGACACAGGTCGAGTGAGCCAAGTGACAATTATCAAATCGGCAGGGTCAAATGTTCTCGACGCTGCCAACACAAGCACGTTCAAGCTATGGGTTTCCAAAACCCCACAAGTGGAAAGAAATCACCATCCCAATCACTGTGCGAACAAAGGCGGTAAGAGTAATAAACAGGGCGGGGAGATGACAAGATTCGTTGAAGCCTTGACGCGGATACACGTTTACGAAGTCCGACTGCGCAAAGATAAACGCGGCTTTGATCTCATATGCGATGCGCGGGTATTAGCGTTGAAACTTCTGCTTCTTCTCGACTTGGTTCTGTCGGGGATTTCATTCGCATCGGCGCAGCCCGCGCCTTCGTCGCCAGCCCCGCATCAGAGCGGGAAACCGAAAGCGTTAGCGGTCTATGCACCGGGCCCCAATTACCCCAAAGACGCACAAGGCAGGCGTCCTACGGGCAGCGGCATCGTGGTGATGGAAGTAGATAACAAGACTGGTTTGGTTAAGTCGGCCAGAATGGAAAAAGCACGGGCAATAAACTTTTGGATGACGCTGCTCTTCAAGCCTTCAGTCAATGGCGATTTAAGCCCGGCAGTATTTCGCGAATCCATTGCCCCATAACGTTTTGGCGTAACGGTAGTGGAATCCGTCACCGGATGGCTGGCGCAGTTATCTCAGACTGAGTGCCTGGCCCACAATCCACATGAATGCGCATATGTACGAAATCCGCCCGCGCAAAGACGGGCAGTAAACTTTAAGCTGCCAGCATGATCGAAACGCACGAGCACGCTAGCGACTTCAAAGAGTGGTGACATTCTTTTGCCATGATTGTAGGCGCTGCATTTTCGCCTCTCCAGTTCCACAACTTAACTGAAGCCGTGATCGAAATTTATTACAACGCAGTTGTCGAAGGAATCACGGCTGGCGTCGTCGCTTCCGCGCTCTTGACGGCATTTAGTGTCTCTCGTGATTCGTGAATTTGATAAAAAGCTCGCCGGTTATTGATTTGCGGCGCACCGAATCGCGTTTTCCCTGCCTTCTTACTGTCCGTACGGATTGCTCCACGACCGAACGGGGATAGAGGTCTCTCTCACGCAGGCGTTAATGTCCACGGCGGCGGCTGGTACGGCAGAGATTTTACCTGAGTTGAGATCCAGACTAGGAGACACCGCCGCCGATTTCGTCCCACACGATTAAAACGATATCGAGGACAAATGCCACAAAGAAAAGCGGCGGGCGACATCAAAACCAGCTCTAGCGATTCTGTGCAGAAAAACATGCATTCGGCCGAGCAATAATGAAACGATTTTCACCATTTTATGCGCTCGGCGCCATCTTCATGGCATTTAGCGGCTGTAGCACTGTCACGGATCTCATCACGTCAAAAATACCGGAAAGTCACGCCGGTAAGCCAGCGATCATCGTGAGCTTGCGGGAGCAGGAAGCGTATCTCTACCGGGGAGGTTATAGAACTGCGTCGTCCCGCGTATCAAGTGGTCGCGAAGGTTACCGCACTCCGATTGGTCGCTTTCACGTTATCCGCAAAGACGCAGATCATCGCTCCAGTCTCTATGGTGACTACATTGATGACTCGGGCCGGATCGTGAAAGCCAACGTCGATAGCAGGCGTGACCGCCAACCGCCGCATTCGCACTTCGTAGGCACGCCGATGCCCTACTTTCTCGAATTCTCGCCAGGCTACGGATTGCACCAGGGCTACCTGCCAGGGGTGCCCGCATCACATGGATGCATCAGGATGCCCTATTGGAAAGCGCGCCAGTTTTATGACGCCGCTCACATAGGGACACCAGTGGTCGTAAAACTTTAGTGAAAAACGCGCCGCGCTGGCGGCCGTTGTCGGCTGTTAGACGCCAGTGTCTGGCATATCAAGCAAGATAGGCGTTCGTTTGAACGACCAATTTAATCCAAGCTTGAAAGCGGACGGCTTACCTCGACAGGAATCGTCGCGCCAAACCAAGCGCGCCGAGGGCCGCCCGAGCAACATTATTGTCGCGCTGCCAAATGATGGCGCATCGGGATTAGATCGACCCACCGCGGCCTCGATTTGAGAACAATAACAGAGAGCGGGATACGAAAACGCTCGCGCGTCAAATCAAAGTGAATTGAACCTTGGCGCACACAAGCACTGCGCTATTTACAAACACGAATTGCAGCCTCTCTGCCGGCTAAACGTGAGGGAACGCTAAGCAAAGATCGCCCGCTTTGCGAAAGAACTCGGATTTCGCGCTCGCTTTTATCGCAATGGGGTATGCGCCATATTCGACGAGCACTGCGAATGATTCCGCACACGCTCATGAAGCCAGACCGGGTAACGATCAGGTAATTCACTTTCGGTTCTTCCTCCCGCGCCGGTTTCTTTAATTGGATGCTGGACGTTTGGCGTTGGGATTTGTTAAGTCGGCGATAGAATAATGGCCATGAACTGGGAGATGATCAGTGCGGTGGGGCAAATGCTTGGCGCTGTTGGAGTCATTATTTCGATCGTTTATCTTGCCGCCCAGATCCGCAATCAAAACAAGGAAAGCCAGCGCGCAGCGATGAACGTCTTAACGACGCACTGGAGCGATTTGAACAGAAGCCTTGTCGAGAATCCCGACTTGGCCGCGCTTTGGATTCGTGCTTTGCAATCGTTCGACGAGTTGGATGGTACGTCGAAGCTACGATTTGGCGCGCACCTGGGGCGTTTTTTACGATTTGCCGACAATCTCTATCTTGCCGTCTTAGATGGAACGCTCGACAAAAGATTATGGCGTGGATATGAGCGCACACTCGCCGACACCGTCGCGTATCCAGGATTCCAAACTTGGTGGGCTACACGAAAACATTGGCACACGGACGACTTCTGCGCGCTAATTGACCGACACATTCAAACCGCGAAACCAAAAATCTACAACGGCTACACCCAAACTTAAGCGACACACCTCGTATGCGCACCGAATCACCTCAGATTCAAAATTTCATCGACGGCCAATTCACAGAGCCAACCGGCGGGAAGTACCTCGACAATATCGAGCCGGCGACCGGAAAACCATATTCGCATCTCGCCGATAGCGACGCACGCGACGTAGACGCCGCTGCGGCGGCCGCAGAAAAGGCGTTTGTTGATTGGTCTAAAAAACCCGCAGTGGAGCGATCGAAACTTCTGCTGCGTGTCGCGGACTTGATCGAACGCGATCTGGAAAAGCTCGCGCGCGCCGAGTCGGTCGACACGGGCAAGCCGCTCTCACTTGCGCGCACCCTGGATATTCCGCGCGCCGCCAGTAATTTCCGCTTCTTTGCTACGGCGATTCTGCACACGGAATCCGAAGCGCATATCACGGACAACGTCGCCTTCAATTATACGCTGCGACAGCCACGCGGCATCGCTGGGCTCATATCGCCGTGGAATCTTCCTCTTTATTTGTTGAGCTGGAAAATAGCGCCGGCCATCGCGGTCGGAAATACGGCCATCGCGAAGCCCAGTGAGCTTACGCCCATGACGGCTTACATGCTTTGCGAGATCGTACGTGAAGCAGGTCTGCCAAGTGGTGTCCTTAACGTCGTGCATGGCACTGGCCCAAATGTCGGGGCGGTGATCACTGCGCATTCAAAGATCAACACCATCTCATTTACCGGCGGTACGGTCACAGGTCGCAAAGTTGCTGAAGCATGCGCGCCGCTATTCAAGAAGGTCTCGCTCGAGCTCGGCGGGAAAAACCCGAATATCGTTTTTGCGGACGCCAACCTCGACGCGGCCATTGCAGGAAGCCTGCGTTCTTCGTTCGCAAACCAGGGCCAGATTTGTTTGTGTGGCTCGCGCGTGTTCGTCGAGCGCTCCGCTTACAAGGATTTCGTTGCCCACTTCATCGAGAAGGCGTCGCAATTGAAAATGGGCGATCCGCTCGACGAGAAAACCGACCAAGGCGCAATCGCAAGCAAGACACAGCTTGAGAAGATTAAGTTCTACGTCGATTTGGCTCAGAAAGAAGGCGGGACAGTCGCGCTCGGGGGCAAAGCGCCGGAATTAATCAATGAACGTTGCCACGACGGTTATTTCTTCCAGCCCACGGTAATCACTGGCTTGCCGGTTTCATGCCGCACCAATCGCGAGGAAATCTTCGGCCCTGTTGTCACCATCACGCCGTTCGACAGTGAAGAAGAAGTGATTAAATACGCCAATGATTGCGACTACGGCTTGGCCTCGAGCGTCTGGACGCAAAACCTGACCCGCGCCCATCGTGTCGCCGAACAGATTAACACAGGGACTGTTTGGGTGAATTGCTGGCTGGTGCGCGACCTGCGCGTCCCGTTCGGCGGAATGAAACAAAGTGGCGTCGGTCGCGAAGGAGGCGAAGAAGCGTTACGCTTCTTCACCGAGCCGAAGAATGTCTGTATCGCGAAATAGTTGATCGCGAATCGACAATTGCCGATGGTCGGTCATGTGCCGAAACATCAAGACTCTGCATAATTTCAATCCGCCGGCGACGAGAGAAGAGATTCGCGCGTCGTCGCTTCAATTCATTCGAAAGCTGTGCGGGTTCACCAAGCCGTCGCGCGCAAATGAAGACCCATTCAATCGCGCGGTAGATGAGATCGCGCATGTCGCACATCATCTCCTCGAATCGTTAGTAACGAATGCGCCTCCGCGTGACCGGGAAGTTCAAAGAATGAAAGCGCGAGCGCGCTCGGAGAAACGTTTTAGCGCAAGCAACGGCGCCGTTGTCCGCGCGCACAACCATCACTAAGCCCGTGCCGAATCAACAGGTCTCGTTGGCGGTAGTTGTCCTTGTTCGAGCTGACGTGAAACGCTGCCAGGCGAGTGAAGGCTCTGACGTTGAGACGAATGTCGCCATAACCATTGAAAAATCCGTGTTCAGCATAACCCCTCGTTGTAGATCGAACTCATGAGCGAAACATTCGAAAGTACACGCGCCCCTGAGCCGGTAGGCGCGTTCCCACATGCGAAACGCGTCGGAAACCTATTGTTTCTGTCCGGCATCGGTCCCCGCAAACGTGACAGCAAAGAGATTCCCGGCGTTACTCTCGATTCAGCCGGGAACATCGTCAGCTACGACATTGCGAAACAGTGTCACGCGGTGTTTGAGAACGTTCGGCTGGTGCTGGAAGACGCCGGCGCGAGGTGGAACGACATTGTCGATGTCACCGTGTTCCTGACGAACATGAAAAAGGATTTTGCGGTCTACAACAAACTTTACGCCGAACATTTTGCCGGCGAGGGCAAACCAAATCCCACGCGCACGACGATTGAAATCGGGGCGTTGCCGACGCCGATTGCTATCGAGCTCAAAGTGATCGCGTCGGCGGGCTAAAGCACGCGTTTCTTCTTCGTGTCATTCCGAGCGAAGTCGAGAATCGAGCGGCTGCGAAGCCGCGAGATGGGAAGGCCGAAGGCTGAGCGAGTGCGAAGCGAGCGAATCAAATCTCGCTATTTTTTCTTTCGATCACAATTAGGAGCATGAGCACTACCAAGAGATCTCCATTTCGCGTTCTTGCGGCTGACCACACGGGCATCACGGTCTCGAATCTTGAGCGAGCGCTGACGTTTTGGCGCGATGTTCTTGGGTTCGAGCTTTCACATACGGCACATCAGACGGGTGAAATGGCCAGAGAGATCACAGGTGTCGCAGGTGCAGAGATCAAGCTCGCGGTGGTGAAAGCACCGGGTGGTCACAAGATCGAGCTGCTCGAATATCTCGCACCGGCCGAGCCTAAATGGCATGTCGGTCTGAGGCCATGCGACGTCGGTTTCGTACATGTCGCCCTTGTCGTCGATGATCTCGACGCGATCTTGCGCTCCATCAACACGTCCGGTTGGAAAGCTGCCGGTAAACCCCAAACTCTTCGGTCGGGTCCGAACGCGGGAAAGCGGGTCGTGTACCTCCGCGATCCAGACGGCACGACCATTGAATTCATGCAGCAGCCACGAACAGTTGAAAGTTGAGAGCTCTTCGTTGATGGCTTTAGAGTTGAACGTTTGTGCTAATCCACCATGATTTTTTCCGCTGAGGAGCAATTCGCGCTGCAACTCGATTCCGAGGATCCGTTGCGGCATTTTCGGCAAAAATTTCATCTCCCGCTTGGCAAGGATGACAGGCCGCTAATCTATTTTGCCGGCAATTCGTTAGGCCTGATGCCGAAAGCAGCCCGAGCGATTGTCGAAGAAGAATTAGACAACTGGGCGAAGCTTGGGGTCGACGCCCATCACGCGACCGGCACGCCTTGGTACACCTATCACGAAGCATTGCGCGAACCGACCGCGCGCCTTGTCGGCGCGAACTCCTTGGAGGTGATCTACATGAACAGTCTCACGGTGAACCTTCATCTGATGATGGCGACGTTTTATCGGCCGACCAAATCGCGTTTCAAAATCTTGATGGAAGAGCCAGCGTTCCCTTCCGACACCTATGCGATAAAAACGCAAATCGTGCATCATGGGCTCGATCCAAAAGACGCGCTTATTCTCGCGCGACCGCGTAAGAACGAGTTTATAATTAGAACAGAAGACATTGTCGATCTGATCCAGAAGCATGCCGATCAACTCGCAGTGGTCGTCCTCGCCGGTGTGAACTTTTTCACGGGTCAATTGTTCGATGTCGAGAGAATCACTGCTGCAGCACAGGCATACGGCGTCGTCGTTGGGTTCGACCTCGCCCATGCCATTGGGAACGTGCCGCTCTCACTTCACGATTGGAACGTCGATTTCGCTGTCTGGTGTTCATACAAATATCTCAACGCCGGTCCCGGCGCAGTCGCAGGAGCATTCGTGCACCAGCGTCATGCGACCAACAGGAAATTGCCGCGGCTCGCCGGCTGGTTCGGCAACGATCCCAACACGCGGTTCCGATTACATCTCGAACCTGAATTTGTCCCGGTTTCGTCGGCTGATGGCTGGCAGATCAGCAATCCGCCGATTTTCGCGATGGCGCCGTTGCGTGCCTCGCTTGCGATCTTCGACGACGCGGGCGGAATGGAGGCACTGCGGACAAAGTCCGTCAGGCTTACCGGATATCTCGAATTCTTGTTAGCGGAAAATGGATCGAAAAAATTCACCGTCATCACACCGCGTGAGCCCGATGCGCGCGGTTGCCAATTGTCGATCCTGGCTCATGAGCACCCGAAAGAATTGTTAAAGGAGCTCGAAACCGCCGGTGTGAAATGCGATTTTCGCGAACCCAACGTCATCCGCGTCGGCCCTACCTCACTCTACAATACGTTTCACGAAGTCTGGCGTTTTGCGAGGATTCTGGCTCAGCATCAATAGTAGCTCAGTCGATTACAACGGCCTCTCTACGGATTCTTGCGTTGCAGGGCGACTGCGAACGGATGCAGCTCGGCGGTCATCAATCCGCCCGCGACTGCCGGATCTTCTTGCATGAATTTTCTCGCTGCGTCTTCATCGGGCGCCTCAAAAATCGCAATGCCAAACGTCTTGTCGCCTGATTCTGATGTTCGCCCCGCAAGGATCAATTGGCCTGACTTGGTGGCGTCCTGAAACCGGGCAAAATGCCGCTTGAGCACAGCATCGTCTTCTTTTGTCCAGGCTGAATCCGCATATAACCGCGGAACGAGGCGCAACACATAAACGAACTGCTTCGGCTTGTCAGCGTTTGCTTCTTGCGCGGTCAGCGATTGTACGATTGCGAAAATGCAAATGAGTGGAACGAATAGCTGGCGAGATCGGCCTTTCATATGGAGTACGCGACATTGTACTCTCAATGGACTTGATGCGAGCTTTCTTCTCGTTAGCGAATGCCGTTGAAGGACTTCTCTAATACGGCCTGAGAGTCATTGACTCAGCAGGCTTGAAGCGCCAGAAGGATCGTCCCGCATAATAATGGCGAAGCTTTTCGTTCTCTGTCTGACCAAGATCCAATGCCCAAATGACCGGAGCGGCGTCGATGTTCGCTGGATTATGGATCCATTCTTCATGCGGGCTGGGCAGGCCAGCATAACTGACAAAGATTACGTGCTGGCCCGGCTGCTTTTTCAGTAACTCTTGTTCAATGTTTTCCTTTTGTGCGTTCCTCGCTTGAATCTGATCTGTCGTCCGATGGGTCGCGATCGCCTCTGCTTCTGAGGTGACCGTCACCAAAAATACCGCAACCGGCATTGCATTTATCAGAAAACGGCCAACTCGGCGCCCGTGATACTTCCATTGCCTGAGACAACGCAGCGACTGCGCCACGAGAATTAACATCGCCGCTAGAAACGGCGCTCCGTAGTGCGGATACCACCACACTTCAATCAGCGATGCTGCATCGATGACTGCCGTTAAGATTACGGCGAACCGCATCTTCTTTGAACGCCACAGCGCCGGCATAAACACGACAACCGGCAGCAACCAGATCAGGTTGCCGCAATAGTAACGGAGCAGAGTGAGCCAATCCAATGGACGGTCAATGAAAAGATGCCAGCTTCGTGTGCGCTCGTATGTTTCGCGATTCCTCGACTCCATATCGAAATGCCGAAATGTTCGCGGAGTGGCGGAAGTCGGCAAAATCGAAAAGGGTGGGACAACTTCGTATTGCTCGTAATACTCCCGGTATGGGAGACGCAACGCATGGCCGGTGACGCGGTGATTATCATATGCGAGCCAGGAAGCACCCAAAACGCCGGTAATGACGATCGGCAGCCAGACGCGCGTCGTGCGGTCTGCCGTACCCAGCGCGATGAGTGCTGGAACAACGAGCAGCAATCCCTCAAACGGCCGCGCCAAAATCACAATTACTGCCCCGATTCCAAAAATCCAGGCGTAACCCCACTTCTTTGCGCGGACGATGCGAACCCATGCACCGGTTACTAGCGCACCACCAATTGCGGTGACTGCGCCTCCCCAATAGCTGTTCATCCAGTAGCTGAAAAGACAAAGATCCAAGCTGATGAACGCGCCCAACAACGCCCAGCCCCGGGGGAGCCACCCTTGCAGCGCCCAGCACAATGCTGCGGCCAGCATACCTGCACTCAACCACACACCGAACCAGGGATGCCCGAAGAGTAGCTGTCCTACTGCCAGTGCAAGCCCCTGCGCAGGTGGGAACCGAGAGGCATAAGTAGGTTGTTGAAGGATATAGGTGCTTTCAAAGAAGTGCCATAGCGGATGCGCTGGATTCGTTAGGCGGCCGTGCGAAAAAGTGTCAGCCTGCAGAAGGTAGCTAAACTCGTCGTAGATGGATGGTTTGGGGATCGGCCAGATTGGAAGAAGTGCCGCCCGCACCACGAGCACGAACACGCCCAATCCGACCCAACTCAAAGTTTTGTGATGGGCAAGAGCGGAAAGCCAGCGCACAAACTTTTGCCACAAGTCGCGCCACCTGGGCGGCACGGTTTTTGCGAAAACGCCGAAAATTCCGATCAGTACCGCGCAGTAAACGAGCTGACGAATGTGCATGTCACGAAAACGGCATATCTATCATCAACCCTGCGGAAACACGAGCGGCGTTCGCGCATCACATGCAGCCCATGTTGCGATTGGAGAGTGATTTTGACGATTGGTTGCACTAAAAGTGGAACCAATGCAGTTCGTGGATCAGACTCAGGCCGTTGAAGTGTCAGTAGTCATTCCCTGCCTCAACGAGCAGGATACTCTGGCGCGTTGCCTCGAGAAAGCGCGGAAAGCTTTCAGCGAGCACAACATCGCGGGGGAAATTTTGGTGGCGGACAATGGCAGCACCGATTTGTCTAGAACTATCGCCCAGAGTGAGGGAGCGCGTGTCGTAACGGTCCAAGAGCCAGGGTATGGCAGCGCATTGATGGGAGGAATTGCCGCGGCGAACGGCCGATTCATCGTTATCGGGGACGCGGATGACAGCTATGATTTCCTCGAGCTCCCGAAGATCGTAGAAAAATTGAGAGAAGGATTTGACCTCGTTCAGGGATGCCGACTTCCTGCTGGTGGTGGTTCGATTCGGCCTGGCGCGATGCCATTTTTACATCGTTGGATTGGCAATCCAGTTTTTTCCTTTCTCGTACAAAGATGGTTCGGCGCACCGATCAACGACGTTTACTGCGGTCTGCGTGGTTTTACCAAGTCCATGTACGAACGGCTTGACCAGCGTTGCACAGGTATGGAGTTCGCCACGGAGATGATCATCAAAGCTAGCTTGCACGGCGAAAAAATCACCGAGGTGCCCATCACTCTGCACCGCGACGGACGCTTATCGCACGCGCCGCATCTGAAAACGTTTCGAGACGGCTGGCGAACATTTCGCTATTTTTTGATGTGCAGTCCGCGTTGGCTTTTTCTCATCCCCGGTGGCACATTTATCGCCTTTGGTCTGCTTGGTTATCTGGTCGCCATGCCAGGTTTGCGCATCGGGCACAGCACGTTTGACGCTCATACGTTGTTGTTCGCAAGCCTCGCCATCTTGTGCGGTTATCAATGGATCCTCTTCGCCCTCTTTGCCAAAACGTTCGCCGTTACCGAGGGATTCCTTCCACCAGACCGGCACTTGGAACGCTTTTTCGAACTCGTGAATTTGGAAAAAGGACTGGTCGTAGCGGCGCTGGCAATCCTCGCTGGGGGCTGTTTGTTGCTTGCCGCAGTCTGGCAATGGTGGCTCACTGACTTTGGCCATCTGGATTACGCTCGCACAATGCGATTGGTCGTACCCGGCGCAACGCTCGTCGCCCTTGGCTTTCAAACAGTCTGCTCCAGTTTTTTCGTCAGCATTCTTGGCATGCGCCGAAAATGAATCTGTTTCAGCTGATCCTCTACCAAGCATGCGGTTATCGTTGCAATTGCACTCGAGAAGTGCGAAAAGCCTGACCAACGAATGAAAATGTCGAACATAATACGCCGCATTTTTTGGGTTGTCGTATTCCTCGTTCTGATCCACCCGACGTGGGCCAAAGACGAGCGATCGATCAAGGATTTGAGCAAGGCGCTTGCGGGGCTTTCGTCCGATGTGGATCCGAAGGAAGCCGAGCTCGTGTCGGTGACGGCGCATACGACGGCGCGCAAGCTCGCACGTGACTATCACGTCGTCTTAAACCCGGAGTTTCAAGCCTTCCTGGTCAACGTCGGCGCCCGAAAACGTGGTTGGTGCGGTCATTGGGCACAAGATATCGGCACGCGCTTGAAAGAACTCAAACCCAAGACGCTGGTTCTTCACTGGGGTGTGGCCTACGATCATACCTCGAGCGAAAACAATTGCTTGGTAGTGACTGCGCGTAACCAGCCTTTCAAAGACGGGATCATCCTCGATGGCTGGCGCAGGGCCGGGAGATTATTCTGGTGCCCTGTCATAAAAGACGACGAATACGAAGTGGAACAGCATTACGGCCATTCCGGGATCACTGCGTGGAAAGAGAACATGCAATGGAGCGCTTGGCTGCAGGATTACGAAACGGGCAAGTCGAAGTCCAAAACAGCTACGAACAACAAAGTCAACGAATCCAGCTCGGCACACGAAGAACGGGCAAGCAACAGCGATTCCAGGCAGCCGGCGACCCAATAGAGCGTGCGTGGGAGCGACCGCAGCAATTCGCTGCTATCGCTCAAATCACAGGTTGCCAAACAAAGGAAAATTTATTGTTATTGGGCGCGCTTGCCTTTGCACGCTGTTGCTTCGACCCCTTGTTATCCCATCCGCTGACGTGAGTAGGGGGTGGCTAAACGTCTGCTTCCTTGAATATGCGTGGTATCCGCGTCATCCGCGGTTAAGAATTTCTTGATGCCAGCTAAATTTGTTCTCATCGGCAGCGGCCTCGCCGGCGGATTACTGGCAGCGTACTTGGGGCGCCGCGGATATGATGTTGATCTGTACGAGCGCCGGGCCGATCCGCGCGAAGGCAACATTGTTGGCGGGCGGTCAATTAATTTAGCGATTTCAACACGTGGAATTCACGCGCTTGAACAGATCGGGATCGCTGACGAAACGTTACGCTACGCGATCCCGATGCGTGGCCGGATGATTCATGATAAATCCGGTGCACTGCATTTCGCGCCTTACGATGTCGATCCCAAGAACTGCATCAACTCCATTGGACGCGCCTCGCTTAACACCACAGTAATCGAAGCGGCGCAGCGCTATCCAAGTGTGCGCGTTCATTTCAATCGCAAATGTACTGACGTTGATCTGACCGAAGCGATCTGTCGTTTGGAAACGGAGACCGGCAAATTGGCCGTGGGCGGTGATGCAGTAATCGGGGTGGATGGCGCATTCTCCGCGGTGCGCGCTTCCATGCAGCGAAACATCGACAGTTTCCAATACAACGAGAGTTATCTCGCGCACGGATACAAGGAGCTGACGATTCCGCCTGCGCCGGACGGGTCATGGCTAATCGAGAAAAACGCCCTCCACATTTGGCCGCGCAAAAGCTTCATGATGATTGCTCTTCCAAACCCGGACGGATCGTTCACCTGTACACTTTTTTGGGAATTCGAAGGACCCCGCAGCTTTACTACAACAAGGACAGATGACGATGTTCGGCACTTCTTCGATGAAGAATTTCCGGACGCCGTTCCGCTCATGCCGACCCTCCTTGACGATTTCAAGAACAACCCAACTGGCTCGCTTGTGACGATTCGTTGCGCGCCATGGTATTACCGCGATAGGGTTTGCCTGCTCGGCGATGCGGCCCATGCCGTCGTTCCATTCTATGGTCAGGGAATGAACGCTGCGTTCGAAGATTGCATCGTGCTCGATGAATGCCTGGATAAATTTGCCGACAACCGCGAGCGCGCGTTTGCCCAATATTTCGAGCGGCGAAAAGAAAACGCCGACGCGTTGGCCGATCTCGCCATCGGCAATTTCATTGAGATGCGCGACAAAACTGCGTCCCGGGCATTTCGCGCAAAAAAGAAACTCGACCACCTGCTCGAAGCCGCCCTGCCTGGTGTGTATCTGCCGCTCTATACGATGGTCACATTCACCCGCATCCCGTACGCGCAAGCAGCGCGCCGTGCTCGTCTGCAAGACCGAATTCTTTACACGGCTCTCGTCACTCTCGTCTTGATCGGAATGCTGGCGCTCGCGGTTTTGCTAGCTCGCTCTCAGCGGCAATGAAACCGATGTAACCGTCGAGTGTTACAGGGCCGCCTTCTTACGCTTGCGATTCGATCGAGCTCGTCTGGAGCCGACGCGCTGATGTGCTTCTTGTTCCAGAGCTGTGACGACCTTAATGAAACGCTTGATATCGGTGGCATTAACGCGACGGGCAACGGCTCGTTCCAGTGCGGATAAATGACGCTGGACACGCTGCGCCAGCCTTCGTCCTTTTGCTGTTGGTCTCACGACGAAAGTGCGGCGATCTGTTTCACCGACTGCGCGGGTGATCAACCCGCGCGCAGCCAGTCGATCAAGAATGCTGGTTAAAGTCGATCTCTTGTGTGCGAGGCCGCGGTGGAGATCGGCCACGTTGGCCCGGCGGGAATGAGCAAGCATCGCTAAAATGTGCGCTTCCCCCTGCGTCAACCCGCGTTCTCTGAGGTCATCAAGATAAAGACCGATTCGGTGCGTCGCACGGTGGACTGGATGAACAAGTCGCAGTGACATCGATTGAAAGCGGCTTCAGCTCGGGTTCAACCCATGAAGTTCGCGCTTCGTCACTGAAAAGCCGCCCCGGCCGAATAATAAGCGAGTGGAAAATTCTTTTCCAGCAATTGCGGATTTGCATGCACGATGTCTTCCAGAGATCCTCCGCGACTGGCTGCGTACGCACATGAGAGAAGATGCACCCAAAACAATGTGATGGTCTCGTGATATTTTTGCGGTTTGCCAGCGGCTGCGGCGAATCGGCGCAGCGTATCGCGCATCTTGGTGGCAGCCTGCTGCACCGATGAGGATTCGGCGAGATAGACCCACGCTACGTGCAAGTGTGAAACATGATGGAAACTCTCGTTGGCGATCTCGCCTCGCTCGAGTGCGCGCGTCAATTCGACATCAGTCATGGACGCCGCCCTTCGCCAGCGCTTCGTTGATGGCCGTTTCCCAATGAATCCGCTGTTCCTCCGCCCAATGTGCGTCCAGTTTGGCGACCTCCTCATTTCCCGCCGGCGTCAATGCCGAACGCCGATACGTTATTGTTGCTTTGCAGTGCTGTTCGCGGTCGGGAACAACACGGATCTTAATCTCGTTAGCCGTGAACGCCGGGGTCACAACTACGTACTCCACCCGGCCGTTCCTGACGTCGTATGTGGTGAGCAGCCAAAGTCGATCCCTGCCGTCGCCGGGGCTTGTAGTGAATACGACGCCCTCCCGCTGTACGCCCTGTACTAGGTGAATGAAACGCGGCGACCAATCAGGCGCCCATTCTGCCTCGCGTACGGGTCCAAAAAGCGGCGTTACCTCCGAGACCGAGCCGTTTAATATGATTGTGAAAGATTGCGTCCGCTGTTCGACCGTCACCATCCCCGCTTCTCCAGCCAATGCCCCTTGAACTAGCGCAAGGCCCGACGCCCATATCATAAAGTAAGTCTAATAATATATTACGATATCGTATTATCCGATATCGTCAATTAGAATTTTGACTTTGATTTTTTGGGACAGATGCATGCCGCGCGATCCAACGCTGCACGAAAACCGCTCCGGCGAAAAAAAAGCTCGGTTATTTGCTCGAGGAGATTTTGCGCTGGTAGCCCTTCTACAACATCAGTCAGTTCATTTGAATTGTAAGGCGCCGAACGGGCTTGATATTCTCCTGTGATGCACCCACACATTCGCCTGTTTTCTTTTCTCGCGATAAGTTGCCTGCTTTTCGCCCCTCTTCTTTGCGCCCAGGACAATCCGCTGAATGATCCTGATTTGAAGGAGATGTTAAAGAAGGCGCAGGAAATGCAAAAGGAGGCCAAGAAACTGCAGAACCCAGCGGCACCAGACACAAAGAAGAAACTCGCGGAAATGCTATCGCAGGCGAAGGAACAAGAAGCACGACAGGAGCAGGAGGAAAAACGTGAAAAGGAGAAACTACAGGCCTCGCTGAAGAAGCAACTCGAAGCACCGGGGCCGGTCGTGTTACCGGATTGGACACCAGCTACGCCTGAATTCAAAGCTGCTGGGACGCCAGCGAGAAAAATCGTAGATGACGAAGTAAAAATCGTTCAGACCGGCACCTCATCCCTTACTCCAGAAAAAATTGCGGACAGCTGGCAAGCGACTGCAGGCGAAGCGAACAATCTCAATCAGAGCCTTAACAAGATCAATGTTAACGGCAAGATCACGAGGATCTTGTTTCTCAGCACGCGCACCGATCCCAGGCAAGAAGTGGAACTCGAGGCTAGCCGCGAGCCGGACAGCAAAATTACACAGGTCGAAATCTCCTCGCCGTTACCCAAGCCGAATATCGACAGCGAATAAGACAGTGTTCAGCGGGGCGCGCGAACTTGCAATTGCCCTGAGGCAGGCTTAACAAAATCATACTATGGCCGACACATACGTTCCAATGATCAGCTCCGGTGTTGCCGGGCCACTCGGTGTTCTTCATCTTCCGCGGCTCTGGCTGAAAGTCTCCCTCGAGGAGCAGGGCAAACTCGCGCCCGGCTACCCGGGCATCGGGAGAGGGTTTGATGCCATGACTTGTGCCGCGCTCGGACTCGAAGAGCAGGCGGTAAAAGATTACATCAAGCAAAATAAGCCGACCTATCCCGAATTCGAAGCCTGGGTGAAGAAGAATGCCAAGTCGCTTAATCGAGATGCGATTGAAAAACATAACGCCGCCGTGCGCGGTTACATTCACGATGACGAAACGCGCAAGGGTGTCCTGGGTGCGTCCGGTATCGTGGATGACGCTGCCGCCCCGAAAGACGCGGTGAATCTAAACAATCTCGACGACTGGTACGAATTTCATCAGGTGGTCCTGAGGTAACAGGCGACCGGCATCGACGCGAAGAAGGTTCGTCTTGGCGAGGGTGCCGAGATCAGCGCGCGGTGCGCGTGCGATTAGCGCATTGACGCGAACGCAGGCGGCGTGGAGCATTCTCAAATGCCATCAATGCAGACCAACGTAGCGCCAGAATTTCGCAAGACGACTGAGACATTCAAGGCTGCCGCAAAGACGTTGCCGCAACGTTATTTCATTTCTCCGGAGATTTTTGCAGAGGAACAGGAGAGCATTTTCTCTAAGCAATGGGTGTTGGTCGGCCACCAGAGTCAGATCCCGCAAGGCGGTGATTATCTTACCACAGAAGTCGCCGGCGAGAGCTTGATCATTGTCCGGGACAAACCCGGCGCGATCCATGGTTTTTACAACCTGTGCCGCCACCGCGGAAGTCGACTAATCGAAAACAGACACGGACAGTCCACGGCAATTCAATGTCCTTATCACGCGTGGACGTATTCGCTCGATGGGCGATTGATCGCTGCTCCCCACATGGATGAGGTGTCGGGCTTTGATAAGACTGATTATTCACTGCACGCGGTGAACCTCGCGCTGTGGGAAGGATTCATCTTTCTGAACCTGGCAGATTCCCCTGCGCCACTGGCGGAATGGTTCAAACCGTTAGCCGGAAAATTTGCGCCCTGGAATCTGTCAGCGCTTCGCTCGGCGAAGCGAATCGAATATGATGTGCGAGCCAATTGGAAGTTAATCTTTGAAAATTACTCGGAGTGTTATCACTGTGGCGGTGTTCATCCGGAGCTTTCGAAAATCTCACCGTATGATTCGGCGGAAAACGATCTGACCGAAGGACTATTTCTCGGTGGATTCATGCGGGTCGCTAAAGGCAAGAGCCTGACCATGAGCGGGAACGCCTGCGCCCTGGCGATGGAACAATTTGGTGAAGAAGATTTCCGGCACGTTTTCTATTATTCGATCTTTCCGAACATGCTGCTGAGTTTGCATCCGGATTACGTGATGGTGCATCAACTTTTGCCGCAGTCACCGGAGCGGACACTGATCTTATGCGATTGGTTTTTTCATCCGGAAGCATTCGAGCAGCGTGATTTTGATCCCGATGACGCCATTGAGTTCTGGGACATGGTAAACAGGCAGGATTGGCACGTCTGCGAGTTGAGCCAGCAGGGCATTGCATCGCGCGCGTATGAACCCGGCCCGTACTCGGCGCGTGAGAGCATTCCCGCGGCATGGGATCGGGAGTACTTGCGCTTCATGAAATAAAGGACTGGAATTTAGAGGCGATTGAGTCAATCGCCCCCTACCTTATTTCCCGTCCGAATGCGCAAGCTTCTCAAAGCGCGGGTCGCCGCCCGGTGCGGATCGAACATCGCACGTTGACGCGCGCTCTCGTCGCGTGCGAGCATTCGGAAATGCCACCGCCTCTCACTTACGCGAGTTATCTTGATCTGGAGAAGCTGCTCACGCTTCAAAAGCCGCGCTCAAGTCCGCCGGAGCACGACGAAACGCTCTTCATAATCATTCATCAGACCTACGAGCTGTGGTTTAAGCAGTTGCTGCATGAGTTCGAGAAAATAAAAAGAGACTTTTCCGCGGGCGATCTTTTTGGGGCTATTCACGCATTCAAACGTGTGCGCACAATCATGAAGGTCCTGGTCGCCCAGGTTGATATTCTTGAAACGATGACGCCGTCGTCGTTCTCAAGTTTTCGGGACCGGCTTGAGACGGCGTCGGGGTTTCAATCCGTGCAGTTTCGTGAAATTGAGTTCTCGCTCGGATACAAGCGCGCCTCCACTGTCAATTATTTGAAGCCGGACTTCCCGGGATACGATCGTCTAAATCAGCTGCTGCATGAACGCAGCGTCGTCGATCATTTCTATGATTTTCTAGAAACGCGCGAAGCACAGATCCCCGCTGAGTTGAAGAACCGCGACGTGACGCAACCGAATGGACCTGACGAGCGAGTGCAAAAGGAGATTCTTCGTCTATACAAAGATTCGCCTGAATGCTCGATCCTTTTCGAATTGATGACGGATTTTGACGAAGGGCTGCAGGAGTGGCGTTACCGGCATATCAAACTGGTGGAGCGCACCATCGGGGCCAAGAAAGGTACGGGTGGATCGCCCGGCGTCCCGTTCCTGAAAGAGTCATTATTCAGGTCCATCTTTCACGATCTTTGGGCTATCAGACACGAAATGTGACGCCGTGGCCTTGTTGAAGCGTTGAACGGTTGAAGCGGTAAAACTCAGATCACGCAGAAAATTACCCGCTTCAACCCTTTAACGAATCACGTTGCCAAGCCAAGAAATTCGCGGGCGTTCCCAGAAAGCAGTTGTGCTTTCTCTTTCGCTGAAAGTTTCGTCGATTCGATTAGCTGACCTGGTTTCGCCTCGCCTAACGGAAATGGGTAATCGGATCCCAGCGCGACACGTTGCGCGCCGA
>Ga0134078_10000040_pt1 | contig 15407 bp, 13 predicted proteins | sample 15_taG_20_FD_119771 | JGI IMG/M metagenome (GOLD analysis project Ga0134078, IMG submission 119771) | Grasslands soil microbial communities from the Angelo Coastal Reserve, California, USA - 15_D_Met_20cm_2_24_1 metaG | ecosystem: Environmental > Terrestrial > Soil > Grasslands ...
GAGTTTGGTTTTTCTACGCCGAACGCCAGTAATGCTTACCAGGGCGACATGGAACCGGAGGAAACCGAGACCATGATCACAGGCGATCTAAACACCGCCCTTGTCCCGTGGGTCGTGCAGTATCGCATTACCGATCCAAAGACTTACCTGTTCGGCGCACGCGAACCGGAGAAGACGTTGCGAGACCTTTCCGAGAGCGTGATGCGCGAGGTGATTGGCGATCGCACGGTGGATGAAGTACTCACAATTGGACGACACGACATTGAAGCATCGACGTTGAAACGTTTGGCCGACCTTTCTTCGCAGTACGACCTGGGAATTCAGATTCAGCAAGTGCAACTCGCTACAGTGCGCCCTCCGCCCGCCGTGCAGGGTGCCTTTAACGAGGTCAACCAGGCGCAACAGGAAAAGCAGACTGCGATTAATCAAGCCTGGGCCGTGTATAACGATGCAGTGCCGAACGCTCGGGGCCAGGCTAAGGAGCGCGAGAAACAGGCCGAAGCGTATGCCTTCCGCCGGGTTAACGAGGCAAAGGGCGAAGCGCAAAAATTTTCATTGCTGTTGGCGGAGTATCGGAAAGCGCCGGAAATAACGCGCCGCCGTCTTTATCTGGAAGCGATGCAAGCGATCTTCCCCAACTTGCAAAGGAAAATTATCGTGGACGACAGCTTGAAGAACATTCTCCAGACGTTGCCGTTGTTGCCGGCCGATCAAACCAAGCCATCCCAATGAACGTAATCGATGTCACTCCGCGACCCGCGGCTGTTTCGGCTGTTGTGCGTTTTTTGCAGAGCCGATTGATGTCGACCCTAGGGATTCTTTTCATTCTGACTGCACTCAAGTGGGGAACGCTGCTTTTCGTTGTCCATCAATATGAAACTGTGATCATCACGCGTTTCGGCAAAATCGTTCGCACGGTCACAAGCCCAGGATTGAAGATCAAACTGCCCGTGCTCGATAAAGTGCACCGTTTTGACAAACGTATTCTTGCCTGGGACGGACCGCCGACTGAATGCCCGACCAAAGACAAGCTCTACATTATTGTCGATTGTTTTGCTCGATGGCGTATCAGCGATCCGTTCCTGTACTATAATCGGCTCAACGATGAACGCAGTGCGCTGTCACGGCTGGATGACATTCTTGGAAGCGAAACGCGAACCGCTGTGGCCACGCACGACCTTGTAGAGATCATTCGTGTTACCAAAGGGCGAAAACCGGTGCGCGACGAGGAGTTGGAGAAAAGCGGCACGGTCTTGCCCACGACGATTCCTGACATTGAATTTGGGCGTGGCGAAATCGAAAAACAAATTACCGAACGCACTCGACAGAAGATTTCCGATTTCGGAATTGAACTGCTCGATGAACGATTCAAGCGCAGCAAGTACAATCCCGCCGTCGCGGAGAAAATCATTGAGCGGATGTCGAGTGAGCGACATCAGATCGCTGCCCGATTTCGTTCCGAAGGGCGCGGTGAGGCGGCGAATATCAGCGGCCAAAAGGAAAGCGACGTCGCCTCAATCAGTTCCACCGCAACGAAGAATGCCCTTGAAACTGAAGGGAAGGCCGACGCCGAGGCGGCTTCTATCTATGCCGCTGCCTTCAACCCGCCTGATGCACAAGAGCTTTACTCGTTTCTTCGCAGCCTCGACGTGATGCGCGCCGCGTTTGAAAAAGATACCACCGCAGTCATCTCCACGAACAGCGATCTCGGCCGATTGCTGAAATCGATGGCCGAGGCGGTGGCTGCACCAAAGCCGGGGCATTAAGGAACCAAACGGGGGGCAGGTGGCAACTCGCTGTCTTCAATGGTTCCGGACGAAGTCCTTTTGGAGTGCGATGCGTCCTCGCATCGCTTTTTCACCAGCGCTGCCACACCAAGCGACACGGGGACGCGTACGCACTCCCAAAGCTTGTGCGAAAAGACATGACGGTACTAGGTAAATCGAATTGCAACGAACGAAAATAACTCTTCGTTTTTTAGATGAGAATCTGGACGATTGGTCATTCGACACGGACGATCGACAAATTCATTTCGCTCCTGGAAGAGCACGGAATCAAGTTGCTTGCCGACGTGCGATTGCTGCCGGGATCGAAGCGCTACCCGCAGTTTAATAAGGAGACGCTGGCAGACTCGTTAGGCAAAGTCGCAATCTGCTACGAACATTTTCCCGAGCTTGGTGGCCGAAGAAAGCCGAGGGAGGATTCCCCCAATACAGCCTGGCGCAATGAATCATTTCGCGGGTACGCCGATTACATGGAGACAGAAGAATTTGGAAAAGGTGTGAGACGACTTATCGATCTCGGTGGCGAAGCCGGGCCGACTGCGATCATGTGCGCGGAGGCGGTCTGGTGGCGTTGTCATCGCGGGCTGATTTCTGATTACCTTAGAGCGCGTGGCATCGAGGTTCTGCACATCATGGACGCAAACAAAACCGAGCTGCATCCATATACATCTGCCGCGCGGATCGTGGATGGGAAGCTAAGTTACGGAGCAGACAGCACACTGCTGTAGCGGCGGTCGAGTCTAGGAGCGGTGGTTTCCTAACTACCGGGGCCGAGTAGGAAATCACCCTTCCGTGTTTTTTCGGCGCTCGCAGATCACCGCTACAGTTATTTCCAATCGAGATGCGCAATATGTGCTGGCACAGGCGGCGACAATTTCTCCCGTTCCATCATTCGCTCCGCTAGCCATTGTACCCATTCGAAATATGTCTCTCGTTGAGCATCTCTGCGTAGTTCTGAGATGTAGCGGGATAGCTTTCGCCATGTGACAACAATTGGGCCACTGAAAAAGTCATCGATAAGATCAATGGTAACCTCCTTTCGATATAGAAGAATGCCGAGAGCTTCCCAGCTCGTTAGAAGGGCATAAACATGATCCTCGCCATCTGGACCGAGCAACGCTGGAATCTGCTCGCGTGCAACGTTATCTGGCAAAGAGCTAACGCGGCGCAACGAATGCGCGAAAGATGGAGTTTGAAATGATCTGACGAGAGCAGACATCGAATCGCGGTGTCGCTGTCCGCGATAATCCCTAATTTGCACTGCCGCAAAAATGACGCCGGCCGATACCGCGATCGCGTTGATTAGATTTGCAAGGGTCGACAAGTCCACTTCAACGGGGATCGGTTACGCGCCCGAGAAAAAGACAGACGCCACTCGGGACGTGCTGAATGGCATAAACGAATGGGCGATCGACTTTCACTTCGATTGGCGGTGGTGGAGGCGATCTCAGAGCTGTCCCTGCCATCATCGCCACGGCGGTTGCTGCAGCCGCCTCGGTTCCTTTTTCATCCACGGCGATAAAAGTTTTATGAAAGATTTGCGAGATATAGAGGTAATCCTTCGGCGTTCGTGGCGCCATCTTGTCAAAATTTGCGCTGCCCTGTGGCTTATCGAACGCTGTCTCCATCCCGAGCGCTTCGAACTTTTTTGCCAAGGCCATGGTGGGCGGCTCGAGTTTGAACTTTGGCAAATGAAGATCGACCTCGCGCGTCTGGAGTTTGGTGCATCCGGACAAAATGTCGCCCGACAGCTTTGATTCGACTGACTGCAGACCGTTTACGTCATCGGGAAGAAGAACGAGGAATTGGAGATCGTTTCCCGCGTAAGGCAAGCTTACGGACGTGTATCCCTCACGCTTGGCGTAACCGAAATGCTCACTCCTTTTCTGCATCGTGGGAACATCGATTCCATTCCCGCCGCGAACGTGGAACGGTTCCGGCTGCGTTGCGTTCTCCGAAAATTCATGTGCCCACGGCGCCTTTAGATAGAGCGCGTTTGCCAGGACCAGGCGGGTTGTCTCATCAAGTGCCCCTCCGGGGATGAGATCGCGAATCCGGTCATGTGTTTGGTCTGCTACCCATTTGTTGATGTGTTGAATAGCTGTTGACGCATTGGTGACGAAATCGAGAGGCTCAAAGGCCGCACCGAAATTTTGTTTCACCAATGATAGGAAAGCCGGGCGAAACGCGTAGCCCTTCTGCGCAAAGAGCTTGTTTGCAATGCTTAGGGTGATCGGTTCGCTGGGACCACCGAATTCCTTGGATTTCTTCACCAGGTCGGCCGTCTTCACGCTCATTTCTTCCAGCGAATGCTGAAGCGAGGCGAACGAGGCGGCCACCGCGCTCGCGTCGCTTGGAAAATGCAGCACGCGCGCCATCTCCGTGCGCGTGTCGCCATCCGCGCCAGCGAACGTCATGGCGAGGGCGCTTTCAATGGAAAATGGCGAAACGCAAAGGTTCTCGTTGCCTGTGGCGAGTTGACGCTGAAGATCGGCCGCGAGTTCGTTGGTTGCCTTTGCCGCCAGATCGAAGTTTGTTGCGGCGTGCGTCATCCCGATAACTATCCGGACTAACGCGCCGATTAACAGCAAGATCAAAAGCCGTTTCATGCCAGCCATGAAACACTGAAATTGCGATGCTTGCGACGCCAATCTGAGAGGTCTGTTCCGCCGCTGATAACAGCGCGCCCAAGCTTCGCATCCGAAAGCAATGGAGGCGGAAGTCGAGCGCGCCAAGAGCCGCTTTTCCCACTCGTTGAAGAGAATGCATTCCGTGTGACAATTTCCTCATGAACGAAGCGAAAACTCCAACTCGCGCTGATATCTCCGACTCTGATAAGTGGGACCTGACGCATCTTTTTGCCGATGTCGGCAAATGGCAGGAGGATTTTACCTGGCTGCAGCAGACGTATCCGAAGCTTCAGAACTGGAAGGGCAGAGTAGGGGATTCGGCACAGACGCTGGCACAGGTGCTTGAGTTCGAAAAGTCGCTCGATTTGAAGATCGAGCGCATTTATCACTACGCGTCGCTGCAACTGGCAGAGGACAGCACCAATAACGAATATCTTGCGCGGATTGGGCAGGTCCAAAATCTGCTCACGAAAATCGGTGAAGTCGCGGCGTTCGTGGTTCCCGAAATTCTGGCGATTGACGACGAAACGTTTGCCAAATTCGTTGCCGACCCCGCGCTCGCCGAGTGGCGAATCAAGTTGCACAAGATGCGCCGAATGAAACTGCATGTGCTCTCGGTTCCCGAGGAACGCCTTCTCGCGCTGGGGAGTGTCGCCCTGAGCGGTTACGACGACACGTTTTCACAATTGACGGATGTGGACATGAAGTTCGGCGTCCTGATCGATGAGACCGGACACAAAAGGCCGCTCACCCAAAGCTCGTTCAGCTCGTTTTTGGTCAAACGCGATCATGAGCTGCGCAAGCGCGCTTTCCATCAATTCTATGCAGAATTTCGCGACCATCAGTACACACTCGCCGCGTCACTTGCTTACTCCGTCAAGGCAGATGTCTTCCACGCGCGAGCAAGACATTATTCATCTGCGCTCGAGGGGGCACTGTTTCCGGACGATGTGCCGATTGCCGTTTACGACGGATTGATTCAATCGGTTCGCGCGAATTTGAAGCCGCTTTTTCGCTATTTCGACTTGCGCCGCCGTGCGCTTGGACTGCACGAGTTGCATCACTACGACACGTACGTCCCGCTCGTTCCGGAAATCGAGACGCGTTTCACGTTTGATCAGGCTGTGGAAATGGTCTTAGGCGCGCTTGACCCGCTTGGGAAGGAATATGTTGATGTGCTGGCGGAAGGTCTGCGTGCTGGTCGCTGGTGCGACCGCTACGAAACGAAAGGCAAACGCAGTGGCGCGTTTTCATCCGGAAGTTACGAGGCGCCGCCCTACATCCTGATCAATTACAAGGAGGATGTCTTCGCCGATGTCTATACGCTCGCACACGAAGCGGGTCACTCCATGCACAGCTGGTTCTCGCAGAATTCGCAACGGTTCCAGGATTACGAGTATCCGATCTTTCTGGCCGAGGTCGCCTCAACATTTAACGAGGAACTGCTCACCCATTACCTGCTTAAAACGACGAGCGATCCGAAAATGCGCGCCTACATCATCAACCGGCAAATCGACGACCTGCGGGGCACAGTTTTCCGGCAGACCATGTTTGCTGAGTTTGAGAAAATTATTCACGCCGTTGAGGAAAGCGGCGACGCGCTGACGCTTGACGCTTTCAGGTCGCAGTATCACACGCTGCTCGAAGCTTATTTTGCTGAAAACTTTGCGCTTGATCCAGAGCTGGATTTGGAATGCCTGCGTATTCCGCATTTCTACCATGCGTTTTACGTTTACAAATATGCGACAGGGATTTCTGCTTCGGTTGCGCTTTCGCAGCGCGTGCTTGCCCACGAGTCCGGAAGTATGGAGGCTTATCTTAATTTTCTGCGTTCCGGTGGTTCTAAGTTTCCACTGGAGACGTTAAAGGCGGCAGGTGTGGACATGACCACATCCGCTCCAATCGAAAGCACGTTGCGTTTGTTTGAACAGCGGCTCGACGAATTGGAAGAGCTGCTGCTGTAGGCCGTCAATGTTTCCACGCTATGGCGGCAGCCGGATCGGCTGCGCCTTAAATATTGCAGGCGGCGCGCCTGCCACTACAAATTCGAGCAATGCAGTTAGATGCCGACGAACTTCGCCAAAGATTGACGCCCCTGTTCCGAGAAAATTTTGAAAAGTTTGGAGAGCTCGGAGCCGCTGCTTCCATTTTGCAAAATGGGAAACCGCTTATCGATCTTTACAGCGGATTTTGCGATGCCCGCCATGAAAAACCGTGGGAAGCTAATACACTCGTCCTCGTCTGGTCTGCCACCAAGGGAATTGGCAGCGCATGCGTCCTGCACGTGTTGCAAGAGCACAGGATTGGCATCGACAGGGGCGTAGCGGAGTTTTGGCCCGAGTTCGCTCAAGCTGGGAAAGAAAAAATCACGTTGTCGCAGTTGCTTTCGCATCAAGCCGGGCTTTGCGCTTTGGATGCGCGAGTTGATATACTCGATTACGGCGCCGTTATCACGGCACTCGAAGTGCAGAAGCCATTGTGGCTGCCGGGGACCGCACATGGTTATCACGCTCGCACGTTTGGATTCCTTCTGGATGAACTCGTGCGTCGGATCGCCGGCAAAACGCTCTCCCAGTATTGGCGCGAAGCGTTTGCGCAGCCGCTGAATCTCGATATTTGGATCGGTTTGCCTGAACGAGAGAATCCACGTGTGGCGACCATTTACGCTGCGAAAAGCGGCAGTTCGCCCGCACCGAAGAACCGCCAGTCCGGCTCGGACTTTTATCTTGATCTTCTCACGCCGGGCACGCTGGCGCGCAAAACATTCACGTCGCCGTACGGGTTGCAGTCTGTTAGCGGGATGAACACTCCCGCTGTCCGCGCGCAACCGATTGTTTCGTTCGGCGGGATCGGGAGCGCGTCGGCACTTGCGAAGTTCTATTCCATGCTTGCGAACGGCGGGAAACTCGGTGGGCAAACCTTCTTTTCGGAAGAAACAAAGGCATGGATGACCACAACGCTCTCAGATGGCATTGACCGCGTTTTTCAAATACCGACAGCGTTTTCAGCCGGGTTCATGAAAGATCCGCGAAACGCGGTGCGAAGAATGTTCGGCCCGTCACCGAACGCTTTCGGGCATCCCGGTGCGGGCGGCAGCCACGCCTTTGCCGATCCCGAAAACAGGACTTCGTTCGCCTACGTCATGAATCAAATGGAACAATCGCTTCTGCCAAACGAAAAATCGCTGCGCTTGGTAGACGAAGTTTACGCCTTAGAATCTTTGTAGCCGCCGGCTTCTGGGCGGCGCGGCGCGTGGGTGTTAGCCACGTCAGTGCCGCGCCTCGCAGAGCGAAGCGACTACATTTCACCGATTATTGTGATCCATACTTTTCGCCGGTGAAGCGCACGACGGTGTTCGAACAGGAAAATACCCTGCCAGGTGCCGAGCTGCATTTTGCCATCGACAATCGGCACGGTCTCGCTGGTGCGCGTCAAGACCATGCGGATATGCGATGGCATGTCGTCGCTGCCTTCGGAGCCATGTGTAAAGTAATCTGCATCCTCCGGCACCAAACGGTCGAAGAATTCTTCCAGATCACGTCGCGCAGTCGGATCGGCGTTTTCCATGATGACCACGCTGCAACTGGTATGCTGGACAAACAAGGTCGCCGTCCCGTTCCGGACGCCGCATTTATCGATCGTGGACTGCACTTCGCGCGTGATTTCGTACAGTCCCTTGCCTTTGGTGCGAACTTCTATCCGATCGTGCCGGATGCTCATTAGCGGAGGGGTTTCAATTTTTGTCATTCCGACCGAAGCGGAGGAATCTCTGATTCAATCATCGTCGGCCAATTAAATGAGAGATGTCTCGACTTCGCTCGACATGACAAGAATAAGTTACAACACGGGAATAACAGTGCGTACAACATTCGTCCCACGTTGATCTCGGCTTCGGCCTCGGCTAAAGGCCTAGTAATCTTGATGAGAGGTGATCTGGAGAAGGTGTTATTTGATGAGCCGGCGATTCACCGGCGCTTGGATGATATGGCCGCGCAAATTTCGAACGATTATCGTGATCGCGAACTGACCGTGATCGCAGTCTTGCACGGGAGCTTGATGTTCGTGGCCGACCTGCTTCGCCGAATTCCGCTTCCCTTGAAGCTGGATTGCCTGAGCGTGGCGAGTTATCACGGAAAAGCGCAGTCCAGCGGCGAGATCGTTTTCAAGCTCGCCACGGCGAGTCCGTCCGGTGGCGGACAGATCACGCTCCCGGATCTCGAGGGCCGAGATATTTTGGTCCTGGATGATATTCTGGACAGTGGTTTTACGCTTGCAGCTGTTCGCGAGACTTTTAGAAACCGCCAGACCGCACAGCATTCGGACATGCGTGCTGTTGAGCAAAAGGAAACAACGCGCCCGAGAGATGGATGCAGATTATGTTGGGTTCGAAATCGAAGACGAATTTGTAGTCGGCTACGGGCTCGATTTCAGGGAACGTTACCGCAATCTGCCCTATATTGGCGTGCTGAGAAGAGAATTGCTGGAGCAACCAGACAGATGAAAGTACGAGCGCAGTTTTATGCGCAATTGCGCGATCTAGTCGGACGCCGTGAAATGGACGTCGATCTTGTGGAAGGGGCGACTGTCGGGGACTTGCTGGCTCAAATTTACGCGCAACAACCGAAGCTTCACCCGCATGACAAAAGCATTTTGATTGGTGCAGGCGTGGAATTTGTGAATCGGAATTACAAGCTGAAACCGGGAGACGAGATTTCAATCATGCCGCCAGTGCAAGGTGGATAATTTGGCGGCGTGCAGAGGACTGCCCGCCCTGCCAACGCAATCATTCATTTTTGGTACGACGCGTCACTCCATGCGCGCCGCTATTTCACTCTCGAAAATTTTTGAAATTTATGGCTACGCCAAAGTCGCGGCCGCGGATGAACTGAATCACTGCTTGGAGATCATCTTTTTTCTTTCCGCTAACTCGAATTTGCCGATCCTGCAGCTGGCTTTGCACTTTGAACCCCTGTGACTTGATCGCCTGAATAATTTCCTTCGCTTTGTTCCCTTCGAGGCCCTGCCGAATTTTCAGTTCCTGCCGTGCATGTCCGACCGATGAGATTGTGGCCTCGTCCCGTTCAATATTGCGCAAATCGACTCCGCGTTTTGAAAGTTTGCCGATGAGAATTTCGCGCAGCCCCCGAAGGTGGCCTGCGTCTTCGGCGGTAAGGGTGATCTTGTCCTTCTCAGGAAGTATTTCGGCCGTTATGTCCTTGAAATCGAAACGAGTCGCCAGTTCCTTGCGCGCTTGGTTGACGGCATTATCAAGTTCTTGCTTGTCCACTTCGGAGACGATGTCGAATGATGGCATGAAAATTTGGATGCTAGGTACTTGATGCTCGATCGCGAGTCCGGCGCAAGCGAACCTTATGGATTTGCCTCAACTATTTTGATGTCGCCGTTCGCTGCGCGCATTTTGATTGCTGCCTGCCCTCCGCCATTGACCAACATGTCGATTTTCGCAGCCGCTGCGGATGCCGTTCGTTCAACCGCGAGATCATCAAAATCATTCGCGAGTGTTCCATGCGCCGTTTCGGCGATAAGGTGGAAAGCGGAATCGCTCGGGAGAAACGCCCACGCTTTTCCTTGTGCGATGTCTGCATGGACTGAAAATGTTCCATGCTCCCACCAGTCGTATGAGGCGGTAAGGTTCCCGCGCTCCAGGACGAGGTCAATTTTGGTGAAGCAATTGTGAACGAGCATGCGACCATCGCCTAACCAGGCATGCACGCTTGGTCCGCGCATTCCGTCCACGAGAACCTCGCCAGCGACCAGGCGCAATTGCGATATGCTAGCCGTTGCAGGAACCACGATGGTGTAATCAACGGTCCCGGACCGATCAAACAGAGCCCATCTCGGTTTAGGAGGAAACTTGGTATTGATTGAAACCGTGGTCGACTGCACAGAAACATCGATTTCGATCTCTTTCAGCCGCATGCGATTGTAGGCTTTCTTCGTCGCGTGGACCTGAAGTTCGTTCGCGTTCGTTCCGTAAACCAATACGGCACCGTCATGGTTTTGAATACTTATGTCTGCGTTTGGTTGGACCGTGTAGACCCGCTCCAAGGTTTCCTCGAGGAGGGGTTGACTTTCCGAGCCGCAGCCTGCGAGTGACAACAGCAATAAGAAAGCAATCTGCCGAAGGTTACGCCTCTTAATGAGAGGTGAGCGCACGCACGAACTCTATCAGCGCGTGCACGTTGTTAATCAAGGGAAGAGCTGCGGTGACAGTGATGACCGCGAAAAGCATGCCTTCACTCTGAAAATCATGCCGGGCCTCGTCTTTCAAATAATCGCCGGCGATCTTCCAAAACGAACGCGAGGGATAGCGCGTATAATGTCCGCTGAATTCTCCGAACGCGGCAAAATGGTAGCAATAGTCTGTGATCGGTGACCGATGAGATTTGCGCGCTGTGCGATCGAACGGATGGCGACGCCTGTCTTTAGAAGTCGTTAAGTGTGTTGGTGGCTTCATGTTTCAGAAATTTTCATTTCCGTTGAGATGCACTGCCCTCCCTAATTGGATTCAAACTCGTTATTCCCATGTTGATGAAGCGCGTTCCGGGGGAACCGAACCGGATCACAAGCGAGGTACGGGTTCCTGATCGATCGCTACACCCAGAGCGTGCGATCAAATGTGCGGTATTGAATCGCTTCACTTACATGCTCCGGTGAGATCTCAGTCTTGCCATCGAGATCGGCGATGGTGCGCGAAACTTTCACGGTCCGATTACAAGCGAAGACGCTGGGATCCAGTTCGGTCATAGCCCCGCAAATCAGTTCCAGCGAATGGCGCGGATTATTCTGATGAGGGCTCCGGCTCCAATTCCTTGTGCATCGCTCGATATGCTTCTTCTTCAGACGCGCTCCATGGCCCGGTTTGATCGCCGAACCAATGCTTCGCTACATCGGCCTGGCCGATCTTCGTTTTCGGGCAACGGCGATCGATGATTTGGTAATAACGATTGCCGGTCTTCTCGTCTCGATCTTTCACCCAAAGACCAGCCTGATTTACAACGTCCGCTAATTCCTCTGAATTGTCCGGCAACAACGCCGCGGCCTTGATCGCGAGCGCGCCAGCGATCAACCGATAATGAAAACGAATATCAGGCTCGATTTTGTTCGCAGTGAGCCGCTGAATTTCCTTTTGTGACGCTTTCAGCGCGATCGGCACGTTTTTCTTTTTCTCATTGCCATCTTTGTCATACGAGACCTGTTGGTAGAACCCGGAACGCCGTTGTTTGGCTAGATCTGGAAATTCAAACGCACCGCTGTCTGTGAACGCGTCCGGCGCGACCTCGGTTCCCATCAATTCCATTCCGTCGTAACGCGCGAGCCATGCTGCGGTGAACCATGCGTGCGCGCGTTCGGTTTTAGAAAGTTTTTCGTTGGCCCCGTCTTTCAACGCCTTCACGTATTTTTCGAGGACTTTGTCGTAGGGCGGCGACATATACGGCTCGGCGTCAGCGTAACGATCTTCACGAACCAACCGGCGGCCGAGTAGATATTTTAACTTCGCATTATAATCTTCGCCCTCTTTCGGTGGCGGAGTCCCGAGCAAAGCATCGACATATTCTTTCAATTCTTTCGTGGTGAGAACGCGTTCGGCCACAAACGCGGCGTCGTTCCAAAGGTGTCCTTTGAAAAGTGTATCGAAGGCTTGAACAAAATCGCCGCGTGCGAGCCGAAGTTCGCCAAGATCCCCATGTGCGCTTTGGCCCCAGCCCCAATCCGGGCCTTCGGGAAAATAATCGTATTCCGTCCACTTCTCATCATTCTCTGCGGTCGGGTTGTAAGCTGGTGCACTCCGCAACGATTCCACCGCCTGCGCCATGGTCTTTGCGGCTTCGCCGAGTTTGCCATCGCGACGCTGCAACTTTGCCCGCAACCACAGCGCAGCGCCGCTGCCGCCTTTACTCAACTCCAGCCAATGGGCTGCGCCTTTGTAATCTCCATTGTTGTATGCGACCCATCCGAGATACTCCGCGTCCTCGATGCCGCCGAAATTCGCTTGTTTGATAATGTTAAGCCAGCGTGCGCAACGATTCACAGGCGCCGCTTCTGAGTCGGACGGATAAAGATCGGGCGAGCTGGCGGTTGCCAGAATATGGACCGTCAGCAATCGCCGCAGTAACGGATCCTGCGCCGCTGATTTTAACTTCGAAATCTCCTTCTGTTCTTCTTCCTTTTTTTGTTCATCGTTCCAAGAACTTCTCTCATCGGCTTCCGGGCCGTAATTCAACATCCCTTCGACCGGCTCGCGATCGGGGATCAGTGCTTTCAGCGAAACAACTGCGCTCGGGTCGCCAAGAGCAAGTTGGGTCAAAAATAATGGAGCCGCTTTCTCCGGATGTTCTTGCTTCCATTCGGCGCGGCCCTCCCAGCCATAACTTTCCGCCCCCAAGCCTAACGAGTCAGCGAATCCAGCTTTCGCGAATTCGCGCGTGCGCTGAAACCATTGTGACGCGCTTTGGTAATCGTTCGTTTTGAGACCAAGTTTTCCAAGCATGAACGCAGCCCACACCGTGCGATAATGTCGATCTTGCTCAGGTCGTTTGAGTAAATCCTCCCAGGCGTTGCGGGCTTCCTCCCAATTTTTATTTAGGTATGCGCCAGCGCCCCGATGATAATCCGCAAACTCTGAATCGAATTCAGCGGTTGGCGACGTAATTATTTCGCGCGCGAGCTTGTGTTCCTCCTTTGCTTTCGCTGGGTCGGGTGGCTTGATTCGTCCCTCCTTCAATGCGACATCAAAATCTTTAAGGTCGGCGTCTTCGGTGGCATCACTGAGGTCGCTGTTGTCCGACGCTTCCTCGTCACTCTTATGCTCGGCCTTCTCTGAAACGACGCGTTTCTCTGTCGGATGAAATTCCTTCGCGAGCCGTCGCACTTCCAGGCCCCAATAAAATTCCGGCGACCCATCCACGTTTTTGCCGCCGTCGTCTAAGTAAAAATCGGGACCGTAATACCCGGTCGCGTGCAATCTGCCCAGGAAGCAAAGCGTCGCCCCAACTGCCAGCAACAATTTAGCGAAGTGGCTCACTTTGATTTGAGAATTCGATCTGCAGATTAGTCGGTTGGTCGAACCGGAGCCAACCTATTTTGCGGATCGCACCTGGTGGTAATCGAAACCGGGTTTGCGCAATAGAGTTGAACACGGCGAGGCCATTTTCCGATCGAACGCTCCAACCGGAAAGTGCGTCGGAGGCTTCCAATCCAGCCTCGCTCCATTTCGCAGTTACATTCAAGCTCAGTTGCTCGTCCGCTTCGCCCGCATTCACGATCGACAGGTCGATCGGGTTCGCGCCTTCTTGCCGGACGCTGAGTTGATGTTTAGGAGGACGGCCCGCCATCACCGCCGCCAGCGTCGGCCAGCGCCAGTTGCGCGTGTCGGTCGCAATGGGAACGCGATACCAAATTAATTCGCGTAATTGTGGCGGCCTCGCTTTTTGCCACTCGTGAACGAGCGCCGCGATTTCATCGGCATCAGCGCCGAATTCCAAAATCCGCGTGCCCGGCGGCCAGGAAGGCTGGACACTGTCCATGGCCACGCTCAACAGTTTTCCATCACGAGCGTAACCCGCGGCGCAGCGATAGGTCGGCAGCGCGACTGAAAAGGGTATCCGCAACTTTCCGGCTCGAGCGATCCACTCGCGTGCCAGGTTTGAGTCGCACAAGGTCGCGCCCCCGCGCGCTGAAATCGGAACCGAATGAACTTGCAACACATACCCGTCCGTTTCGCGCACCAGCGGAAGAAAATTCGCATCGTCCAACCATGTTGGCAGCACAGTAATCACAAACCGGACCGGTTGAACAATCGGTCGCAGCATGGACAACCACGTCCGATAAGCATGGAGGTTTTTTTGCGCGCAGTCGAAGTCGAATTGGAACTCTTCGATTTTCACATTGTGCGTGCGAGCGTTATCGAGAAGTTGTTTCGCAACATCGACAATCATGCGTGCCGGTACGTCATCTGCGCGGAACGGCCCGGCAAAATGCGCAATGCGAAGCGCGACAGAGCAGTGTTGATTCTGCCGCTGCACCGCGTTCCAATCGATTGATGCTTTGACAGTCTCCGGAGTCTTGTCGCCGAAGTTGATCTCTGCGCCAAGCAGAACAACACCATTCAGTCGTCGTTCGGCTTCCGGCAGCGAATCAATTACCGCCGAGGTCCATTCGCGTTGCCAGATATAGCCGCGTTGTGGCAACGGCTCCGAAACTTCTACATTGGATCGGTGGCACCCCGCGAGAGCGAAGATTGACACGCAAAAAATTGTGATCGCTTTCAAATCTACACCCAAAGCGTGCGGTCGAACGTCCGATATTGAATCGCTTCACTTACATGCTCCGGTGAGATCTCAGTCTTGCCATCGAGATCGGCGATAGTGCGCGAAACTTTCAGGATACGGTCGTAAGCGCGGGCGCTTAGGTTCAATTCGCTCATGGCCACGCGAATCAGTTCCTGCGAATCCTGGCTGAGCTTGCAGTGTTGTTTGAGGTGGCGCGTGGCCATGCGTGCGTTGCAATTTACCTTTCCGTCGCCGCGAAACCGCTCTTGCTGGCGTTGACGTGTTCGGATGACTCGCTCACGAATCATAGCAGATGTCTCTTCAGCGCGCTCGCTGGCGACGTCGCGATACTCAACAGCAGGCACTTCAATGTGCAGATCGATACGGTCCAGCAACGGGCCGGAGATGCGCTGGCGATAACGTTGCACTTGAGCCGGACCGCACCGGCATTCGCGTTTGAGATCGCCAAAATAGCCGCATGGGCACGGATTCATCGCGGCGACCAGCATGAACTCCGAGGGGAAAGTGACGCTGCCCGCAGCACGGGAGACGGTGACTTTTCCGTCTTCGATCGGCTGGCGCATTACCTCCAATGCCGATCTCTTGAATTCGGGCAGCTCGTCGAGAAAGAGAACACCGTTGTGCGCAAGACTCACTTCGCCCGGGTTAGGAAACGTTCCGCCCCCGAGCAAGCCGATATC
>Ga0134078_10000044_pt1 | contig 14906 bp, 5 predicted proteins | sample 15_taG_20_FD_119771 | JGI IMG/M metagenome (GOLD analysis project Ga0134078, IMG submission 119771) | Grasslands soil microbial communities from the Angelo Coastal Reserve, California, USA - 15_D_Met_20cm_2_24_1 metaG | ecosystem: Environmental > Terrestrial > Soil > Grasslands ...
CCTCTGCGTCACACGGCGAGCCGGGTGCCGCTCACCGTTCGCGATCCCGCCACGCAGCCCGCCGCCGGCGCGGGCATGCCGCAGCCGTCGCCATACTGGGGCGGCGAGCTCATCTGGACCAGCAAAGCGAACGTGCACAACCCGATGCTCGATGAGCGCGGTCGCGTGTGGCTCACCTCCACGGTACGGCCGCCCGACAACCCGGACGTCTGCAAGGCGGGCTCGAGCCATCCGTCGGCCAAGCTGTTTCCGCTCGCCCGTGCCGGCCGTCACCTCGCGGTCTACGATCCCACGACTCGAAAGCTCAGGCACATCGGCACGTGCTTCAGTACCCACCACCTGATGTTCGCCGAAGACGCAAACCGCACGCTCTGGACCTCGGGCGGCGGCCCGGTGGTGGGTTGGTTGAACACGAAGCTGTTCGACGAGACAGGCGACGAAGAGCAATCTCAGGGCTGGACGGCTCTGATCCTCGACACGAACGGGAACGGCAAACGAGACCCGTACGTCGAGCCCGACCAGCCGCTCGATCCCGCCAAGGACAAGCGGATCGCGGCCGGCCTCTACGCCGTCGCCCCGGCTCCCGATGGCTCGATCTGGGGGACGTCACTGGGCTTCCCGGGCGCCGTGGTGCGCCTGAACCCGGGGCCCAATCCCCCGGAAACGGCATTGGCAGAGTTGTACGAGCTGCCGCTCGACCGGTCGGGCGTGCCGATCGCGGGGTTCTCGCCGCGCGGCGGCGACGTGGACCGCAACGGCGTCTACTGGACGGCGCTTGCGAGCGGACACCTGGCGAGCTTCGACCGCAGGAAGTGCAAGGGCCCGCTCAACGGACCGACCGCCACCGGTCAGCATTGCCCCGAAGGCTGGACGTTTTATCCGGAGCCCCTGCCGCAGCTCCAGGGCGTGACCACATCGGGGAGCGCCGAAGCGAGCTATTACACCTGGGTCGATCAGTTCGGGGTGCTCGGCCTCGGCGCGAACGTGCCGATCAATACGGGCAACGGGTCGGAAGGGCTGCTCGTGTTGCAGGACGGGAAATGGATCGTGCTCCGCGTCCCCTACCCCTTGGGATTCTACACGAAATGGATGGATGGCCGGATCGACGATCCGAACGCCGGCTGGAAGGGGCGGGGGTTATGGGCGACGGTGAGCACGCGCGCGCCGTTCCACATGGAAGGCGGTAGGGGCACCACGAGCAAGGTCCTGCACTTCCAGCTGCGACCCGACCCCCTGGCGCGATAAACGTCTGGCGTCGACGAGTCGCGGCTGAGCTCTTCGGGCACCGCCGCACCGTGAACAACATCCGGAGGTACACGATGCGCAGGTTCTGGCTGCTGGGTTTGCTGGCGCCGCTGGTACCCGTCGCCGCCGATCTTCCCACGAACTACGTGGCCGGCAAGCTGATCCAGCTGAACGACAACGGCGCGTGGTCGTGGTTCATGGACGAGCGGGCCATCGTGGACGACGGCAAGCTCATCGTGGGCTCGGTGCGTGCGGTGGGCGACTATCGCAACGAGCGCGATCCCGACTGGGGCAACGTGGAGGTCTCCGTCTATGACCTCGCGTCGGGCGCGACCCAGCACACGGTGCTGCACCGCCATCTGCAGCAGGACGATCACGCGAGCCCCGCGTTCCTAGCGCTCCCGGACGGACGCTATCTCGCGGTGTACACGCAGCACGGCGTGGAGCGCCGCATTTACTGGGCGTTGTCGGCGCCGCACGATCCTCTGAAATGGGGGCCCCCGTCCACGTTCGACACCCCGGGCAGCCCCGCTCAGCCGCTGCGGGGCAACAACGTCACGTACTCGAATTTGTTCCGGCTGGCATCAGGGCGCATCGTGAACTTTTTCCGCGGCGTCGAGCTCGAGCCGAGCTACATGTATTCCGACGACACCGGCCGCACCTGGCGTTACGGCGGTCGCGTGGCCCACGGCACTCGCAGCGGGTACAGTCCCTATCTGAAGTACGCCTTCGACGGTGTGGGGACGATTCACTTCGTGATGACGGAAAACCACCCGCGGAATTACGACAACAGTCTGTATCACGCGTTCATCCGCGACGGCAGCATCTACCTCTCGGACGGGACGCGCCGTGCCAAGCTCAGCGAGACGACCGAGACGGACGTCAACGCGTGGGACTTGACCCGCGTGTTTCAGGGCGATCCCGACAACGTGGCCTGGATGTGCGACCTCGAGCTCGACGCTGCCCAACGGCCGTACGTCGTCTTCTCGGTGCAGAAAGACGGTCGCGGCCTGCCGCGCGGGCAGGGAGGTTTCGACCACCGGTTCGGCTACGGCCGCTGGGAGGATCGAAGTGGCAAGTGCACGAAATCGCCTACGCCGGCACCCGCCTCTATGCCGGGGAGGACGACTACACGGGTCTCGCCGCGCTCGATCCCAACAACCCCGATGTCGTCTACATCTCGACCGACGCTGATCCCATCACGGGCAAGCCGCTCGTGAGCCCGGCCGACGGCCAGCGCCACCACGAGCTATTCCGCGGCACCACCCGCGACTTCGGCGCGACGTGGCGATGGGAGCCCATCACTGCCAACTCGACCGCGGACAACCTGCGGCCGATCGTGCCCCGGTGGAGGGATCCGCGGACGCTGCTGGTGTGGATGCGCGGCACGTACAAGAACAACCACGGCGAGTGGACGACCGCCGTGGTCGCGACCATCCTGAACGCCCCCGGCTTGTGACGCCGTAGTCGAACAAGTTGGCGCGCGACTTGCGAACGCATCGCAGGTGCCCCGCTCGTCCCGCGACAAGGGGGCTCGACCCACAAGAGCGTGTGACGTCGCCGCCGCCGTTGGGTTGGGGCGATTTAGTTCGATAAACGAACAAGATACACGAACGCGTCTGGGGCCGTCTCCAGGAGCTATCGGTGGCGAATTTCCTCCGTCTCTGTCAGGCAGCCTCCCCCTCCGCTGTTGAATACACGCAGCATGTGTTGCCTGGTCGCATCTCCCCCGACCCCTCGCTGTTCGCTCCCTGCAAGCCTAGAGGATTCGCTATGAGACCTGTGTGCGCCATCGTGGCGCTCGTCGGGCTGTTATCGGCGCGGGCAGGCCGCGCCCAGGAACCGCCCGCCGCTCCGCCGCCGCAGGCTCAGGTTGTAAGCGGGACGATCACCAGCTCCGTGAGCGGTCTGCCCCTGCCGTCCGTGCGTGTGAGCATCAAGGGCACGCACCAGCAGACCGCGTCAAATGGCGACGGACGCTATACGGTGAGCGTGCCGTCGCTGCAGGATACGCTGCATTTCTCTCTCATCGGCTATCAACCCCAGGACGTCCCGATTGACGGGCGGACGGAGATTGATGTTCGACTGGCGGCACTGCCTGCCCAGCTCGAGGCATTGATCGTGACGGGTTACCGCGTGCAGGACCGGCGCACGGTAACGGGGTCCGTTTCCAGCGTGAATCCTGCGGAGTTCAGCGATGTGCCCGTCGACAACCTTTCCAACGCGCTGGCGGGGCGGTTGGCCGGTGCGACGATCACGCAGAATGCCGGCACCCCGGGGCGTGAGTCCAGCATCCGGATTCGGGCCCCCGGCACCTTCAATGACATCGATCCGTTGTACGTGATCGACGGGGTCGTGAGCGACAAGTTCGCGTTTGACGGACTCAGCCCGCAGGACGTCGACAACATTTCCGTACTGAAGGACGGCGCCACGGCGGCCTTGTACGGCTCCAGGGCGGCGAACGGCGTCATCCTGGTCACGACCAAGCGTGGTGCGGTGAAAGCGACGGAGTTCTCCTACAACGTCACCGTGGGGGGGCAGGACGCGCCGAGAATCCCGCCGTCGCTCAATGCGTACCAACATGCGAAGGCGATCAACGATGCGTTGAGCTACAACAACGTTCCCACGAGCGATGCACGCTACTATACCGACGACGAACTGGCGTACTTCCGGACGCATTCGTGGGACTGGATTGCCGCATTGTGGCGAGATCCGCTCGATGTCCATCACTCCTTGAGTATCTCCGGGGGCACGGACGGCGTCAGGTACTTTCTCGGCGGATCGTACCTCGACGCGACAGGCTCCTTCGACAATCTGAGCTTCGGGAGGACGACCGCACGAGGCAATCTCGACGTCGATCTCACGAGCCGCTTGAAGGCGTCGGTGGATTTCAACGGCGCGCGCCAGAACCGGCTTGGCCCGAGCTGGGGCATAAACGCCGCCACAGGTGTGGCCGACTGGGGCCAGGAAGACCTGTATAAGGCACTCGCACTGCGGACCCGGATGGTGCCCCCCTACATTGACGGATTCCCGGTGGGAAACTGGGTCGAATGGCATCCCGGTGTCGTGATATCGAACCAGTCCGGGTACGACAGGCGGCAATGGTCCGAGCTCAACGTCAGGGGCCGCTTGGATTATCAGACGCCGTGGGTGCGAGGCTTGAGCGCGAGCCTGACGTACTTCAAGGGATACACCTCGTCATACGAGAAGCAGTTCAACCTGCCGTACGACATGACGCTCTTCGACACGTGGGGCGGGCACAACCACCTGCTGGGAAGTCAAGTTGTCGGCACCAAGGAGCGGAGTGCCGAGGATTTCCTGCGGACGAACGAGGCCCCGTACAACAACTATCAGCTCAACGCTCAGCTCACGTACAAGCACCGCTTGGGAAATCATGACGTGGATGCCCTGTTCGTCTACGAGCAGGCGGCGAGCGATACCGCCTGGCTCGCGGGCCGGCGCGACAATTTCATTTCGTCGGGTATCGACCAATTCATCGCGGGAGGCAGCGACCCCGCGGATTCACGCGTGGACGGCCGCGAGGGACGGAGCGCCAGACTCTCCTATGTCGGCTCCGTGGGTTACAGCTACGCCGACCGGTACTATCTGCAGGGTTCGTTCCGCTATGACGGGTCGGTGATCTTCGCGCCGGAGCATCGCTGGGGCTTCTTTCCTTCCGTTGCGGCGGGCTGGCGCATCACGCAGGAGCCGTTTTTCAAGGTCCCGTTCATCAATGAGCTGAAGCTGCGGGCCTCGTACGGCGTCGTCGGGAACGATGCCGTCGGCGACTTTCAATGGCTCCAGTCCTACGTCATCGACACCGGAGCCGTGTTCGACAGTCCCACAAAGGGCATCGCTCCGGGAAGTCTCGCCAACAGAGCCATCACCTGGGAGAAATCGAAGTCGTACAACGCCGGTCTGGACGCCAGGCTCTGGGATAACAGGATCAGCCTGACGCTGGACCTCTTCTATCGCAATACCTACGACATCCTGGGATCGCGACAAGCGCAGATTCCCGGCACCTTCGGGGCCACGCTCCCGGACGAGAACTACGAGCAGATCAACTCGCACGGATTCGAGGTCGAGTTGGGATACAACGGCGGCGCCGGAGAAGCGCCGGGCTCTTTCAAGTACTACGCGCGAGGCTTTCTCGGCTACGCCACCAACGAAATCGTTCAGCTGAACGAAGCCCAGAACATCCGGCCCTATCAATCCCGTAAGGGTCGCACCACCGCACCGACTAGTGCGTGCTTCGGGTACATCGCCACCGGCATTCTCCGCACCCAAGCGGACCTGGACGCTCTTCCCCCCGGGTACACGATCAACGGAGTGCCGGCCCAGCTAGGCATGTTGAATTACAAAGATCTTCGGGGTCCACCTGTCGTCGCGCCGGATGGCACGATTAGCAATGCCCCACCGGATGGAAAGATCACCGGCGACGATCAAGCCTGGATCTGCGATTACAACAGTCCACCGATCAGTTATGGACTCAGTGTTGGCGCATCCTGGAAGGCTCTGCGCATCGACGCATTGTTCTCGGGCGCCGCGGGAAACAAGTTGTTGATGCAAACGGACGGGAGGGCCATCCAGGCGCGAGCGGAAGAGGCCTCCTACGGCTACTGGGCGGACAGCTGGACGCCGGATAATCCCAACGGCGCGTATCCCGGGTACCGGGGCACCCCCTACAAGACGACGTACCCTGCTTCGACGTTCTGGCTGCGCGACGGTTCCTTCCTCCGGTGGAAGGCCCTGACCGTTTCTTATGACCTGCCACAGAGGGTTACCCGCGTCATGGGCTTGAGCAGCGCCCGCCTCTATTGCTCGGGTACGAACCTGCTCTTGCTCATGGACCACATCGGCGACTGGGGATATGACCCGGAAATGAACAACATCAGGTCGTATCCGTTGATGCGGAGCTTCACGCTGGGAATGAACGCCTCTCTGAAGAAGAGCCTCCAATGAGGACCTCCAGAGCAACCTCGGTCGCCCTGTTGAGCCTCGGGCTCGGCGGCTGCAACAGCATCCTCGACCTCAAGGACTTGGAATCCGTCAATGAAGCGCAGGTGTGGAAGGACCCCGCGTTGGCGGAAGCGTACGTCAACAAGGTGTATGCGGACAATCTGCCCGGCTGGTCGACTGGTGACGCCAGCACCTCGGATGAGTCTCCCGGGGGCACGGGGTACATGTACGGGCAGTTGACCGAAAGCTCGGTCGACTACTGGTGCACGCGAAATACGACCGACTGCCAGCACCCGCCGTATGACCGCATCAGGAGCATCAATATCCTGTTGGCCGAGATCGACAAGGGGACGCTGGACGCGATCCTTTCGAAGCGACTGAAGGGCGAAGGGTATTTCTTCCGAGCCTGGGCCTACTGGGAGTTGGTGAAGCGATACGGCGGGGTGCCGCTTGTGCTTGAGCCCCAAGAATTGACCGACGACTTGCTCGTGTCGAGAAGTCCCACCTCGCAGTGCGTGGCGCAAATCCTGTCGGATCTCGATCAGGCCATCGCGCTCTTGCCGGCCATCAGTGTCGGGGCGGGCAATGACGGCCATGTCCATAAGGGAACGGCCATGGCCTTGAAGGGACGGGTGCTCCTGTACTACGCGAGCCCCCAGTTCAACCGCACCGACGATATCACCCGTTGGCAGAGCGCCTACGACGCCAACCTCGCGGCCAGGGACTATCTCACGAGCAAGGGGTTCGGGCTGTATCCGGATTTCGAGAAGCTATGGTTCGTGGAGATGAATCCCGAGGCTATCTTCGTGCGGAGGTATCGGTATCCCGGGGCGCGGGTCGACCAGAACGGCCAGGAGATAGGCAGCGTACATCGTTGGGCGGCCGCCACGCGGCCCTTGGACGAGTCCCAGGGAGCGACCGGAGCCAATCGGCCCACCGTGGAGATGGTCAACGCATTCCCCATGCATGATGGACGGCCGATCGCGAACAACCCGGCATACGATTCCATGTACTTCTGGAAGAATCGCGATCCCCGTTTCAAAGCCACGATTGCCTATAATGGCGCCGTCTGGGAGCTGTCCGGCAAGGCCGGCCGCAGGCAGTGGACCTACGTCGGGGGAGAATCAAACAATCCCACGCCGACCGGCTTCTATACACGGAAAGCGGTGGATCCGAGGGCGGACGCACTCGGCGCGTTCAACGGACAGACGCAATGGATCGAAATCCGCTTTGCGGAAGTCCTGATGAATCTCGCCGAGGCCGCGAATGCCATCGGTCACACCCAGGAGGCGTACGACCAGATCATTGCCTTGAGAGCCCGCGCCGGTATCGATCCGGGAACCGGCCTGTACGGTCTGGACCCCGGCATGAGCGGAGCGGCACTGCAGGCTGCGATCATGCTGGAGAGACAAATCGAATTCGCCTATGAAGCCAAGCGGTTCTGGGACTTGAGACGGAATATGCTGTTCGAAGCACTCTTGAATGGCACGCGCCGTCACGGGGTGACGATCACGTTGACGGTGCCTGCGGCCCAATGGAATCAGGTGCGCGACACCGTGGATCTCGAGTCTGAGTATCAGAACTACTTCCAGACACAGTCCAAGGTGCTCGACACACAGTTCCCTATCAACTGGCAGGCGAGCTACTACTTCTTTGCCATTCCCGCCTCCCAGCTGCAGCTGAACAGCAAGTTGGCGCAGACCGTCGGCTGGGCGGGCGGAACGTTCGATCCACTGCAGTAACGGTGCCCGCATGGTCGGATGATGACGCGATGATCGCGCGACGCTGGGTCAGAGTGCTCTCGCTCACCCTGGCGTGCCCCGCCGCGCTCGCGCAGTCGCGGCCGGCGACGCGCGTCGATTGGCCCACCTTTCTCTCGCGCCAGGACCTCGTCTGGGACCGTCTCCCGACCGGGTGGGGCGAGAGCGCATTCATCGGCAACGGTCGCCTCGGTGCCACGATCGACGTGCACGACGGCGCGCTCGGCTGGACCATCAACCGCACCGATGTCGTGCACGACCAGTCGCGCTACCCGATCGGTCGCGTGGTCCTGAAGACGGCCGGAACGGTGCAGGGCGGCAGCGCGCGCCTGGTCCTGTGGGACGCCGAAGCGAGCGGCACGGTGACTACCGATCGGGGAGAGGTGCGCTGGCGCAGCTTCACGGCGTCGCGACCATCCGTGATCGTGATCGTGCTCGAGGGAACAGGCGGTGAGAGCGGAGTCGCGCTCGACTGGGCGCCGGCCGAGGCGCGCCCCCCGCGCAAGGTGTATCGCAAGGATCCATTTGCGCCGGAGGACTTGCATCCGGCGGCAGTCGTGTCTCGCACGCGGTCCGAGATCACGAGCGTCCAGACATTCTTGAACGGTGGCGCGCACGCCGAATCGATCCGCCGTTCAGCCGGGGTCTTCTACGTCAGTATCGCTCCGGGGAACACTGGTCCTGAGGCGCTGGCGGACGCGCGCACTGCGACGGCCGAGGCCGTGCGGCAAGGTGTGGCGCGGCTCGAAGCGGCGCATCGCCGGTGGTGGCACGCGTACTATCCCGAGAGCTTCCTCACCTTCCCCGACGCCCGTCTCGAGGCGTACTACTGGATCCAGATCTACAAGCTCGGCTCGGCGATGCGTCCCGACGGACCGATCCTCGACTTGAACGGCCCCTGGTTCAACGCCACGCCCTGGCCCGGCATCTGGTGGAACCTGAACATCCAGCTCACCTACTCGCCGCTGTTCCGGGCGAACCGGCTCGACCTGGCCGAGTCCCTGCTCCGAAACTTGGACAGGCACCGGCAAGCCCTCATCGACAACGTGCCCGAGCGGCTGCGGGCGGACGCGGCGGCGATCGGACGCAGCTCGGGTCCGGATCTCGTGCGCCCGGTCGATCTCGCCACGGCGCAGAGCGACGCGGCTCACGAGATGGGGGACCTGCCATGGACCCTGTATTACTACTGGCTCGACTATCGCTACCAGATGGACGACCGCATGCTGCGCGAGCGGGTCTACCCGCTGCTCAAGCGCGCGATCGGGAACTACCTCGCCTACGTGGAGCGAGGCGAGGACGGGCGCTGGCATCTGCCGCCCACGGAGTCGCCGGAGCTCGCCACGGTGCCCGACGCGAATTACGACCTGGCGCTGCTCACGTGGGGTCTCGAGACGCTGATCGCGAGCGCCGAGTATTTGCGGCTCGACGAGCCGCTGCTCGATCGTTGGCGCGACGTGCTCGCGAACCTCACGTCCTTTCCCACCGATTCCAGCGGGCTGATGGTGGGCCGCGGCCGGCCGTGGAAGGAGTCGCACCGCCACTACTCGCACCTGCTGGCGATCTACCCGTTGCACCTGATCACACCCGACCGCCCCGAGCAGCGTGCGCTGATCGAGGCGTCGTTGCGCACCTGGGAGCGCGATCGAGCGTTGTTCCGCGGCTACTCGTTCACCGGTGGCGCGTCGATGCACGCGGTGCTCGGTCAGGGTGATACCGCGCTGACTCGCCTCAACCTGTACCTCGACGCGCCGCGCTACATGGAGCCGAACACCTTCTACGCGGAGGCCGGCCCGGTGATCGAGACGCCGCTCTCCGCGGCGACGTCGATCCAGGACCTGTTCCTGCAGGATTGGGGCGGGACGCTGCGGGTGTTCCCCGCGATGCCGGCGGCGTGGACCGAGGCTGCGTTCGACCGCCTGCGCGCCGATGGCGCGTTCCTCGTGAGCGCCGTGCGTCACGACGGCCGCACCGCCTGGGTCCGGATCGAGAGCCTCGCGGGCCAGCCCTGCCGGCTCGTCGTCGCCGATTGGGATACGGCCGTCGTGCGCGCGCACGCGGGTGCGGCGCCACGGCTGACGAAGAGAACCTCGGGCGACTTTGTGATCGACCTGCGCAAGGGAGCGTCTGTGGTTCTCGCTCCCGACGCCACGACGCCGCTGCCCGACGTGACTCCGGTCCTGCGCTCACCGGCCGCGGCCAACCAGTGGCCGGCGCTCAAGGTGCGCGAGTGAACTCGTGGCTCGGCGCCTGTCAGTGAACTGACCGCGCGCAACGCCCCTTCAGGGGCAGGGCCGAGCCGCGGCCTCGGCCGCGACTCCTCAGCCCACCTGCGGAGCCGCGTAGACCGGCGCCGCGACGAGGGCGATGGCCCCGCGCAGGCGGGGCAGGCTCCCCGCTGGCTCAGGGACGAGGGGAGTCTCGGCGGCTCCGCGGGTGAGGGCGCGTCGTGCGATTTCGGCCCGGAGGGCCGGCTCGATCGAGTCCCAGGCGCCGGTGATCTCGCCGCCGACGAAGATCTGTCCGGGATTGAGCGCCTGGACGATCATCGAGATTCCGATCCCCAGATAGCGACCGGTCTCGCTCAGGGCGTCGCGGGCCCGCTCGTCGCCGTCGCCGGCGCGGCGAACGACGTCGTCCACCGTGACGCCGCTGCGCTGGAGGAGCTCCCGGGCGATCGCCGGTGACAGCTCGTGTCCGAGGTAGCGGGCGACCGTGGCGAGGTTCGACGTGTGGGCCTCGAGGCAGCCCTGCGATCCGCACAGGCAGCGCGGGCCGTCGGCGCTGATGGGGATGTGCCCGAACTCGCCCGCGGTATGACCGTGGCCCCGAACCACTTCCCCGTTCACGACCACGCCCGTGCCCACGCCGTCCGACACCGACACGTAGACGAAATCCCGGATCCCGCTCCCTCCGCTGAGCCCGCTTTCCCCGGTCCCTCTCCCCCGCTCGGCCGGGCCGAGCCAGATATGCGCGAGCGCGCAGGCCGCCGGGGCGTTCTCGACGTGCACCGGCAGCCCCGTGCGCGTCGCCAGGCCGGCGCGGACCTGCACGTCGCGCCAGCCGAGCTGCGGCGCGTTGAGCACGCGCCCGCTGCGCCGGTCGACCATCCCGGGGATCACCATGCCGATCCCCTCGCAACGTCCCTCCGCCGCGTGAGCGCGGAGCAGCCGGCGCACGCGGATCGCCAGCTCGTCGAGCAGCTCCTCGGGACCGAAGCGGGTCGCGAAGCGCTCGAGGGCGATCTGCGTGCCGCCGAGATCGGAGAGCAGCACGTCGGTGCGGCTGAAGCGCACATCGATCGCGACGACCAGGCGATCGCGCGTCTGGACGTGCAGCATCATCGGCCTGCGGCCGCGCGGGAGGTCGCCCAGCGCGCCTTCGTAGAGGGCGCCTTCTTCCAGCAGCTCCTTGACCAGGGTGGTCACCACGCCTCGTCCCACCGTCATGCGGCGGGCGAGGTCCGCCCGCGAGATGGGCTGATGCTCGCGCACGAGGTTCAAGAGGATCTGCCGGTTGACCTGGCGGGAGGTGGCGCGCGTGGCGCGGCGGAAATCCCGGGTGTCGATCTTTCGCACGGTTGCGCGGCTCCGCGTGGCGGTGGCAAGCGGGACCAACTTGGCGCGCGACTTGCGCACGCATCGCCGGTGCCGCCGGGTCCCACGACGATTACGGGCTCGACATACCAGAGCGATTTGCGCCGCCACCGCCGTCGGGTTGGGGCGAATTAGTTCGATAAACGAACAAGATACGGGGCCGAGTCTCGGGAGCCGTCAGGAGCTGCCGGTGGCGAATTTCCTGCCTGGGTGTCGGGGAGTCGACTCCTGCGCTGTTGAGGACACGCAGCAGGTGTTGCTCACGGGCGTCGCTCCAGGACGCTCGTGCCGCGCGACCGCCATCCCACACCGGGCGCCCCCTCGCCCTGCCCCCCTTCGGAGCAGCCCCCCATGAGACCGACGATCGCCCTTCTGGTCGGCATTACGGCGCTGACCGCGACGGCGGCGTACGCCCAGGCCCCCACGGGCCAGATCCAGGGCACGGTGCGGGGAGAAACGGGAGTGCCGCTGGAAGGGGTCAGCCTCGTGGCGGTCGGGACCCACTTCGGCGCGGTGACCCGACCGGACGGCCGCTACGTGATTACGCGAGTGGCGCCGGGGACCTACCAACTCCGCGCGACGCGGATCGGGTATACGTCGCGGGAGCAGCCGATCACGGTCGTCGGGGGAGAAGAGGCGAGCGCCGACTTCACGTTGCCGAGTGCGGCGATCGCGCTGGACCAGGTGGTGGTGGTGGGCTACGGCTCTGAGCTCAGGAAGGACCTGACGGGCTCGGTCGGCTCTGTGTCCAGCCAGGATATCGCGAAGATCCCCGTGGCCCGGATCGATCAAGCCATCTCGGGGCTCGTGTCCGGCGTGCAGATCCAGACGACCAACGCGGCACCGGGCTCGGATTCGATACGCGTCCGTGTGCGCGGCAGCAACTCCCTGCAGGCGAGCAACGAGCCACTTGTAGTGGTGGACGGCGTCATCGGCGCCGACTTGAACGAGATCAATCCCGGCGATATCGAATCCGTGGACGTTCTGAAGGATGCATCGTCGACGGCGATCTATGGAACGCGCGGCGCGAACGGCGTCATCCTGGTGACGACCAAGCGGGGCAGGCCGGGGCAAATCGCCTTCGACTACTCCGGCTACACCGGCGTGCAGGATGTGAGCAAGCACATCGCGCTCTTGAGCGGCCCTGAGTTCGCGCAGCTCTACATGCTCAATCCGAACCACGACAAGAGCGTGACATTCGCACATCCCGAGTCGCTGGCGACGACCGACTGGCAAGACGTCATCTATCAGATGGCGCCGGTCCGGAGTCACGATGTGCGCATCTCCGGAACCGCGGGCGCCACGAGCGTGATGCTCTCCGCCAACTGGTTCGATCAGGACGGTGTCGTGCTCGGCTCCGACTTCGGCCGCGGATCGCTGCGCGTCAACCTCGACCAGGGCCTCGGCGAGCGGGTGCGCGTGGGCACGCGCGTCAGCTACAGCCGCTCCGTGGGCAACCAAGTCCGGGTCAACACGGGCTACGGCTCGGCCGGCGGGCCCGTGACCATGATGGCGCTGCGCTTCGCGCCGACCATCCCCGTGTACGACACGAGCGGCAAGTTCAGCGGCCCGCTCCTCGCCGGCCAGGTCATGGACAATCCGCTCGCGATCGTCGATCTCCGGAAAGACAAGAGCACCACGGACTACTTCATCGGCAATGCGTTCGCCGAATACGACCTGGTGCCGGGACTCACGTTGCGTTCGAGCCTCGCGTACACCTCGCGCAGCTCCCTGGAGCAGCAATACACCTCTCGCCTGCTCCAAGCGTCGTTGAACCTCGGGCAGGCCAACCTCGACAACACCAAAGGGAGCACCTGGCTGTCCGAGAACACGATCACCCTGCGACGCACGCTGGCCGGCAAGCACGACATCACGCTGCTGGGTGGCTTCACGGCCCAGGAGACGCGCAGCGTATCGAACGGGGAGCAGGGAATCGGCTTCACAAGTGATGAGCTCGGCTACGCGCGCATCAACGCGGCGGATCGGGTGACGGGCACGTCGACCTTGTCGCGGTCCCGGCTTGCTTCGTTCCTCGGTCGGCTGAACTACGGTCTCGCCGGCAAGTACCTCGTGACGGGGACGATTCGCACCGACGGCTCTTCCAAGTTCGCCGTGAACAACAGGTGGGCGGTATTCCCCTCGGCCGCAGTGGCATGGCGGGTGAGCGACGAGCCGTTCTTCCGGCGATTGGCGCCGACGCTGAGCGAGCTGAAGCTGCGCTTGAGCGCGGGCCGCACCGGGAGCGAGGCCATCCGCGCGTATCAGTCCCTGGCGGCGTGGAGCGTCGGCGCGCCCTACGCGATCGGCCTCACGCCGTTCAACAACGGCGCTACCCTCGACCGGATCACGAACCCCAACCTGCGCTGGGAGACCACCACCGAGTACGATGCCGGCCTCGATCTCGGCCTGCTCGAAAACCGGATCAGCGTCACCGTGGACGCCTACCACAAGACGACCAGCGACCTGCTGTATGCGAAGCAGGTGCCGTACTTCACGGGTTTCGACAGCTACCTCGCCAACATCGGGAGGGTGCAGAATCGTGGGCTGGAGCTGGCCATCGACACGCGTCACACCGTCGGCCCGCTCCAGCTGCGTCTGGGCGGCAACCTGTCCCTCAACCGCAGCAAGGTGCTCGATCTCGGCGCGGACCGGGAGTTCTTCCTGGCGGGCGCGAACAGCTCGTTGCCGAATATCCGGGACGGGGCGATCGTGCGCGTCGGAGAGCCGTTGGGAAACTTCTACGGCTACGTTTGGGATGGGATCTTCCAGGACTCGGTCGAGGCCGCCCACAGTGGCCAACCCGGCGCCAGGCCGGGCGGCGAGAAGTTCCGGGACCTGAATGGCGACGGGGTCGTCAACTCCGACGACCGAACTATTCTCGGGAACGCGCAGCCGAAGTACCTGTTCGGCCTGACCGGCGTGATCGGCTACAAGAGTCTCTCCCTCAGTTACATCGTGCGTGGTGCCCTCGATTTCCAGGTGGTGAATCTGAATCGCCTCGGCATGGAGACACCCGGCGGCTCGACCAACATGCTCCGTTCGGTGCTCGACTACTGGACTCCCACCAACCACACGAACGCCATGACCGGCCTTGGCATCGGGCCGGACAACGCCCGGATGTCGTCGCGCTGGATCGAGGACGGCTCGTTCGTGCGGCTGCAGAACGTGACGGTCGATTGGGCCGTGCCGCCCGAGCTCACCCGGCGCGTCGGGGCGCGCCAAGTCCGGCTCTACGTGAGCGGCCAGAACCTCTTCACCGCCACCCGATACTCCTGGTACGACCCCGAGGTCAGCTCCCGCGGGACCGGCGATCGCGACCTCGGCTGGGACGACTCGAGCTATCCGGGCA
>Ga0134078_10000054_pt1 | contig 14509 bp, 14 predicted proteins | sample 15_taG_20_FD_119771 | JGI IMG/M metagenome (GOLD analysis project Ga0134078, IMG submission 119771) | Grasslands soil microbial communities from the Angelo Coastal Reserve, California, USA - 15_D_Met_20cm_2_24_1 metaG | ecosystem: Environmental > Terrestrial > Soil > Grasslands ...
CGCGAGCGACCAGCTCGGGGATGCAGGAGGCGTACATGATCTCGTCGCCGAGGCCCTGCTCCGGGTAAACCAGGATCGTCTTGCCGTCGAGCGGCTCGCCCTGCCATTCGGCGAACGGGAACTTGCGGTAGCGGCCGATGAAATTTTCCTTGTGTCGGCGCAGCTCGAAGCCTTTCCAGCCGTCATCAAAATGCCAGTGGCGCAGCCGGCAGCTCGCCAGGCTGTGGCCGATGTCGGCGTCCTGCGGCGCGGCCTGCAGCGCGCTGCGCAGCAGGCTCTCGGCTTCGGCTTCGCGGCCCGTCAGGTCTTGCAGGATGCCCTTGGCGGCCAGGGCGGGCGCGGCGCGCGGGTCGTGCGCCAGCGCCTTTTCAAGGCAGGCGAAAGCCTCCGCATAGCGCATCTGGTCGCCAAGCACCATGGCGAGATCCACCAGCAGCGCGATGCTGTCGGGGCGCGACTTGAGGCCGTCGCGAAAGCGCCGCTCGGCCTCTTCGATCTTGTTCTCGTAGTGCAGGATCTCGCCGATCTGCTGCAGAGCCTGGGCGCGCTGCGGCTCCAGGCGCAGCGCTTGCTCGAAACGCGCCACCGCCGCGGACGTTCTGCCCTGCTCGCGCAGCGCGAGCCCGAGGGCGATGAGCGCGGCTGAAGACTCGTCGTCCAGCGCCACCGCCTGCTCAGCACACGTCTTCGCCTCCTGCAGCCGCCCGCCGAGGCGAAGCAAGCCGGCGAGGCGGATCCACGCAGCGGGCGCGGCCGGATCCAGTTCGATGGCCCGCCGGAAGGCGAGCTCGGCTTGTGCCGCGAGGCCCTGCTTCGAAAGCAGCTCGCCCAGCCTCACCCACAGCGTTGCATCCTTCGGCTCGAGCGCGCTCGAGCGTTGCGCGAGTTGGCTCGCCTGCTCGCGATCGCCCAGCGCCATGTGCGCTTCGGCAAGCGCCAGCAGGGCCTGCGGCGAGCGCGGCTGCAGCCTTACACATTCCTCCAGGTGCGGCAGCGCCGATTGCGCTGAACCCGCTTTGAGCAGCAAGCTGCCAAGCTGTTCGCGCGAGCGCCCATCGGCGGGACGGAGGTCGACCGCGCGCTGCGCGCAGCCGATGGCCTCCTCAAGCGATCCCTCCTGGCGCAATGCCGCGGCGAGAAGCGCCATTACGCGCGGATTGTTTGCGTCCTGCTCAAGCGCCCGGCGGCCGATGCGCAAGGCAAGCCCCGGGTTGCCGAGCCGCAGCTCCTCGTGCGCCAGCTCTGCCAATGACCGATGGCGCTTCTTCAGCCGAAAGAAATTGCGCAGCCGCAGAACCAGCTCACGCTGCAAGGCGTGGCGAGCCTCGCGCGGCATACCGAGCTTGCGATACACAGCGCCGAGGTTGGCGTAAGCGATCGCATGGTCGGGCCGCAGCTCGGTGGCACGACGATAGCTCTCGGCGGCGCGCACAGGATCGCCTTGCGCGAAAAACGCGGTGCCCAGGTCGTTGTGCGCTTCAGCGAAGTCGGGCTTGAGCCGAATGGCGCGGCGATAGGCGGCGACCGCCTCGGGCAGCGCGCCGCGGTCCTGGTAGACGTTGCCCAGAGTGCTGTGGAAAACCGCCACCTTGCCGTTCGCCTGGATCGCCTGCTTCAGACGAGCTTCGGCGGCGGCCAGATCGCCGTCGCGGTAGTGCGCGGCGCCGAGCAGGAACAGCGCGTCCGCATCGTGCGGGTCCTGGCGCAGCGCTTCTTCGGCGCAATGCAGCGCTTCGCTGGCGCGCCCGCGAGCGAGCCATTCGCTGCCCTGCAGAATCAGATCAAGCGATGGCAACAGGTGAAAGCTCTACGCCGGCCGCGTTCCCCAGGCGGATCTCGCCGCCTTCGCTGCCCTTGGTGTAAGCCCGGGCTTCCCATAGCACGCCGGGGTGGCCGTTCGCTGCGGAGATAAGAAGTTCGGCCCAGAATTGCGGCGGCCTTACGGTGCAATGCGCGTTCTCGCCGTTCGGCAAGCGCTTCACCGCGGGATGACAGGCGATGCTGGCAAACACGAACCGGCCGGCAAAGCCGAACAGCTCGGCGATGATCCAGGGCAGGTCAGGCTCGGGGCAGTGCTCCAGGACGTCGGTACAGATCACGCCGTCGAACCTGCCTTGCGGCGGCCGGGAAAACGGCTCATAGGCCGGGTCGAAGCAGACGATGCGCTCGACTCCCCAGTATTCCTGCACGCTTCCCCAGCGCGCGACGCCGTTTTCGGCAAGCTGCAGCGGGCGATACTGGCTGCCTTTGCCGCTGCCGTAATCGAGAATCGAACGCGCGCCGGTCTGCGCGACCAGCCGGCGCACGTGATGCGCCTGGGGCAACAGGCTGCTGCCGGGAAAAGTCCGCTCGGGAGCGATACCGCGAATCAGCTCGCCGCGCACGTGCATCTCGCGGTAGAGATCGAGCAAGCGCCGATAGCGAGCGCTCGGATTCTGGCGGCTATGCGTGTCTGCAGCTTTGCCCATGGCGCGGAATTCTATTCAATTATCCAACTTGTAAGCCGGGCGGAAACCGGCTAAGTTGCCCGTCACGATGGCCACTCCGGGTTCCACCGCCGGACCGGTGCGCGCCGCGGGGCGACCCCAGCGCCTGCGGCTGGGGGACATTCTCGTCGCGCAGAAGGTCGTATCGCAGGAGCAGCTCAAGCTGGCGCTCGACGAGCAGAAACGCTCCGGGCGCCGTCTCGGGCGCGTCCTGGTCGAGATGGGATTCGTCGCTGAAGAAGAGATTGCACGCGCCCTGTCGCGCCAGCTCAACTTGGCGTTCGTCGATCTCAAGCAGCATCACTTCAACCCCGGCGTGGTGCTGAAGCTGCCCGAGGTCGCGGCGCGCCGCTTCCGCGCGGTAGCGCTCGAGGAGCGCGGCGCCAAGATGCTGGTCGGCATGGCCGATCCCACGGACCTGTTCGCCTTCGACGAGCTGACGCGCATCCTGAAGAAGGACGTCGAGCCGGTGGTGGTGACCGAGAGCGAGGTGACGCATGCGCTCGACCGCGTGTACCGGCGCACCGAGGAAATCAGCGGGCTCGCCAAGGAGCTGCAGCAGGACCTCGGCGAAAGCCCGGTCGATTTCGGCGCTCTCGATGCGGCGCTCGGCGCGGAGGATGCGCCGGTCGTCAAGCTGCTGCAGTCGCTGTTCCAGGACGCCACCCAGGTCGGCGCCTCGGACATCCATATCGAGCCGCAGGAAGACCGGCTGCGGATCCGCTTTCGCATCGACGGCCACCTCCAGGCGCAGGCGGAAACCGACCTGCGCGTTGCCGGCGCGGTCGCCTTGCGCCTCAAGCTGATGGCGGGCCTGGATATCTCGGAGAAGCGCCATCCGCAGGACGGCCGCTTCAACGTGCTGGTGCGCTCGCACCCGGTGGACGTGCGCATCTCGACCATGCCGACGAATTACGGCGAGTCGGTGGTGATGCGCCTTCTCAGCCGCCAAAGCGGGCTGCTCGGGCTGGAATCGCTCGGCATGCCGGCCCCGGTGATGGGGCGCTTCAGGGAAATCCTGCATCGGGTAAGCGGCATGGTAGTGGTTACCGGGCCGACCGGAAGCGGCAAGACGACGACGCTCTACGCGGCGCTCAACGAGGTCAACACGCCTGCGCTGAAGGTCATCACCGTCGAAGATCCCATCGAGTACCGCATGGCGGGGCTGAACCAGATCCAGGTCAACGACAAGATCGACCTCACCTTCGCCTCGGTGCTGCGCTCCGCGCTTCGTCAGGACCCGGACGTGATGCTGATCGGCGAGATGCGGGATACAGAGACCGCGCAGATCGGGATGCGCGCGGCGATCACCGGCCACATGGTGCTGTCCACGCTGCACGTGCTCCAAGCGGCGAGCGCGCCGGTGCGGCTGCTCGATATGGGCGTGCCGCGCTACATGGTGGCGACCTCGCTGCAGGCCGTGATTGCGCAGCGGCTGGTCAGGCTGATCTGCAAGAGCTGCGGCGCGGACTATTCGCCGACGCCGCAGGAGCTGCGTTTCATCGAGGCCGGGTGGGGCGGCTCGGGAAAAGGCGGCTACAGGAAGGGCAAGGGCTGCACCCATTGCAACGGCAGCGGCTACCGCGGGCGCAGCGGCGTGTACGAGATGCTCGAAATGACGCCGCGGCTGGTCGAGGCCGCCGCCAAGGAAGACGTCGGCGCCTTCGTGCGCATCGCGGAAGAAGAGATCGCGGGGCACACGTTCGCGCACCATGCCGCGGAGCTGGCGGCGAACGGGCGCACTACGTTGCACGAGGTCATGCGCATCAGCCACTCCGAGGAATAGAACCATGCCGCAGTTCGCCTACCAGGGGCGCAATGCCCGCGGCGAGCTTGTAAAAGGGACCCTGGAAGGCCCGACGAGCAGCGCGGTGGCCGACCAGCTGTTCAGCACCGGCGTCACGCCGGTGCATATCGACGAAGCGAAAGCCGCCGTTGCCGTCGCCGCGCGCAAGCTGCAGCTCAACTTCGGCGAGCCCAAGGTCGAGCTCGCCGATCTGATGCTCCTGTCGCGGCAGATGCATACCCTGCTCAAGTCCGGGGTGCCGATCATCCGGGCGCTCTCCGGGCTGGAGCAGTCCGCTGCCAATCCAACGTTGCGCAGCACCGTCGTCGAGGTGCGCGAGGGCCTGGAATCGGGCCGCGAGCTTTCCCAGGCGCTGCGCCAGCATCCCAAGGTGTTCCCCCCCTACATGGTGAGCCTGGTACGGGTCGGCGAGGTCACCGGCCGCCTGGACGAAGTGTTCATGCGGCTCTACGAATTCTTCGCCTTCGAGAAGAAAATGGGCGAGGACATCCGCGGCGCACTGCGCTATCCGATGATGGTCATCATTGCGGTGGCGGTGGCGATGTTCATCGTCAATATCTTCGTGATCCCGGCGTTCGCCAAGATGTTCTCGAGCTTCCATGCCCAGCTTCCGCTCATGACGCGGCTCCTGATCGGCACCTCGGATCTGTTCGTGAGTTACTGGCCGCTGATGATCGTCGGTGTCGCAGCGCTGGTGTTCGGAGCACGGTTTTACGTGCGCAGCAAAGAGGGGCGCTACAGGTGGGATGGGCTGAAGCTGCGGCTGCCGGTGATCGGGTCGCTCGTCCACAAGGCGACGCTCGCCAGGTTTTCGCGCAGCTTCGCGCTCTCGGCGAAGAGCGGCGTGCCGATCGTGCAGGTGCTCTCGATCGTGGCCGAGGTGGTGGACAATGCGTACCTGGAAGCGCGCATCGCGCAGATGCGCGACAGCATCGAGCGCGGCGAGAGCATCCTCAGAGCGGCGGTGGCGACGGGCGTGTTCAGCCCGGTGGTGCTGCAGATGGTCGCGGTCGGCGAGGAGACGGGAGAAATCGACCAGCTGATGTCCGAGATCGCCGACATGTACGAGCGCGAGGTCACCATCGAAGTCCAGGGCCTCACCGCCAAGGTCGAGCCTATCCTGCTGGTGTGCATGGGGGTTCTGGTGCTGATCCTCGCCCTCGGCGTGTTCCTGCCGATGTGGGACATGGCCGGGGCGGCTCGGGGAGGCGGCGGCGGTGCGCGATGAGCGCGGCTTCTCGCGCGAGCTGCTCATCGCCATTGTCATCATCAGCTTTCTCAGCGTCATCGCCTTCAACCGGGTGCTGGCGCTGCGCTTCGAGGCCGAGCGGATGATGGTGCAGAGCGTGGTCACCGGACTGCTCAGCGCGCTCTATATCGATTTTGCAGCCGCGGCGGCCAACGGGCGGATGGACCGCATCGACGCCGCCCCCGGCAGCAATCCGATGCTTCGGTTGAGCCAGAAGCCCGGGACCTACGCCGGCGAGTTTTACGGCCCCGATCCTGCGACGTTCGAGCCGGGGACGTGGTACTTCGATACGCGCGACCACGCGCTGGTCTATATCGTCCGGTTCCCGAGCCAGTTCGTCACGCCGCTGAGCGGTCCGCCGCGCGCCCGCTTCGCCGTCGAAGCCGATTACGAGGACGTCGATCACAACGGCCGTTTCGATCCCGGGCGGGATCCGGTGCACGGGCTGAAGCTGGTGCCGCTCGAGTCATTTTCCTGGAAGGAGAAACAATGAAAACTGCAATCGCCTTGGTGGTCGGAGTTCTCGGACAGACGCTGTTCTTGACTCTGGTTGCCGGTGCCGCGCTTGGCCTCGTGATCGGCCTCCTGCTGCTGGTCGACAGCGAGCGCGCGCTGCGATGGAACGCCTACATGAATCGCTGGATTTCCACCGGCAACGCATTGAGCGTCCTCGACCGGCCGCGCGACATCAAGCGGCTGATCTACCACTGGCACCGCGTCGTCGGGCTGCTGGTGATCGCGGGCGCCCTTTACTCCGTGAATGTGCTGGCGTTTGGCTTCCGCACCGAGCCGCTGGTGCGCAGCTTCCGCGATCTGGCCAGCCCCACGGCTTTGCGGCTGACGGTCGATTCGCTGAAGATCTTCCTGATCGCAGGCAACGTCGCTGCGATCCCGGCCGGGATCATCCTGTGCTTCCGGCCGAGCCTGCTGAAAGAGTTGGAGGGCTGGGCCGACCGGCAATATGGCGCACGCCTGGCGAACGCCAACCTGGACGCGCCGCGCTACCCGCCGGACGAATTCGTCCGCGCGCATCCTCGGCTGGCAGGAGCGCTGGCAGCGCTCGGCAGCCTGTTTGTTCTGGTCAGCTTGGGCGCGACCTTGCTGCTGTAAGTGCTTGACAAGTTGAAGGTCGCCAATCAAACTGCGGACGCGCGCTAGGGCGCGCATGGGCTGCGGCCCACTAAGAAAGGAAAGGGAGATTGCGATGCGTAGACAAGAAGAAGGATTCACGCTGATCGAGCTCGTCATGGTCATCGTGATCCTGGGCATCCTTGCTGCTGTTGCCGTGCCGCGGTACCTCGATCTTACGCAGGCTTCGCAAGACGCGACGAAAGCCGCGGGAATCGCGTCGGTGGGGAGCGCGGTCGCCATTGCCGCCGCGAGAAATCGGGCCTTGCCACCGCCTGTGCCTACCACCGCGCAAGTAGTGCTCGAGCTGCCTGGCGCGAGTTGCACGGTAAGATCCGGCGCCGGAGTGGTTCAACAAGGCAAGGTGAAGGTGCCGATGATCGGTAACCTGGTGGCAACTCCGGGCACGCAGATCAACATTGCCGACTGTACAGTCGGCGCGACGACGGTTGTCTCCGGGGTCGGCACGGGCGTTTATTCGTCGTAAGAAGCAGCACCTGAAAGTGAACGGGGCGCCGCAACCGGCGCCCCGTTTCTTTTTGCGCCGGTGCCGAGGATGGACGTTCGACAGGCGCTAAGCGCGTCCGGCGCCTCGGGGATATATTCCGGATAGCGTGATCAGAGACCTCCTCCCGGGGTTATTCGCAGGGCGAACCGCTCCAGGCTGGCTTGCAGTCGAGCTGGGCGAGCACACGGTGCGCCTTGCTTACGTGCGGCCGGCCGGCGCCCGGCCGGCGGTGGAATTCGCCGAGGAGCGCGCGTGGGATGCCAGGGACCCGAAGTCCCTCGAGCGTGTGGCGCGCGAATTCGGCGCGAAGCGCTTTCGCTGCACGACACTGCTGAAGCCGGCGGACTACCAGATTCTGCTCGTCGAGGCGCCCGCGGTGAAGCGCGAGGAGCTCAAGCCGGCGCTGCGCTGGCGCGTCAAGGACATGCTGGACTATCCCGTTGACAACGCCTCCATCGATGCGCTCGATCTGCCTGTGCCGCCCGGCATCGCGCAGCGCGTGCACTACATGTACGCCGTGGCGGCGAAGAATGAAACGGTTCGCGCGACGGTAGAGCGCTTTCAGAAGGCCGGCCTGGCCCTGGCGGTGATCGACATTCCCGACACGGCCCAGCGCAACGTCGCCGCGCTGTACGAGACCGAGCGGCGCGGCCTGGTGGCGGTGACGTTCGATGCGCACGGCATGCTGCTCACGGTCAATTTTGGCGGCGAGCTGTACCTGTCGCGGCGCCTCGATATCACCGCGAGGCAGCTCGTCGAGTCCGCCGGCGAGGACCGAGTACGCCTGCTCGACCGCGTGCTGGTCGAGACGCAGCGCTCGCTCGATCATTGCGAGCGCACCTACACCTTCTTTGCCATGGGCCACATGCTGCTGGGTCCGCTGCCCGAGGAAGTCGGCTTGCGCGAGCATCTGTCGTCCCACTTGTATCTTCCGGTCGAACCGATGGATCTGGACGCGGTGGTGCAATTGCCGCCGGCCGGCGCGGCGTGGGCGGCGAACGAGCGGGCGAACTGGCTGAAGGTCATCGGCGCCGGGCTGCGCGTCGAGGAGAAGGCGCTGTGAGTCAGCAGATCAACCTCTACAGCCCGCTCTTCCGCAAGCAGAAGAAGCTGCTTTCCGCGATGCTATTGCTGCAGGCGACCGGCCTGGTGGTGCTGGCCGTGGCGGGGTTCTATTTCTACCTGTCTGCGCAGACCTCGCGGCTGGAGGCTCGAGTTGCGGACTCGAGCCGACAACTGCAAAACGAGCTTGAGCAGCTGAAGGTCCACGGCACCCAGCAGTCGCCCGACGCGCGCGTCAAGTTGCTGGCTGAGCGCAGGAAGAAGCTGGAGGCAGAATTCAGCGAGCGCACGCAGGCGCTGCAGGCGATGGACAAGGGGGCGGCGGGAAGGACCGAAGGCTACTCCGGACTGCTGCGGGCGCTGGCGCGCCTGTCGATGGACGGCATATGGCTGACCCGGGTCCGGTTTTCCGAGGAGAGGGGCGAGGCTTTCATCGCCGGGCGCGCCGCGCGGCCCGAGCTGGTGCCTTTGTACCTGCAGCGACTGCGCACGGAAGAAAGGCTGCAGGGCCAGGACTTCTCCAGCCTGGAAATCACGCGCCCGGCGCAGCCAGCGCGATTCATCGAGTTCGTGCTGTCATCGGGCGGCGGCGAGGCAAAGAAATGAGCTTCGACTGGAAATCCTGGATTGCGCGGATCGACGACATGAACCTGCGCGAGCGGGCCATGCTGTTCGGGTCGGTCGCCCTGGTGGTGGTCGTGACGGCGCATGTCACCCTGATCGATCGGGCGCTGGTCAGCCAGAAGCGCCTCACCGAGCGCCTCACGCGCGACCAAAGCCAGCTCAAGTCGGTGCGCGAGCAGCTGCAGTTGATCCTGAAGGAGAACCAGCCCCAGGGCCGGCATCCCGACGAGCTGGCGATTGCCGAGCTGGAGCGCAAGATCAAGGAAACCGAAACAACCCTCGCCGCCAGGCAGCGCGCCTTTATCGCCCCGGAAGAGCTCCCGGTGCTGCTCAGGCAGATGCTGGGACGCAGCCGGCAGATCAAGCTGGAATCGCTGCGGTTGCTCCCGAGTACGCCGCTACCGACGCCGGGAACGGCCGGTTCGACGCCAGGCAGGCCGGAAGGACCGCAAGGGAGCGGCGAGGTCTTCCGCCACGGGGTGGAAGTGACCTTGAGCGGCTCGTATTTCGACCTGGTGCAGTATCTGGCCGAGCTCGAAAGTCTTCCGTCCCCGCTCCTCTGGGGAAGGGTCGAATTGCAGGTGGAACAGTACCCCGAAGTCAGGCTCACCCTGGTCGTGCGCACCCTCAGCACACGGCGGTCTTTGCTTGCGACATGAGAAACCCGGAAAAAGCTTATCATTGCCGTGTACGCATGGAGGTGCGCAATACTGAAAACAAGATCAGCCGCCTGCGTGGTGTTCCTTTCTTTCGCGATCGCGGGCGTCGCGCTGGCACAGTCGCCTGCACAGTCTTCGGCGGATCCGATGCGGCCTTTCGAGGCGCGTGACGATGCGGCGCAGCAAGCCGGCACGCCGTCGGCGGGGGTGTTGCAGGGCGTGCTGACCTCGCCGGGCCGCAAGTTCGCGCTCATCAACGGCGTGGCCGTGCCGGTAGGCGGCGTATGGCAGGAGGGCAGGCTGGTCGAGGTGACGGAATCCTCGGCGGTGCTGCGGAAAAATGGCCAGCGCGAGGTGCTGAGGATGTATCCGCACATCGAGAAGAAGCCGATTCGGCGCACGCCGGCTGGACGGGAACAGACGGAACGATGAAGCTCGCGGCCACGGCGGTTTCGCTCGCGCTGGTCGCCGGCTGCGCTGCACCGCCCCCGACGAAGGGCGTGCTGCCGGCGATTTCGTCCGAGCTCGCGAGCGCCGCGGAGCGCAAGCCCCCGGCGCGCCCGGAAGCGCTGGATCGCGCGCTGCTGCCGCCGGTGCAGATGGGAATGCCGAGCATCGCGGGCGTCGATCTCGAGCCGCGCTTCGACCTGAACGTGAGCAATGCGCCCGCGGCGCAGGTCTTCATGTCGATCGTCTCCGGCACGCGCTACAGCATCCTGCTGCATCCAGAAGTGAGCGGCGTGATCTCGGTGAGCCTCAAGGACGTGACGGTGGAGGAGGCGCTTTCGGCCATCCGCGAGCAGTACGGCTACGATTACCGGGCCGAAGGCACGCGCATCTTCGTGCAACCGGCCGGGCTGCAGACCCGGGTCTTCCAGGTCAACTACCCGCCGGGCCAGCGCCGCGGCACTACGGAGATCCGCGTGACCTCGGGCGCGGTCACCGACACCGGCGGGGGCGCCGCGCCGACGGCCGGCGGCGCGGCGCCGGCGAGCACGACTTCCAGCCACGCGCTCGAAACGAGCCGGGTGACCACCCAGCAGCAGTCGGACCTCTGGGCCGACTTGCGCACGGCGCTGCTCGCCATCGTCGGCACCGGTGAAGGCCGCTCGGTCATCGTCACGCCGCAATCGGGCGTGGTGGTCGTACGGGCTTTCCCGCAGCAGCTGCGCGCAGTGGAGCAGTACCTGCGCGCCACGCGCCTGTCGATCGAACGCCAGGTGATGCTGGAGGCGAAAATCATCGAGGTCACGTTGTCGGGGGAGTACCAGGCGGGAATCAACTGGGCGATCTTCAACCGCCGCATCGCGGCCGGCCAGCTTTCGAGCAGCGCCGCAGTCGGCGGCGCCGCGGCGGCGAGCGAACTTGTCGCCGACACCGCGAGACGCAGCATTGTGAGTTCCGCAGGTGCCGCTGCCGCCTCGAACCCCGCCGGCGCCGTGTTCGGGCTTGCGCTGCAGACCCCCAGTTTTGCGGCGTTGCTGACTTTCCTCGAGTCCCAGGGGAACGTGCAGGTGCTTTCCAGCCCGCGTATCGCGACGCTCAACAATCAAAAGGCGGTGCTCAAGGTCGGCACCGACGAGTTTTTCGTCACCAACGTCAGCACTACGACCACCACGACCAGCGCCGGCTCCCAGACCTCGCCGTCGGTGACGGTGCAGCCGTTTTTCTCCGGCATCGTCCTCGACGTCACGCCGCAGATCGACCAGGGCAGCAACATCATCCTGCACATCCACCCCTCGGTCAGCGAGGTCACGGAAAGCACCCGGGTAGTGAACCTCGGCGGCGGTAATCCCTCGATCACGCTGCCGCTGGCGAAGAGCACGGTGAACGAGACCGACACCATCGTGCGCGTCACCGACGGCAACATCGTCGCGATCGGCGGCCTGATGAGCGTCGATGTGCGCGACCGGCGCGGCGGCGTTCCCGGCCTGGCGGACGACAGCATTTTGCGCAACACTGATCGTACTGTGAGCAAGAGGGAGCTGGTGATCCTGCTGAAACCGACGCTGATCGTGGCCGACCGCAACTGGGAGCAGGACATCGAGCAGACGCGCGGCCGCCTGGAGTCGCTCAACCAGCCGTCGCTGCGGGGGCCGAGATAGTTTGAATTACCTGAAGCACTTCCGGCTGCGCGAGCTGCCTTTCGGCATCACGCCGGACACCAGCTATTTCTTTGCCTGCCGCAGCATCCAGGAGGCGCTCAATACCTTGCTGATCGCCGTGTCGAACGGCGAAGGCTTCATCAAGATTACCGGCGAGGTCGGAACCGGCAAGACGCTGCTATGCCGCAAATTCCTGTCGACGCTCGGGCCGAGCTGGGTGAGCGCGTACATTCCGAATCCGAATCTGGAGCCGCGCAGCCTGCTGCTGGCGCTGGCGGACGATCTCGGCGTAGCCGGCGCCAAGTCCGAACCGCACCGCCTTGAAAAGGACCTGATGCAGCGCTTGCTGGACGTCGCGCGCCAGGGCAAACGCGTCGTGGTCTGCATGGACGACACTCAAGCGATGCCGCTTGGCACGCTGGAGTCGGTGCGGCTGCTGACGAATCTGGAAACCGAAAAGCGCAAGCTCATGCAGGTGGTGCTGTTCGGGCAGCCCGAGCTCGACCGCAAGCTGGCCTCCGAGTCGGTGCGGCAGCTGCGTCAGCGCATCACCTTTCAGTACCGGCTCAAGGCGCTGGCGCGCAATGAAGTCTTCGACTACGTGGCGCATCGGCTCACCATCGCCGGCTATTCCGGGCCGGCACTGTTCACGAATTCCGCCCTGAGGTCGATCCAGCTCGCGAGTCGCGGTATCCCGCGGCTGGTGAATATCCTTGCGCATAAGGCGCTGCTTCTGGTGTACGCCGAGAACGGCCGCCAGGCCGAGCGACGCCATGTGCGAACTGCAATAGAGGACACCCCGGCTGCGTCCCTGCACTGGTGGTGGCGCGCGGCATGAGTCTCATCAACAAGATGCTGCAGGACCTCGACCGCCGGCAGGCGCTCGCCGGCGCCACCGATGCTTCGGTAGCGCAGGTGACGGCCCCGGGCGAGGCGCAGCGCGGCGGCCGCGAGTGGCTCTGGCGCATCGTGGCCGTTCTTCTCACATTGGGGCTGGGCTGGGTGGTCTGGGTGGGCTACCAGCTTTTGCCCAAGCCTCTCGTCACTAACGTGGCCGTGCAACCCGCGCCGTCACCGCCGGCTCCAAAGGTAACGGTAACGGCGCCGCCACCTCCGCCCGCTGCGGTCGCCGAGCCGACACCGCCCGGCCCGGTCGAGGCGCCGCCGCTCACGGCTCCCGATACGCTGCGGCTGGCGCGCGAAATCGAAACGCCGCTGCGCGAGCGCGCGGCGGCAAAGCGCGAGCCGCCGAAGCAGGAGCCGACCAGAGCCCCGAAGCTGGCCGCCGCCTTGCCCGCGTTGCCGAAAGGAACTGTCGACAAGCGCGACCGCGTGTACTCGGCGGCGCAAACTGCGGATGCCCAGTTCCGCCGTGCCGCCGTGCTGCTGAACCAGGGGCGGCTCAGCGAGGCGGAGGACCACCTGGCGGGTGCGCTGCGCGCCGATCCATCGCATGCCGCCGCGCGTCAGACGTACGTGGCGATGCTGCTTGAGCAGCGTCGCGTGGAAGCCGCGCGGCGATTGCTCCAGGAGGCGCTGGCCGTCAATGCAGCGCAGCCGGCGTTCGCGGTAGCGCTGGCGAGCATCTACACCGAGCAGCGCGATTATCGGAACGCGCTGGAGGTTCTTGACAAGGCCGGGCCGGCGGCGCGCAACGCCGAGTTCCAGGCGATGCGCGGAGCGGTTCTGCAGCGGCTTGGCAAGCACGCAGAGGCCGTGGAGGCTTACCAGAACGCCATCCGTATTGCGCCTCAGCCCGGGACGACCTGGGTCGGGCTGGCCATCTCGCTCGAAACGCTAGGCCGAAGACCTGAGGCGGCCCAGGCCTACCGCAGGGCGCTCGACGCCGGATCGCTCGCCGCTGAGGCCAGGGAATACGCCGAGGGTCGGGCGCGGGCGCTAGAGTAAGCGAACGCTTCGCTCAAGCGACCGGCGAAATCTTCTCCAGCCGGTAACCGTAGTTGTAGATCGGCACCACCCGGTAGCCCGACTCCGGGCGCAAATCCAGTTTCTTCCTGACCTGGCTGACATGGGTGTCGACCGTTCGGGTCGCCAGATCGCCGCTGCGGCCCCATACGGTTTCCTGAAGGTGGCCGCGCGACATGAGCCGCCCGATATTGCGGAACAGGGTCACCGTGAGCTCGAACTCCTTCGGTGTCAGCTCCACTTTCGCGCCGTTCTTGCGCACCTCGCTGCGCTGGATGTCGATCTCGAAGGGCGGGAAGGAGAGCTGCTTGGTCTCCTCGCGCGGATACGCCCGGCGCAGCAGGGCATGCACCCGCGCCAGCAGCTCCTGGCGCCGCACCGGCTTGATCATGTAGTCATCGGCGCCGTGCTCGAGCGCGAACACGATGTCCTGCTCCGAGTCGCGGATGGTGACGAACAGGACCGGCACGCTGCGCGAAACGTTGGCACGCAGCCACATCAGCACATCGGCGCCCGAAACGTCCGGCACCTGCCAGTCGAGCAGGAACAGATCGAAGCTTTCGCGGCCGGCGTGCTTCATCGCCTCGCGGCCGCTTATGTAGGCGTGGACGTCATGGCCGTCCTCGTCCAGCCAGCGCCGCAGCAGGGCCAGCTGATCGGGATCGTCCTCGAGGATGGCGATGCGCACGGTTGTGCTCCCTTCCCGGTGAATGATACTGCTATGGCAGAATTCACGCCTCCCGAGGAGGCCTCGATGCGCGTGGCGTTGCTTGGCGGAGGCACGATCGCCCGGCTGGTGCTTCAGCACGTCCGGGGCGGCGAGTTCCCGGGCATGGAAATCGTCGCGCTGGCCGGCCGCAACGGTTCCTCTCGCGGCCGCGCGCTGGCGCGCGAGTTCGGCGTCTCGTATGTGTCCAGCCGGGCCGCGCTGGTCGCGGCGCGGCCGGCAGCCGTA
>Ga0134078_10000065_pt1 | contig 14163 bp, 10 predicted proteins | sample 15_taG_20_FD_119771 | JGI IMG/M metagenome (GOLD analysis project Ga0134078, IMG submission 119771) | Grasslands soil microbial communities from the Angelo Coastal Reserve, California, USA - 15_D_Met_20cm_2_24_1 metaG | ecosystem: Environmental > Terrestrial > Soil > Grasslands ...
AGCTCGGTCGCGGCGCGATGGGCGTCGTGTACAAGGCGACCGACTCGGTGCTGCAGCGAACCGTCGCCGTCAAGACGGTCAACATGGCGCTCGAAAGCACCGGCATCGGCAATTACGAAGCCCGTTTCTACCAGGAGGCGCGCGCCGCAGGCAGCCTGAACCACGCCAACATCGTCACCGTCTACGATGTCGGCAAGGCCGGCGACATCGCCTACATGGCGATGGAGTTCATCGAGGGCGTCGAGCTGCGCACGATGATCGGCGAGGGCCGCTCGCTGCCGGTGGCGCAGGCGATCTCCATCGGCGCGCAAGTGGCCGAAGGGCTGGGCTATGCCCACCAGCACGGGGTCGTGCATCGCGACATCAAGCCGGCCAACATCATGGTGGTGGCGAACGGTCCGGTGAAGATCACCGATTTCGGCATCGCCCGCATGCGCGCCTCGGGCGAGCTGACCCAGACCGGAATGATGCTGGGCTCGCCCAAGTACATGTCGCCCGAACAGGTCATCGGCAAGCGGGCCGATTACCGCTCGGACATCTTCTCGCTCGGCATCATCCTTTACGAGATGCTGTGCGGCAACGTCCCGTTCAACGGCGAAAACGTGACGGCGCTGATGTACCAGATCGTGAACTTCGCGCCCCCCGCGCCGAGCGCGGTGAACCACGCCGTGCCCGAGCTGCTCGACTATATCGTCGCCAAGATGCTCGCCAAGCCGCTCGAGGAGCGCTATCAGGGCGCGCAGGAGCTGGCGCAGGACCTGCGCGAGTGCGAGCGCCAGCTGGCCGCGCCGCCGGGTTCCACCGTGCCCCCCCGGCCCACCGGGCTGGCGAGCGGACCGCAGCCGGAACTGGTCGACACGCGCGCCCACGACGTGGTGATGGCGCAAACGCTGAACCGCACCCGCGACAAGGACAAGCCCCCTGAGGACCCGACTACGCAGCCGCCACGCGGGCTTTAGCACTCCTTCGATTCCCTCGAGGCGACGCAGCGCCTTGCCGTGCTCACCGGGGCGGCCGCCCTGCCAGGCGCCAGCACCCTTCCGGGTTCTACTGTGGAACCGCAAACCGCGACCCAGGCGATCGGCTCGCTGCCCCCGCCGCCGCGCATCGGTTGGCGGCGGCGCGACTGGCTGCTGGTCGGCGCAGCCGCGGTCCTCGGACTGATCGTCGCGCGCGCGGTCATGAAACGCGACGACCGCTGACGGGGTTATTTGCCTAGCCTCGACGCTACCCTGCTCCTCATAGCCGCGTGGCTGGCTATCGGGCTCGCCGGGATGCTGGCGCCGCGCAGCCTGCGGCTGGCGAGCCGCGTGCTCTTCCCAGGGGGCGCAGTGGCAGGGCTGGCGCTCGCCGCGGTAGCGCTCCAGGCGATATTCGGATCGCCCGCCTCGCGGGTGCTGCCCCTGGGCCTGCCCGATCTGCCGTTTCACGCGCGCATCGATGCGCTGTCGGCCTTTTTCCTCCTCCTCCTTGGCGCTGTAGCTGCAGGCATCTCGACATTCGCCTGCGGGTACCTGCGCGCCGGCGAAGGGCAGCCGCCCGGATTGCAATGCCTGTGCTACCACGCTTTCCTCGCCAGCATGGCCGCGGTGCTGGTCGCCGACGACGCGTATTTCTTCATGGTCGCGTGGGAGACGATGGCGCTGTCCTCGTTCTTTCTCGTCACGAGCGATCATCGGCACGCCGAGATCCGGCGCGCCGGCTACCTGTATCTCCTCATTGCGCACCTCGGGGCAATCTCGATCCTGCTGTGCTTCGGCGCGTTGCAGGCGGGCACCGGCGACTACACGTTCGACGCAATGCGTCGGATCGAGCAGCCGGCGGGCTGGGCGACGGTCGCTTTCCTGCTTGCGCTCGCCGGCTTCGGCGCCAAGGCCGGCGTCGTGCCCCTGCATGTGTGGCTGCCCGAGGCGCACCCGGCGGCGCCTTCGCCGGTCTCGGCGCTGATGTCGGCCGTGATGCTGAAGACCGCGGTCTACGGAATGCTTCGCGTGACGCTGGATCTCATCGGCTTGCCGCTCTGGTGGTGGGGCGTGATCGCGCTCGCCGCCGGGCTGGTGAGCGCGCTTTTCGGCATCGTATTCGCGGCCGTGCAAACCGACATGAAGCGCCTGCTTGCGTATTCGTCCATCGAGAACATCGGCCTGATCATGTCGGGCTTCGGGCTGACGCTGCTGTTCCGCGGCTTCAGCATGGGGACCCTGGCCGCCCTCGCTTTGACAGCGACGCTCTACCACTGTCTCAACCACGCCTTCTTCAAGAGCCTGCTGTTTCTCTCCGCAGGCTCGGTGCTGCATGCCACCCGCGAGCGCAGCCTCGACCGGCTCGGCGGGCTGATCCAGCGCATGCCGTGGGTGGCGTGGTGCGCGCTGGTGGGCACGGTAGCCATCGCCGGCTTGCCGCCGCTTAACGGTTTCGTTTCCGAATGGCTGCTGCTCCAGGCATTTCTGTTCACCCCGGGGTTGCCGCATGCCTACATGAATATGCTGGTGCCGATAGCCGCGGCCGCGATCGCGCTCGCCGCAGCGCTTTCGGGCTACGTCATGGTGAAGTTCTACGGCGTCATATTTTTGGGGCAGCCGCGCGAGGCGAGGCTGAGCGAGACGCACGACGCCGGACCCTGGGAGCGCACCGGCCTGCTTTGGCTAGCCGCGGGCTGCGTCGCGCTGGGTCTCGCGCCCGTCACGGTGATCAGTCTGCTGGATCCCATCACGCGCAGCGCGACCGGCTACGGCATCGGCAGCCACGCCGGCAGCTGGCTGTTTCTCGCGCCCATCGAGCCGCAGCGCGCCAGCTATAGCCCGCTGCTATTCTTTGTCGTCGCCACGCTGCTCGTAGTAGTGACCTGGCTCTCGGTGCGGGTTTTCTACCATGGCCGCGTGCGCCGGTCCGGGCCCTGGGATTGCGGCTTTCCCCATCTTGACGCGCGCATGCAGGACACGGCCGAAGGTTTCGGCCAGCCGGTGCGCCATATCTTCGAGCCCTTTTTCAGAGTCACGCTCGAGACGCCTTCGCCGCTCGATTCCCGGCCCCGCTACCGCGACCTCGTGGAGGACCGGTTGTGGTACTGGCTATACCTTCCCGTCGCCCGCGCCGTCGAGCGCGTCACGGTGCTGGTCACGGTTCTTCAGCGTGGGCGCATCTCGGTGTACCTGATGTACAGCTTCGCGACCCTGCTTCTCCTGCTGCTCTTCGTGCGGTGAGCGCTGCCGGCATCGCCGCCCAATTCGCCGAGCTGGCGCTCGCCGTTCTGCTCGCGCCGCTGTTGACCGGCTGGGTCAACCAGTGCCGCGCCTGGCTGCAGAACAAGAGCGCACCCGGCATCCTCCAGCCTTACCGCGTGCTGGCCAAGCTGTTCCAGAAGGAAGTCATTCTCGCGCACAACGCCTCGCCGCTCTTCCGCTCGGCGCCCTACCTGATCTTCGGCAGCCTGGCGCTCTCCGCCGCCATCGTCCCGACTCTGGGGACCGACCTGCCGCTGAACGAGGCTGCCGATGCCATCGCGCTGGTCGGCCTGCTCGCCCTGGCACGCCTGTTCATCGCGCTGGCCGGAATGGACGTCGGCACCGCGTTCGGCACGCTTGGCGCGCGCCGTGAAATGATGGTCGGCTTCCTCGCGGAGCCGGCGCTGCTGATGGTGTTCTTCACCGCCTCGCTCATCTCGCATTCGACGTCGCTCTCCACCATCGTCGAGGCGATCGCGCACCGCGAGCTGGTGATCTACCCCAGCATGGCGTTCGCCGGCGTCGCGTTTGTCATGGTGTCCCTCGCCGAGAACGCGCGCATTCCCATCGACAACCCGGCGACGCATCTCGAGCTGACGATGATCCACGAGGCGATGGTGCTGGAGTACTCGGGGCGGCATCTCGCGCTGATCGAATGGGCGGCCAGCCTGAAGCTGTTTGTCCACATGTGCATCGGGCTGGCGCTGTTCTTTCCATTCGGCATCGCAGGAGGCGGCGACTGGCTGGGCCTCGTCCTCGCCCTGCCCGCGCTTGCCGCCAAGCTGGCCGTCGGCGGCGCTGCGCTGGCCTTGATCGAGATGCTGAGCGCCAAGATGAGGATTTTCCGCGCTCCGGAGTTCCTCGGCACCGCTTTCCTGCTCGCGGTGCTGGCAATGCTCGTCCACGTGATGCTGGAAGGCTGAGGCCATGCTGCAGCACTTCGGACCCCAGGTCATCAATCTGCTCGCCGCGGTCCTGCTGCTGCTCGCGTTCGCCATGCTGTCACAGCGCAGAATCCTGTCGCTGATCAACCTGTTCGCGGCGCAAGGCTTCGTGCTGTTCCTTTCGACCGCGCTGGTGGCCGCGCTTACCGACCAGAAGCATCTGTACGTTTCCGCAGCAGTGACCCTGGTGCTGAAAGTCACCCTCCTCCCGTGGATCCTGCATCGCCTGATCCGCAGGCTGAACGTGAAATGGGACGTCGAGACCCTGATCAACATCCCGACCACTATGCTCGTCGGCATCCTGCTGGTGATCCTCGCTTTCAACCTGGCCGCGCCGATCTCGCAGCTGGCCGGCACGGTAACCCGCTCGACCCTCGGCATCGCGCTGGCGAGCATGCTGCTCTCGTTCATGATGATGATCACGCGCTCCAAGGCGGTGCCGCAGGTGATCGGCTTCCTGTCGATGGAGAATGGCCTGTTCTTCGCCGCCACCGCCGCCGTCTACGGCATGCCGATGGTGGTCGAGCTCGGCGTGGCGCTCGACGTGCTGGTGGCGGCGCTGATCCTCGGCATTTTCATTTTCGAGATTCGCGAGCGCTTCGACACGCTCGACACGCGGCACCTCGAGAAGCTCAAGGAGCACTGATGCCGATCGAGCTCCTCGCCCTTCTGCTGTCGCCGCTCGCTGGAAGCGCGGTTCTTGCCCTCGTCGGGCACCGGCCGCGCGCTGCGGAAGTAAACGCCGTGTTCAGCAGCCTCAGCTTCGCCGCCGCCGCCGTGCTGGTGGCGCGCGTCATCGAAAGCGGCCCGCTGGTTGCGCTGGGTGAGCAGCTGTTCGTGGACTCGCTCAACGTCTTTCTCGTGGCGCTCACCGCCTTCGTCGCGATGACGACGTCTTTTTTTTCGCGGCCTTACATGCGCGTCGAACGCGATCACAGGCGGGTAACAGGCCCCGGGATGCGCCTCTACCACAGCATGTACCAGCTGTTCAGCTTCACGATGCTGCTCGTGCTGACGACCAACAACCTTGGCGTAATGTGGGTCGCCATGGAAGCCGCAACGCTTACCACGGTGCTTCTCGTCGCGCTTTACCGCACGCATGCCTCGCTCGAGGCGGCGTGGAAGTACTTCATCCTCTGCGGCGTCGGCATCGCCCAGGCGCTGTTCGGAACCATCCTCGTCTACTTCGCCGCCGAGAAGGTGCTCGGCCCGGGAACCGGATCGCTCCTGTGGACGCACCTCGACGCCGTCAAGACCGAGCTGCAGCCGACCGTCATGTCGATCGCTTTCGTGTTCCTTCTGGTGGGCTATGGCACGAAGGTGGGACTGGTACCGCTGCACAACTGGCTGCCCGACGCGCACGCTGAAGGCCCCACGCCTATTTCGGCCGTGCTCTCCGGGCTGCTGCTGAACGTCGCGCTTTACGCGCTCATCCGCTGCAAGGTGATTACCGACGGCGCGCTCGAGCGCCCGTTCGCGAGCGCGCTGCTCATGGGGTTCGGCCTGGTCTCGGTCGTGGTGGCCGCCTTCTTCCTCTCGCGCCAGCGCGACGTGAAGCGCATGTTCGCCTACTCCTCGATCGAGCACATGGGGTTGATCACGTTCGCCTTCGGCATGGGCGGACCCATCGCGAGCTTTGCCGGGCTGCTCCACATGACGGTGCACTCGCTCACCAAGAGCGCCATCTTTTTCACCGCAGGGCACGCCGCGCAACAAACCGGCACCCAGCTCATGGAGAACATCCGCGGATTGGCCCAGGTCACCCCGACCGTAGGGTGGGGATTGATGCTCGGCACTGTCGCCATTCTTGGCATGCCGCCCTTCGGTGTGTTCGCGAGCGAGTTCCTCATCCTCACCACCACCATCGCGGTCCAGCCTTGGGCTGCGCCGGTGCTGCTGCTTTCGCTCGGCGTGTCGTTCGCCGCCATCTTCGGCAAGGTGCAGCCCCTGGTGTTCGGGGAGCCGACCGCTGCGCGCCTGCCGCACCCACCGGCGCTCGTGCCGGTGTTCACGCACCTCGCGTTAGTGCTGATGCTCGGATTATTCATACCTCCCTCGCTGGCCGACTGGTACCGCCAGGCGGCACGTCTGATTGGTTAAGGGCATGCCACCGGGCATCGGAGGCTTGAGGCTCGCGCCGCTGCCGGGCGCCGTCCCGGCCTGGCGTGCGTCGGTGGACAGCGACGGATTGCGACGCGTGTGCGAGGCAGTGGCGGGCAGCGGGGGGCGGCTGGGTGCCCTCTGGGCGAGCGACGAGCGCGATCGCGGCGCAGGATTTGTGCTGCACGCCGTCCTGGTCGCCTTCGAAGGGCTGGTTTGCGTCGATGTTCGTCTCGATGGCGAGACCTATGCGGATGTTTCGGACATCTTTCCGGCCGCGGGCCGGATGCAGCGCGCGATCGCGGATCTGATGGGGTTGCGCGCTGGAATGCGCGACACGCGCGGCTGGCTGCGGCATGGGGCATGGCGCGAGGACGCTTTCCCCTTGCGCCGCGACGTGGCGCTCGACGCGCGCCTCCCGGCGGGCGATCCACGCTATGCCTTCGTTCCGGTCGAGGGCGAGGGGGTGCACGAGATCCCCGTCGGTCCGGTGCATGCCGGCATCATCGAGCCCGGGCATTTCCGCTTCTCGGTGGTCGGCGAGCGCGTCCTGCGGCTGGAAGAGCGCCTTGGGTACACGCATAAAGGCGTCGAGAAACGCTTCGAATCGCTGTCGCTGGAGGAAGGGGCCCGGCTCGCGGCGCGCGTCTCCGGCGACAGCAGCGTGGCATTTTCCTGGGCCTATGCCATGGCGCTGGAGACCGCCGCGGCGCGCAAAGTGCCCGAACGGGCGCTCTGGCTGCGCGCGCTGCTGCTCGAGCGCGAACGCGTCGCGAACCACCTCGGCGACCTTGGCGCCCTCGGCAACGACGGTGGCCTGGCGTTCGGGCTGGCCCAGTTCTCGCGCATGAAGGAGCACCTGCTGCGAAACAACGCCGCCCTGTTCGGGCATCGCTATCTGATGGACCGCGTGGTCCCGGGAGGTGTGACGGTCGACCTCGACGCCGCCGGAGCCGACTCGATCCTGGCCGAGGCCGATCGGCTCGAGGATGAATTGCGCACGCTGCGCGACATCTATTACGACCACGCCGGCTTGCAAGATCGTTGCATCAACTGCGGCCACCTTACCTCCCGCACCGCCGCGGCCCTCGGGGTCGTGGGCCTCGCGGCACGCGCGAGCGGTCATGCGATCGACGCACGGGTGTTTCCCGGCCATGCGCCCTACGGCGAGCTCGGGCCGAGGCTCTGCTCTCATCGGAACGGCGACGTGGCGGCGCGCATCGTCGTGCGTTTCGAGGAGGCGTTCGAATCGCTGGACCTGCAACGCAAGGTCCTCCACACCTTGCCATCGACGCCGACGCTCGTCCGGCTGCCCGAGATTGCGCAACGCGCATTCGGCATCGGCTGGATCGAAGGCTGGCGCGGCGAGGTGCTGGTCGCCGTGGAGGCCGACGCCGGCGGGCGGATACGCCGCTGCCATCCGCACGATCCTTCGTGGCAGAACTGGCCTGCGCTCGAGCACGCCGTGATCGGCAACATCGTTCCGGACTTCCCGCTGATCAACAAGTCGTTCAACCTGTCATATGCCGGAGCGGACCTCTAGCCATGCACAAGATCCTGCTGCAGATTGCAAGAGTAGGGATCAAGACCGAGCCCGCGCCGCCGCCCGACGAGGCGTTACGCCGGGCTGCCGCCCGGATGAGCGAAGAAATGCTGCAACTTCTCGGTCGCGCCCTCGCCATCCGGCATGTCGACGCTGGGTCGTGCAACGCGTGCGAGCTCGAGATTCACGCCACCAACAACCCTTATTACAACCTCGAAGGGCTGGGGATAAAGTTTGTCGCCAGCCCGCGCCACGCCGACATGCTTCTCGTTACCGGGCCGGTATCGCGCAACATGGAGGAAGCGCTGCGCCGTACCTACGAAGCCACGCCCGAGCCGAAGCTCGTCGTCGCGATCGGCGACTGCGGGTGCGGCAAGGGCATATTCGGGGAGAACTACGCCAGCTGCGGCGCGGTATCGAACGTCATTCCGGTCGATGTCGCCGTGCCGGGCTGCCCGCCGGACCCGGCGGCGATCATGCGCGCAATCCTGACGGCCGTGACCACGACGGCCAAGGGACGGTAGTTCCCGTCAGCGCCCGCCGCAGTTCGGCGGCATCGCGTTCACCGGATAGCCCTTGCAATTCCAGCTTGCCTTGCCGCCCTGCACCGAGGGCATCAGCGTGACCTCGATGGCGTTTTTCTCGTTCCAGCCATGGATGACGCCGTTATCGGAGACAATCCATTTCATATCGCCGTACTTGGGATCGTTGCGCGCGGTGACCTTGATCCCCGTGCCAGAAACATGGCCGGTTTTTTCGGCCGCCACGCCTACTCGCTGCTTCGCCGGCTCGGCGCCCTCGATCAGCGCCTGTGCGGCTTCCTTGGCTTCGGTCCCCTGCATGTGGGGCAGCACGACTGCGACAACCAGGAACCCGATCAGGGCGAGCCCCGCGACGATCAGCAAGCCGATGCGCATTTTTTTGTCCCTCGGCGGCAGCTTAACATGACGCTCCGGCAGGCTGCATGATCATCCGGCAAATCAGCGTTCGCGGGCGCGTGCAGGGCGTGGGATTCCGCGATGCGCTGCAGCGCGAAGCAAGGCGATTCGGCGTCACGGGCTGGGTGCGCAATCGCGCCGACGGCAGTGTTGAAGCCGTCCTGCAGGGCAGTCCCGAGGCCGTGGAGAAGATCATCGACTGGGCGCGGCGCGGACCGCCCGCGGCTCTCGTGGCGGCAGTCCGTGCCGGGCCGCCCGCGACGGAATTCGACCGCAGCTACCCGAGCTTCGAGTTCTGGCTCACGACCTAGGCGCTCCTGCGCTTCTTCAAGGCATTCACGACTGAGAATTCCCATGGCCGGCAGGCAGCAAGTAACGCGACGCCGACCCTGCGCGACCCCGGCACCGCCGAGTCGAGCTCGGCGAAGTCGTTGAACTCGGCCACCAGCCTCTCCAGGCGCCGCTTGAGCAGCACCGCGGACTCGGGGGACAGCTGGCGCGTCTCGAACCGCAGCAGCTCGAGCGGCGAATCGAAGCGCGCTTCTAGGAATTCTCCTATGACGCGGCGACCGTAAGCCTTCTTCACCGGCCCGCCCGCCCGCCACTGGAAATCCTTGGCTACTCGCAGCCGCGCCCTCTCCTCTTTGCCCCATTCGATGAGCCTGAGCCGGTCCAGTCGCGCAAAGACCAGGGTCAGCTCGGCGCGCGAGACCGAGAAGGCTTCCGCAATCTGCTCGTAGCGCCAGCCATTGAGCACCAGCCAGAACACCGAAATCAGGCGCTCGTCCTTGGCCAGCGCCGTTTCCTGATCGAGCGTGAGCTCGGTCGGTCCCGCCGCGGAGGCGAGGCTCATGCGCGCCACCTCGTGCAGATCGAGGTCGAGCGCGGCCAGGATTTCCTCGATGCGCGACAGGGTGAAGCTGCTGCGCGAGAACATGCGTTTCACGCTCGCTTCGGAGATCCTCAGTTCCCTCCCCAGCGCGGCGTAGGTGATGCCGCGCGCGCGCAAGCACTTCTTGAGCGCTTCCACGAAGCGGCCGGCGGGCATGCGACGCACAGTATCAGATTTCGCTACTTTTTATGGATGTATTGCAATGCACCATCGGCTGCTTCAAGAATCCGGCCAAGTTTTCAACCAACAACGGAGGATTCCATGCCTGCCACCTCGTCTGTTCCTCTCTCGGCGCACGAATTGCAGGAGGCGATGCGCAACGCGCGGCCCATCGATGCGGCGCGCCTGGATCGCGTGCTGCGCGTCGAGCCGGGCCACGGCGTAGTCGAGGTGCAGGCGAATACGACCTGGAGAAGCCTCGCCGAGCGCCTTCGCCCGGGGAACGCCCAGGCCGCCTCGCTACGCACGACGATGCCGACCGTGGCAGAGAGCCTGGCGAGGAATGCGGCCGGACCCGACGGCCGGCCGACAGTGATGCACGTCGAGGGGCTTATGCTGGTTACGCCGGATGGCGAGCTGCGGCGGGTCAGCCGGCGCGCTCATCGCGAGCTGTTTGCGCTTTCGGTCGGCGGCCAGGGCCTGTTCGGCGCGCTCTATAGCGTGACGCTGAAGCTGGACTCGCTTGCGCGGGCGATCAGCGAAGCCGCGCCAAGCGTTTCCGGCACCGGAACTGCGCCCGGCATGCGGCTACTGCTGCCGCCGGAGCGCGCAGCGGCCTTCATTGCCGACGCCCGGTCGCGCTTCACGGAGTGGCGAATTGCCATGCAAGATCCGACGCTGCGCCATGTCATGCAGGAAGACGAAACCTTCCTGCGGTGGGCACGCCGCGAATACGCCGAGATCAGCTTGCGGGTCCCCGAGCCGGGCACCATCGGCGGTTCGGTGAGAACGGCGCAGCTGCGTCGCAGCCTGATCGATGCCGCGATCGCGCACGGCGGGGGGTTTCCGATTGCGTGCACGCCCGAGGCGACTCGCGCCCAGACCGAGGCCTGCTATCCGCAGCTCAGGGCATTTCTCGCGCAGAAGCGCCTGTTCGACCCGGCTGAGCGCATCGTGAATCCCTGGTACCTCCATTACCGCAAGCTGTTCGGCCAGGAACCCTGCGCCGTGCGCTGGAGTCACGAAACGCCGTTGTAGACGAGCTGTACGTTTCCGGGCGTCAGCCAGGCGTCGAGCTCGGCGAGCAAGCGGCCGTCGGGTCGCACGCGCCAGGCATCGCCGAGCGCGATCTCGCACGCCGCGGCGCCGTTTTCGTATCGCACCAGCACCTGGCAGGCACCGCTTGCGCGATACGGCGCAAGCACCTGCTGCAGCCGCTTGGCATCTGCCTGCCCATTCATCGCGATGCGCAAGCGCGCCGCGTAACGGCCGCGCAGCGCCTCGAGATCGAGCAGCTCATCGGCGCTCATTCTCAACCCGCCGGAAAACTCGTCCCGCTGTACTTTGCCCGCCACGACGAGGAGCGTGTCCTCCTTCAGCTTGTCGCGGTGCTTCTCGAACAACTCGTTAAAAACGGAGATCTCGAGCTGCGCGCTGCCGTCGTCGAGCATCACCACCATCATGCGTCCGCGGCGCGTCATCTGCACGCGGGCGGACGCCACGATTCCCGCGATCCAGACGCGCTGCTCGGACGCAGTCAGGGCCGACAAGGGGGTGCGCGGGAACCCCGCCAGGTCCCGCTCGTAGACTGCAAACAGGTGGCCCGAGAGATAGAAACCGAGGGCCGTCTTTTCCTCCATCAGCGTTTGCCTCAGGTCCCAGGGTGCCGCGTCGACAAAAGCATGCTCGCCGCCGCGCGGGGCCTCCGCTTCGCCGAACAGGCTCGATTGCGACGCCTGGCGCTCGGCCTGCTCGGCGCCCTCCAGCGCGCGTCCCACCGAGGCGAGCAAGCGGGCGCGATTGGATTCGATCGCGTCGAAGGCGCCGGCGCGAACCAGCGCCTCCATCACGCGCCGGTTGACGATGCGCTTGTCGACCCGCCGGCAGAAATCGAACAGGTCGGTAAACGGCGCCGCCTTGCGCGCCTCGAGGACCGCGCCGATCGCCGACTCGCCGGTACCGCGCACCGCGCCGAGGCCGTAGCGGATCGTCTGCCGGTCCACCGGCACGAAGCGGTATTCGGAGGCATTGACCTCGGGCGGCAGGACTCGCAGGCCGTTGGCGAGCGCATCCTCGTACAGCTGGCGCACCTTGTCGGTGTCGTCCATCACTGCGGAAAGGTTGGCCGCCATGAACGCCGCGGCGTGATGCGATTTCATGTATGCCGTCTGATACGCCAGCAGCGCGTAAGCCGCGGCGTGCGACTTGTTGAAGCCGTAGCCGGCGAACTTCTCCATCAGGTCGAACAACTGCGTCGCCTTGCTGCGCGACAGGCCGTTCTTCTGCGCGCCGGCAACGAAGATGTCGCGCTGCGGGGCCATCTCCTCGGGCTTCTTCTTCCCCATCGCGCGGCGCAGCAGATCGGCGCTGCCCAGGGTGTAGCCGCCGATGACCTGCGCGATCTGCATCACCTGCTCCTGGTAAACCATGATCCCGTAGGTCGGGCCGAGGATCGGCTCCAGCCGCGGATCCAGGTAGTCGACGCGCTTGCCGTGCTTGCGCTCGATGTACTCCGGAATCAGGTCCATCGGGCCCGGCCGGTACAGGGCGACGAGCGCGATCACGTCTTCGAAGCGGTCGGGCCGCGCGCGCTTGATGAGATCGCGCATGCCGCGCGATTCCAGCTGGAACACTGCGGTAGTGTTCCCCGATGACAGCTGCCGGTAGGTCTCGGCGTCGTCAAGCGGAACGCGCTCCAGCGAGAACTCCTGCTCGCCGAGCCGGCGCACGTAGCGCTCGGCCCAGTCGAGAATGGTCAGCGTCGTCAGGCCGAGGAAATCGAACTTCACCAGCCCCACCGCCTCGACGTCGTCCTTGTCCAGCTGCGAGATGACGTTGGCCGTGCCCTCGGCGGCATACAGCGCACAGAACTCGGTGAGCCTGCCGGGCGCGATGAGCACGCCGCCGGCATGCATGCCGACGTTGCGCACCAGGCCCTCGAGCCTTTCGCCCAGGTCGAGGAGCTCGCGCACCTCGTCTTCCTTGCGCTCACGCTCGGCGAGCAGCGGCTCCATCTCGCGCGCCATCTCGAGGGTGATCGTCTTGTTAGGCTGCACCGGTATGAGCTTCGCCAGCTGGTCGCAGAAGTTGTAGCCGAGGTCAAGCACCCGGCCGCAGTCGCGCAGCACGGCGCGCGCCGCCAGCGTGCCGAAGGTCGCGATCTGCGAAACGCTCTCAGCGCCGTATTTGTCCCTGACGTAATCGATCACGCGGTCGCGCCCGTCCTGGCAAAAGTCGATGTCGAAGTCCGGCATCGAGACGCGCTCGGGATTGAGAAAGCGCTCGAACAGCAGGTCGTAGCGCAGCGGATCGAGATCGGTGATGCCGAGCGAGTAGGCGACCAGCGATCCCGCGCCGGATCCCCGGCCGGGGCCCACCGGAACGCCGTTCGTTCTTGCCCAGCTGATGAAGTCGGCGACGATGAGGAAGTAGCCGGCAAAGCCCATCTGCACGATGGTGCGGATCTCGAAAGCGAGCCGCTCGCGGTATCGCGCAGCGGCGTCGCCTCCCAAGCCGAGCTTTTCCAGCCTGCGCGCAAGGCCCGCCTCGGCCGCGTTCTCGAGGTACTGGTCGATGGTCACGCCCGGCGGCGTTGGGAAGGCCGGCAGGCGGCTCTTGCCCAGCTCGATCTCCAGGTTGCAGCGCCGCGCGATCTCCACCGAGTTGTCGAGCGCCTGCGGCAGATCGGCGAAGAGCTTCACCATCTCGGCACGGCGCTTGAAGTACTGCTCCGCGGTGAACAGCTTCGGCCGGCGCTGATCGCCGAGCACGTAGCCCTGCGCGATGCAGACGCGCGCCTCGTGCGCCTTGAAGTCCTCGGGCTCGACGAACTGCACCGGATGCGTCGCCACCACCGGCAAGCCGACGCGCGTCGCCAGCGCGACCGAGCGCGACAACAGTGCTTCGGTGTTGGCGAAACCGGCGCGCTGCAGCTCGATGTAATAGCGGCCGGGAAACAGCTTCGCCCAGTCGCGCGCGAGGCGCTCGGCGAGGGGCGACTGATCCGAGAGCAGGGCCTGACCGACGTCGCCCGCCGCCGCCGCGGAGAGGGCAATCAGGCCGTCGGTGCCGTTTTCTTGCAGCCAGCCGCGCGCGATCTCCGCCTTCGCGCGGTGCTGGTTGCGCAGCCAGGCGCGCGACAGCAGCTCGCAGAGCCTGCGGTACCCGGCGCGCGAAGCGCAGAGCAGCAGCACGCGATGCGGCTTGTCCCGGTCGGCTTCGTTCTGCACCCAGCAGTCCGCGCCGACGATCGGCTTGACGCCCGCGGCGCGCGCCGCGCCGTAGAATTTCACCATGCCGAACAGGTTGGCCGAATCGGTGAGCGCGAGCGCCGGCATGCCGTCGGCTGCAGCCCGCTTCACCG
>Ga0134078_10000087_pt1 | contig 13594 bp, 9 predicted proteins | sample 15_taG_20_FD_119771 | JGI IMG/M metagenome (GOLD analysis project Ga0134078, IMG submission 119771) | Grasslands soil microbial communities from the Angelo Coastal Reserve, California, USA - 15_D_Met_20cm_2_24_1 metaG | ecosystem: Environmental > Terrestrial > Soil > Grasslands ...
ATATCTCCGCCGCACCCCAGACGACCTGGTGGGGTTGCTGCCGCTGGGCCCAGCGATCCGTCTCGTCAAGGGCGCGTACAACGAGCCGCCCAGCATCGCGTTTCCGCGGAAGCGCGACGTGGACGGGTGCTACGCAATGCTCGCAGATCGCCTGCTTCAGGAGGCCACCCGCGGACGGGGGCGGCCGGTCTTTGGGACGCACGACGTCCGGTTGATTAAAGGGATCCGTGAGCAGGCCCGGCGACACGGGACCCCTGCGAGCGCTTACGAGATACACATGCTGTACGGCATCAAGGCCGCGGTCCAGCGTGCGCTCGCAGCCGAGGGGTGCACGGTGCGCGTGTTGATCAGCTACGGGACTGCCTGGTTCGCGTGGTACATGCGCCGCCTCGCCGAGCGGCCGGCGAACGTGTGGTTCGTGGTGCGGAATCTGGTGTAGAGACCGCATCGCTCCGCGGCCCATGACGACCGACACAGCCGCTGCCCTGCTCGTGCGCTGGCGCGAAGACACCCCCGGCTGCCGGGAGCGCGTCCATCTCAACAACGCCGGCGCGGCGCTCATGCCGCGACCGGTGCTCGAGACGCTCACCCGCCACCTCGAGCGGGAAGCGCTGATCGGCGGCTACGAGGCGGCGGACGAAGCCGACGCGCGCGTGCGAGAGAGCTATGCACGGATCGGAAGGCTGATCGGCGCCGCGGCCGGCAACGTCGCGATCGTGGAGAACGCCACGGTCGCGTTCGCGCAGGCGCTCTCGGCGTTCGATTTCCGCCCGGGCGACCGCATCGTCACCACGCGCACGGATTATCCCTCGAACCAGCTCATGTACCTGTCGCTGGCGCGCCGTGCGGGAGTCGAGACCGTGCGTGCCGACGACCTCCCCGAGGGGGGCGTGGATCCCGAGAGCGTGCGTCGCCTCGCGCGGCATCCCCGCACCAAGCTCGTCGCCGTCACCTGGGTGCCGACCAATTCGGGGCTCGTGCAGGACGCGTCCGCGGTGGGCGAAGTGTGCGCCGGGCTGGGCGTGCCCTACCTCGTCGACGCGTGCCAGAGCGTGGGTCAGATGGCGACGGACGTCGGGACGCTACGCTGTGATTTCCTCGCCGGGACGGCGCGCAAGTTTCTGCGCGGCCCGCGCGGGATCGGCTTCCTGTACGTCTCCGACCGCATGCTCGAGCGAGGGGCATTCCCCCTCTACCCCGACCTGCGCGGCGCCGACTGGACCGATCCCGACGCCTTCCGGCTGGCCGACAGCGCGCGCCGCTTCGAGAACTGGGAGTTCGCCTACGCCCTCGTACTGGGGCTCGGCGAGGCGGCGGGCTACGCGCTGGCGGTCGGCCAGGAAGGGGCCGACCGGGCTGGGCAGCTGGCCGCCCAGCTGCGCGAACGCTTGCAGGAGATCGACGGCGTGCGACTGCTCGACCGCGGCCGGGAGCGGTGCGCCATCGTCACGCTCGCTGTAGCAGGCCGGGACGCGGCGGAGTTGAAGCTCCGACTCCGCGAGCGGGGGATCAACACGAGCTCGGCCGATCGCACCGCCGCCGGCGTGATCGATATGGACGAGAAGCGGGCCACGTCGGTGTTGCGTCTTTCGCCGCACTATTACAACACCGTAGAGGAGCTCGATCGGACCGTCGCGGAGCTGCGCGAGCTGATCCGCAGCTGAAGCCTCTTGTCCCACACCGCACAGCTGCTAGGTTCCCACCCGATGACACGCCCCTGCCGCCCGAGCCACCAGCCGAATGCTCTTTCCACTTCTAGAGACGAGGTCGTTTCCATGAAACGGGCGATGCTGCTGCTGCTCTTCACACTGCCGGCGTGGATCGCGCCGGTGCCGTCAGGCCCCGAGGACGAATCGGTATTCGTGAAGAACCTGAGGCCGGACCAACGCGAATCCCTGCTCTATGTCTGGACCAGCGACGCCGATGCCAAGCAGCCGGACTTCCTCACGGTGGTCGACGCCGATCCCAAGTCGCCGCGCTACGGCAAGATCCTCACGACGGTCCCGACGGGCTCGACCGTGGACAACGAGGCGCATCACTTCGGCTACACGGTGAATGCGGACCGCATCTTCGCGGGCGGCCTGATCTCGAACCGGCTCTTCATCTACGACGTCAAGACCGACCCACAGCATCCCAAGCTCATCAAGACGATCCCGGACCTGGGCGCGTTGAGCGGCTACACCGGCCCGCATACCTATTATGCCGTCCCCGGGGGCGTGATGATCGCCATGCTCGGTTCCAAAGACGGCACCGGGCCGGGCGCACTCATTCGGCTCGATGAACAGGGGAACTTCGTGTCCGCGCTTCCCGCTCCCAATCGCCCCGACGATCCGGGGTACATGTACGACGTCGGCGTAAAGCCCGAGCTGAACCGGATGGTTACGTCCAGCTGGACACACCCGCACCACTTCCGCGCGAACCCGATCGCGCCTGAAAACGTCGGCGACGCGGTCGTGGTATGGGACTGGAAGGCCGGCACGGTGCTCCAGGTTGAGCACCTCGACAAGATGCCGCTGGAGGTGCGGTGGCAGCACGGCCCCGCGGCGCGCGGCGGATTCATCAACTGCGCCGGAGCGAGCACGATCTGGTATTGGGAGGACAAGGACGGCAAGGTCGCGTTCACCCGCGTCATCCAGCTCCCGGCGAACTCGACGCCCGCGGACGTGCGGATCTCGTACGACAACCGGCTCCTCTACGTGTCGCTGTTCAGCGGCAACGCCGTGCAGCAGTACGACGTCGCCGATCCCCTGCACCCCAAGTTCGTGAGCGAAGTCAAGCTGCAGGAGCCGAACATGATGAAGCTCACGCCCGACAGCCGCCGCTTGTACGTGAGCAATTCGCTGCTCTCGAACCTCGACGGCAAGGTGCCGTTCCGGGTGTGGCTCCTGAACGTCGGAACGGGCGGCATGACCCTCGACGACAAGTTCGTGGTGGACTTCGATCAGTTCCCGACCGGGGCGGGCCGACCGCACGACATGCTGTTGAAATAGCGCGGATGCCCCCCCCGACGCCCCGGCCTTACGGCCGGGGCGATGGGGCCACGGGACCCCGGGGCTACGCCCGCCACGCCTTCCAAGCCGCGTAGAAAATGTCTGCCTCGTCCACGAAGCCGCCATGGCGCGGCTGCCAACCGAGCAGCCGCACGGCGTTGCGGGCATCCACATGCTGGTCCACTGCAAGCGCGTCCGCGAAATCGCCCATCGTGCGACGCGCTTCCCCCAGAGGCACCGGTCGCAGCTCTCCCTGGAAGCCCGCCGCGCGTGCGGCCGCCGTCGCCATCTCGAGCACGGTGGCCCGCGACCGGTCGGTCACGTCGAACACCTCGCCGGCCCGTCCGCTCTCCGCGGCGCGCACGTAGGCGTCCGCCAGATCGTCGAGGTGCACCATCGTCCACCGGTTGTGGCCCGACCCGACTACGGTGGGCGCCTTGCCGGCCGCGGCGGCGGCGAACCAGTCGCCGGTCAACCCGCCGCGGCCGCCGTACACGCAGCCCAGCCGCATCACGAGCCCGCGCACGCCCTTGGCCTGGAGCACCAGCTGCTCGTGCGCCGGCCGCCACGCGACGAGCTTGATCGGGTCGAGCGGGCTGGTCTCGTCCACCAGTTTCTCGCCGCTGTCGCCGTGCACCCAGACTCCACTCGTGTAGATCAGCGTCTTGGGCTGCGATCCCCGACGCCCGGCCTCGATCAAGGCGTCGACCGCGGTCTTGTCCTTGGCCACGCCGCTGGCCGAGGGCTCGAACGCGGCGTGCACGAGGACACTGCAATCCTCGGCCGTATCGGCGTAGCTCTTCGGGTCCCCGATGTCTCCGATGACCGGGCGAATCTCCTGGCGCGCGAGCTGCGGCGCCTTGGCCGCGGCACGCGTTAGCCCGTACACGTCATGACCCGCCCGGCGGAGCGCCGTCGCCACGGCGAAGCCTACGTACCCGGTGGCACCCGTCACGAACACGCGCATAGGATCTCCTCGCTCTAGGGCGGCCCAGTGCGCCCGCGAGAAAACTCGCGACTTTGCAGTCGCTCGTAAACGGGCGACCCTTGATTACTGTTGGATCATGGCCCCCAAGTCGCTCCGCCTCTCCAAATCCCGCTTCCTCGCCGGGCTGCAGTGCCACAAGCAGCTGTGGTGGCGTGTGCACGAGCCGGACGCACCGGAGCTGGTGCCGGACGCGGCGCTGCGCAACGTGCTCAACCAAGGGAACGAGGTCGGCCGCAGGGCCCGGGAGTACGTTCCGGGAGGCGAGCTCGTCGACCTGCCGTTCTACGAGTTCGACAACAAGGTGGCGCAGACCCGTGACATCCTGCAGCGGCAGCCCTCACCCCCGGCGCTATACGAGGCGACGTTCCTCGCCGACGATACCTACGCCGCTGTAGACATCCTGGAGCGAGGGCCGCGCGGCTACGGGGTGGTCGAGGTGAAGGCGACGAACAGCCTGAAACCGGAGCATTTGCCAGACGTCGCCCTTCAAGTGCACGTGTTGCGGCGCGCGGGGCTACCGGTCGAGCGGGCCGCGGTGATGCACCTGAACCCGGAGTGCCGCTATCCCGATCTGAGCAACCTGTTCGCGCGCGAGGACGTTTCGGCGCCGGTCGAGGGAGTGCTGCTGGGCCTCCCCGACGAGCTCGCGGCCCAGCAGCGCATGCTCGAGGGACCACTCCCCCAGGTCCCGATCGGCGACCACTGCACCAGGCCGCACGATTGCCCGTTCCTCGAGCGCTGCTGGCCGAAGCTGCCGGACCATCACGTCAGCAGCCTGTACCGGATCGAGCGCAAGAAGGCGCTGCAGTACGAGGCGGACGGCTACGCGACGATCTACGACCTGCCGTCGGACCTCGAGCTGTCCGTCATCCACCAACGCCAGGTGCGAGCGGTGACCGCGGGCCGGATGGTGGTCGAGCCGGCGCTCGCCGGGGCGCTGGTCCAGTTCGCGTCGCCGCTCGCATTTCTCGATTTCGAGACCGTGAGCCTCGCGATCCCGCGGTGGGACGGTTGCCGGCCGTGGCAGAACGTGCCCGTCCAGTTCAGCTGCCACGCGGAAGAGCGCGGCCGCGGCCTGGTGCACTACGAGTGGCTTGCCGACGGCGCCGGAGATCCTCGCCCCGCGCTCGCGGAGGCGCTCGTGGCGGCGTGCGCGGGGGCACGCAAGGTGGTGGCGTACTACGCGAGCTTCGAGCGTGACTGCATCCGCCAGTTGGCCGAGGCCGTGCCGCGCCTCGCGAAGGAGCTGCAACGGATCGAGAAGAAGCTCGTCGATCTGCTGCCCCTCGTCCGCAACCACGTCTATCACCCCGACTTCGGCGGGAGCTTCAGCATCAAGCGGACGCTCCCGGCGCTCGTGCCGGGCCTCTCCTACGCCGATCTGAAGATCGGTGATGGGGAGACCGCGACGCTCGAGCTGATGCACCTCATGTTCAGCGAGGAGCTGTCGCCGGTGGAGCGCGTGGAGCTGCGCGAGGCACTGCTGCGTTACTGCGAGCGCGATACCTGGGCGATGGTCAAGATGCTGGCGAAGCTGAGAACTCTCGTGGCGGAGCAGCTCGAGCTGTTCTAAGGACTAGGCCATCCGCCGGCTTTCGAGCAGGTCGAGGGCGCGCCGCACTCGATGGATCGAGGCCGCCAGGGCCCTGGTGCTCGCGTCACCCAGCTCGCGGCTCACAGCCAGCTGGTTGAGGAGCTGCAGTGCGTTGCGGAGATGCTCGCCCGGCGCCTCACCTGCCACGGCCCGTGTGGGCCGGTTGCGGCGATCGAGCGTGCTGCGCCGTTCGGCACCGCATCGCCGATCCACTACACGCCGGCGCTCCGCGGCGACGCTCGTGATGGACCGGCGTCGTGCCTCGAGGCGCCGGTCGCTGCCCCGGCGACGATCAGCAAAGAGCCGGCTGCTGGTCACACGTTGACGGACTCTGGCGGTGGTGATTGGGCAAAGAAAATCTGTCTGACGCCGGGACCTTCGGCCAGCCCGCCTCCCTCAGTGACAGTCCCCGGACCCCGAGTCGGCGAACGTTTCCCCCATCACCTCCGGAACCGGGATGAATTGCCAGCGATAGGACCGCGGTGTCAGTGTCAACCTGAGGACACCGTAGTCGGTGCTGCGGGTCTCGCTGTTGGCAATCGAGGGCCCGAACCGATAGGCGCCGCCGCCCCCCGTCCCGACCACGAACTCGCGGATCCCCCTCACGGGGTCGGCCCGGCCGTCCGGGGTTTGGAGCGCGAAGCGCTCGTAGTTGTGCTCGTGTCCCGACAGGACCACGTCCGCCCCGGCTTCGTACAGCGCCTGCCACAGCGGCTGCGTTTGCGGGTCGCTGCCGTGGGTCGTGCCCGAGCTGAAGCGGGCGTGATGCCAATAAGCGAGCGTGCAGAGCTTGGGGTGCGCGGCGAGGTCGGCGCGGAGCCAGCGCTCCTGGGGAGAACCCGGGCTCATGTCCAGATTCGAGTTCAAGGCGATGATGTGCCAGGCGCCGAGTTCGTAGCTGTAGTAGCCTAAGCCCCGTTCCCCCGCCGCGACACCGAAGTAACCGAAGTATCCGGGCGCCGCCGGCGTGTCGTAATCGTGATTGCCGGGAACGGGGTGGGTGCGCTTCTTGAACCGTCCCCAGGTCGGCTGATAGCACTCCGCGTAGTTAACCGCGGTGCCATTGGGGTACGCGTTGTCCCCGAGCGCGAACACGGTGCCCGGGATGCTGTCGATCAGCTGCGCGGTCGCCACGGCGTGCGCGCGCCAGCAGGACGCGATGTCCCCCGCCCCGACAAAGACCTGCGGCGTCGCGGGAGGCTCCACGAACGCCGTCAGAGTGTCGAAGACGGTGTCGGTGGCGTGCGCGGTGACCGTCACCCGGACCGCGTAGCGGCCCGGGGCGGCGTACGCGTGCGTGGCGCGCGCGGGCGCGACGCGGTCGACGATGGTCCCGTGATCGGCGGCGCCGTCACCCCAGCTGATCGCGTAGGGCCACGGGGGCGTCGTGTCCCGCCAGTTGCTCACGCGGAACGCGAGCGCTGCAGGCGCGCGGGGAGAGACGCGCAGGTCCGGGCCGGCGTCAACGGTCGGCGGCGGACTCACGCGGGCCTCGATACGGCAGGCGACGATCCCGAGGGCGGTCACGGCAACGAGGGACCGGGCGCAGCGCACCATGTAGAGCGAAGGCACGCCACAGCATACGATGACGCAGTGACAAGGGGAACGGGTGTTCCGTTTGACTTCGCTGCTCCAGGCGATTAGCTTCTAACAGCAGACTCCAAGGCGGGAACTGGCATGTGCGCCGGTCCCGCCTTTTTTCGCGACCTTCACAAGGGTGGACCGATGGCCAAAGAAGAAGCGATCGAGATCGATGGCACGGTCACGGAAGTGCTTCCTAACACCACGTTCCGGGTGCTGTTGATCAACGGCCACCATGTCCTCGCCACCATCGCCGGCAAGATGCGGCGGTTTCGGATCCGCGTGCTGGCGGGCGACCGCGTCACCCTCGCGCTGTCCCCCTACGACCTCACGCGGGGCCGCATCACGTTCCGCCACAAGTGAGCGGGCCGCTGCCGGACAGCCCGGACCAGTCCGCCGCCGCGGGATGGCTCGCGCGCCTGGCCGCTTACAAAGAGCCCGACCTGACGCGCAGCGTCTGGCAGCTCGTGAGCGCGGCGGCGCTGTACGCCGGCGCCTGGGCTCTGATGTACGCGAGTCTCGGCGTGGGCTACTGGCTGACGCTCCTGCTGGCCGTGCCCGCGGCGTTCCTCCTCGTGCGGCTGTTCATCATCCAGCACGATTGCGGGCACGGGGCGTTCTTCCGGTCGCCCCGTGCGGCGGACATCGTCGGGTCGATCATCGGCGTGCTCACGCTGACACCGTACCACTACTGGAAGAAGACCCACGCGATGCATCACGCGACGTCGGGCAACCTCGAGCATCGCGGGTTTGGCGATATCGACACGTTGACGGTGGACGAGTACCTGGCGCGCTCCCGCTGGGAGCGCTTCAAGTACCGCGTGTATCGCCATCCGGCGGTGCTGTTCGGCGTGGGCGCGGTGCTCCACTTCTTTGTACGGCACCGCCTGCCGACCATCGTACCGCGGACCTGGACGCGCGAGCGGCGCAGCATCCTGTGGACCGACGTCGGCCTCGCCAGCTTCGTGGTCCTGATGGGGACGCTGGTGGGGTTCCGGGAGTTCCTACTCGTCCAGCTTCCTGTGGCGTTGCTGTCGTGCTCGATCGGTGTGTGGCTGTTCTACGTCCAGCATCAGTTCGAGCCGACGTACTGGGAGCACGACGACCGCTGGGCGTACCACGCCGCGGCGCTGGAGGGGAGCTCGTACTATCGCCTCCCCAAGCTGCTGCAGTGGGCGACCGGGAACATCGGGCTGCATCACATCCACCACCTCAATGCCCGGATCCCGAACTACCGTCTACAGCAGGTGCTGGAAGCCTTTCCCGAGCTGCGGCGGGTCGCGACGCTCACCCTGAAGGAGAGCTTCCGCTGCGTGCGCCTCGTGCTGTGGGACGAGCGGGCGAGAAAACTGGTGCCGTTTCCGGCGTGACCGGGAGCGCGGCTCACTCAGGGCCGAGGATGGGCAGAGACACCCGGGCTTCGCAGCCCTTGGCTGCTGCTCGGTTGGCGAGCGTCAGCGTGCCGCCGTGCGCCTCCGCGATCTGCCGTGAGAGCGCGAGCCCGATCCCGGAGCCGTCCGCCTTGGTAGTGTAGAACGGCACGAACAGGTTGACGGTGTCGGCCAGGCCGGGGCCGTCGTCGCGAACCCACACCTCCAGCCGGCCGTTGCGCGCAGTCCACCCCAGCTCGACCTGCCCGCCGCCTTCCAGGGTCGCGTCGACCGCATTGCGCACGAGGTTGATCAGGAGCTGGTCGAGCTGCCCGCCGTCCGCCTGGATCGTCACCTCCGGTCCGGGGCATACCGTCACAAGCACACGGGTCTCGAGCGCGGCCACGCGACGCACCCACTCCGCGACCAGAACGGGCTCGAGGCGAGGGCGTGGCAACCGGGCCAGCCGCGCGTAGGCGGCCATCAGACGGCTGAGCGATTCCGCCCGGCCCCCGATCACGCCCAATCCCTTGTGGAGATCTTCGCGCCAGTCGGGCGCCAGCGGATCGCGCCGCACCAGCTCCGCCAGGCTCTGCGCAATGGACTTGATCGGGGCGAGCGAGTTGTTGAGCTCGTGGCTGAGCACGCGGATCAAGCGCTGCCACGCCTGGCGCTCCTCCTCGCTCAGCGCGCGGCTCACGTCGGCGAGCACGAGGAGCTGATGGGGGAGCCCGCCCTGGCGAAACGTGCCACGCCGCAGCTCCCAGCGTCCAAGCCCCGGCCGCCCCGGGAACGCAATCTCGAGCACGCGGGGCGCGTCGCCCGCCAGACTCTCGGCGAGCCCGAGCTCGGCGGCGTCCTTGCCGAGCAGCTGCTCGGCCGGCCGGCCCAGCAGCGCCGCCCCGCCGCGGTTCACGAGCCGCAGCGCCCGTGCCTCGTCGAATGCGAACACCGCGACGTCGATCTCTTCCATCACGCGGCGCAGCAATGCCGTCGCCTCCAGCGCGCCGAGGCGCTGCGCTCGCAAGTCCTCGCCGAGCGTGTTCAGCTCGAGCAGCAACAGGCCGAGCGCGTCGTCCGGGTCCGAGCCGCGGGCTCGCAGCGAGAAGTCCCTTTCCCGGAGCGCCGCCAGCATGTTCGAGATCGTCTGCAGCGGCCGAACGACCCGCTCACGCACGACGCCGACGAACGCCAACCAGACAGCGACCAGCAGGATCGTGAGGGTCCATTGGGTACGCGCCGCGAAGTCGCCACTCCACAACAGCACCAGTGCGAGGATGACGGCGGGGAGCCCGGTGAGCAGCGCGAGCGTGACAATGCGGCGCTCGTAGCGCGGCTTGCGCGTGCGGCGCCGCTCAGAGCCCATGCCGCTTGAGCCGGCGGTACAGGGCACTGCGAGACAGGCCGAGCGACTTCGCGGCCTCGCTCACGTTGCCGGCCGCACGCGCCAGCGCCTTTTGAATCAGCACCCGCTCCACCTCTTCGAGGCTCATCAGGTCGAGCGGCGTCGCGCCGTTCGCCCCGCTGCCGAGCCCCAGGTCGCGCGTTCGCACCGAGCTTTCCTCGGCCATCAACACGGCCCGCTCGATCGTGTGGTCGAGTTCCCGCACGTTCCCGGGCCAGGGATACGTCCGGAGGGCCTGCATCGCGTCCGCCGCGAAGCCGCTAATCGACTTGCGGTAACGCGCGGCGTGGCGGCGCCCGAAATGGCCGGCGAGCAGGGGAATGTCCTCGCGCCGCTCGCGCAGCGGTGGCAGGCGGAGTTCGACGGTATTGAGGCGAAACAACAGGTCCTGCCGGAATTTCCCCGCCGCCGCTTCGGCATGGATGTCCGCGTTCGTGGCCGAGATGACGCGCACGTTCACGCGCTGCGTCTTGGAAGAGCCGACGCGCTCGAACTCGCCCGTCTCGAGCACGCGCAACAGCTTCGCCTGCTGCGGGAGGGGGAGATTCGCGATCTCGTCGAGAAACAGCGTCCCACCCTCGGCGAGCTCGAACCGCCCGACGCGATCGACCTTCGCGTCGGTGAAGGCGCCCTTCACGTGCCCGAACAGCTCGCTCTCGAACAGGCTGTCGGGAATGCCACCCAAGTTGACGGCGACAAGGGGCCGCTCGGCCCGGCCCGACGCGGCGTGCAGCCAGCGGGCGACGACCTCCTTGCCGGTGCCGTGCTCTCCCAGGATGAGCACGTTGGCGTCCGACGGGCCGATGCGCTCCATCAGCTTGAGCACCGGCTCCATGGCGGGCGACTCGGCGATCAGCTCGGGGAGGCCCTCGCGGCGCAACGCACGGTTTTCGCGCTCGAGCTGCTGACTGCGACGCAACGCCCTACCGAGCTCGACCTGGGTGCGGAGTGTCGCGAGCAGCCGGCGGTTGTCCCACGGCTTCTCGATGAAGTCGCGCGCGCCGCGGCGCATCGCCTCGACCGCGCCGTCGATCGAGGCCCATGCGGTCATCACCACGACCGGAGGCGGCATCTCGAGCGCCTGGAGCCGCGTCAGGAGATCGAGCCCTTCCGCCCCGGACGTGGTGTCCCGGGTGTAGTTCATGTCGATCAGGAGGGCGTCGAAATCACGAGCGTCGAGGGCGGTGAGGACCGCGCGGGGAGAGGTCGCCGTCTGCACGTCGTAGCCTTCACCCTTGAGGAGCAGTTTCAGCGCCTCGAGGACATCAGGCTGGTCGTCAGCCACCAGGATCCTGGGGGCGGTGGCGCTCATGGCTCAAAGGTGCCGGATAACGGGTGTTGCGTGCCAGCCCTGCTTTGGTGCAGCAACGCTTGACTCGCCCGCTGGGCCCCAGCGGACTCGTGCATGCTCCGCTACCCCTCAGCGCGCAGCGCGATCACCGCATCGATACGGGTGCTGGACTGAGCGGGGACGAGGCTCGCGAGCGCTGCCACCCCGACGAGGAACCCCGTCACAGCCGCCAGTGTCACCAGGTCCGTCGGAGCCACCTCGTAGAGCAGCGCGGACAGCAGACGGTTCGCCAGCAACGCGCCGACGAGGCCCAGCGCCGATCCCGCGGCCGCGATCGCGAGGCCGCGCCCCATCACCATGCGCCGCAGATCTGGAGCGGTGGCTCCAAGCGCCATCCGCACGCCGAGCTCGCGCGTCCGTTGGCGTACCATGGTCGCCATGGCGCCGAACAAGCCGACCGCAGCCAACACGACCGCGCTACCCGCGAAGACGCCGAGCAGCAGCGCGTTCAGTCGCGGCTGCGCCAGTGGCCCCTCGAGAAACGTCCTGAACGGGGCCGCGCTCGCCAAGGCCACGCCGGGCTCAGTCTCGGCGATCACCCGCCGGATCGTCGGCACCAGCTCGGCCGGTGAGCCGCTCGTGCGGATGGCGAGCTTCATCGGCATATAGGGGAAGAACGACTGGCGGAGGGGGTGGTAGATGCTAGCGCGCGCGTCCCGTAGGTCGCGGTAGCGCGTGTCCGGGACGACACCGACCACGGTGGCCGTCCGCTGGAAGTTCTCCCCCATCCGCAGACGCTTACCGATGGGGTCATCGCTCCCCCAGTAGTGCCGCGCGGCGGACTCACTGAGCACCACGACCGGCGGCGCGCCCTCGCGGTCGGCGTCCGTGAAGACCCGCCCGCGGCGCACAACAATGCCGAGGGTCTCGAAGTAATCGGGGGTTACGACCTCCATGTTGAGCATCGGGTTGGCGTCAGTCTCCTCCTTGGACTGGCCTTCGGCCGCTGGCTTGCCGTCCCACCCGCCGGAGCCTGAGAATGGGACCGCCACGACGGGCGAGGCGCCGCGCACACCCGGGAGTGCCCGCACTTGTGACAACAGTCTCTCCAGCAGCGCGCGTTGTTTCGCCGGAGTGTCGAACTGATCGTAGCGAAGCGTCAAGTCGCCGATCAACACGTGTGACGGCTCGAAGGAGAGCTCTGCGCGCTCGAGCTTGATGAGGCTTCTGGCGATCAGTCCTGCGGCCGAGAGTACGAGCAACGCGAGCGCGAGCTGTCCCGCGACCAGGGCTTCCGTCGCCCGTCGGGAGCGCCGACCGGCGCTATGCCGCGGGTCCGACCGGAGCGCCCGCTCCAACTCGACGCGCGACGTGATGACCGCCGGGGCGAGGGCAAAGATCAGCATAGCGATGCTCGTGATCGCCACGGCGCCGCCCAGCACGGTCGCGTTCACTTGAATCTCGTCCAAGCGCGGGACACCGGCCGGCGCGAACGCGACGAAGATGCGGACCGCGCCAGCCGCCACGGCCAGCCCGAGTGCGCCGCCGGCGAGCGCGAGGAGCGCATTTTCGGTCAGCAGCTGGACGATGACTTGTCCCCGGCCCGCACCAAGCGCTGATCGCACGGCGAGCTCGCGCACGCGCGCGAGGCCGCGGACGAGGAGCAGATTGGCGACGTTGATGCACGTGATCAAGAGCAGGAGTCCGGCGGCGGCAGCGAACACGATCAGTGCCGGCCTCGTGTCGCCGAGGATGAGCCGCGGCAGCGTGTGTACGACGCCGCGCAGATCGCGCCCCCATCGCGAGCCGCCGGGACGCCGGAAGAAAGCGGTCAGTTCGTCCTGCGCGTCGGCGGCCGATCGTCCAGCCGCGAGCCGCCCGATGACGTACAAGTCCTTCGGAACCGCCGAGGGAACGACCGGGGCCCAGAAGTCGGTCCCTCTCGGATAGTCCAGCCCTTGCGGCATCACGCCGACGATCGTGTACGCCACGCCATCGTCGTAGGTCAGGACCTGGTGCCCGAGTACGTGGGGATCGCCGCCGAACCTCCGCTGCCAGGCGCCATAGCTCAGCACCAGCACCGGCGCCGCGCCGCTCACGTCATCTGTTGCGCCCAGCGCTCGCCCGAGCGTGGGTCGCGCGCCCAGCACGTCGAAGAATTCGCCCGACACGAGCGCGCGGCGCAGGGACGAAATTTGGTCGCCGTCGCGGATCGGCTTCGGCCCGGCGCCGTAGTAGGAGAAGAAGGCCACCCGCTCGAGCGCTCGGGTGTGCCGCGCGAACTCACGGGCGTCATCGAGCCCGAACGGGTAGTTGTAGGTGCGGTCGGGTGCTTGTCCCCAGAGCACGACGAGGCGGTTCTGATCGCGGACGGG
>Ga0134078_10000107_pt1 | contig 12993 bp, 10 predicted proteins | sample 15_taG_20_FD_119771 | JGI IMG/M metagenome (GOLD analysis project Ga0134078, IMG submission 119771) | Grasslands soil microbial communities from the Angelo Coastal Reserve, California, USA - 15_D_Met_20cm_2_24_1 metaG | ecosystem: Environmental > Terrestrial > Soil > Grasslands ...
ATGTCGTGGCCCCGACCCCGCAGGGCCTCCCGCATGAGGCGCGCCTCGCCATAGTTCTGCGTGCAACCGTACGCCTCGACGAAGACCTTCACGCGGAGCGCCGATGGCCGGGCCCGTATTTCGAGTTGTGCGACCCGGTACGCAACTCTTATGACGGGTCGCGCGTTCGAGACGATCATGCAGACCGGAGCGGAGCCATCCTCCCCGAGTCCGCCGGAGGCGCGACCCGTGTTCCCGCGAACCGCGCGACGGGGACCGGAGCACGAGCTACGGGACCGCGCGAAGGCCGCGAAACTCCGTCACCGAGCGGCGAAGGCTCGCTTGAAGGCGAACCGACTCGAGGACCGCACTCGACACCTCCGCCAGAAGGCCGAGCACATGGAGCGCCGGGCGGACGAGCTCGACGGAGTCTCCAGGCCGGAACCGGCTTCGCCCTTCAACGGCTGAGTTTCGGGCGCGCTGCCGCGGGCCTGTCGAGGTTCGGCGGGACCGCGTATCCCCGTTCCGCGATTTCATTCACGTATTGCGTCTCGAGATATAACGAGAGGACGGCACTGTCCGTCTTGGTCAACTTGCACATTGTCCCATCCGGCGTCGCGATGCCGGCTCCGACATCATAAGTCTTTGTCAACGGTACGGAGAGAAGGTTCATGCTCGCGGGCAGCCCTCGGCCGTCGGTGGTCGCATGCCCCGGGGGATTGTCTACGAAGAGATCGACGAGTACATCGACGGGCTCGCTAACCGCGGCGACGCCGCGCTGATGGCGGTCGAGAAGCAAGGGATGGACGAGGGTTGGCCGATCGTCGGACCGGCAGAAGGAAGCCTCCTGCATATCCTCGCCCGGTCCGTCCGGGCGAAGCGGGTCCTCGAACTCGGCACCGCGATCGGCTATTCCGGGACCTGGTTGGCTCGTGCCCTGGTCGACGGAGGCGAACTGACCACGGTGGAGCACAGCGCGGACACCGCCGCGATCGCGCGACGGAACTTCGAGAAGACTGGCGTCGCTTCAAAGGTGAAGATCCTCGTCGGGAATGCGCAGACCGTGTTGCGGGATGTCAAGGGCCCGTTCGACCTGGTCTTCAATGACATCGACAAGGCCGGCTACCCGGAGGTGCTCGAACCGTGCGTCGAACGCGTCCGGGTCGGCGGTCTCCTGGTGACGGACAACGTCCTCTGGCGGGGAGACGTCGCGCGGAAGAGCCGGTCCGCCGAGACGGCGGCCATCCGAACGTACAACGAGCGGCTGGCGAAGGACCCGCGGATGATTGCGGCGATCGTCCCCCTCCGGGACGGCGTCTCCATCGCCTCGAAGATCCACGATTGATCGTCGCCTCCCGTGACCATTTAATACGGCGCACGGACATCGTTGGCGGGCATGCCGAGGAAGGCGGCCCGCAAGCACGTCTTCGTCGAGACGGACGGCCAAGTTTACCTGGTCCGAGATCGCGGCACCTTTCGATTCCCCCGGACGGACGAGAAGCTCCCCTTTCGGACCGATCCGAACGGCACGATGGATTTCGGGACCGACCAGGTGGAGAAGCGGACGCCTCGGCTCGACCATCATCCGGAGGAATGGATGGGCCGCGACGCCGTCTTCGAACGCTCCGACGTCGATCCCCTCGTCAAGCGGGCAATCTACACGACGATGATTCGGTGCGTCTCCGAGGTCGTGATCTCGAAGGGACCGCGGGTCCTCATGGTCAAGGCGGTCCGCGGTTTCTCGGAGGGGTATTGGAACATCCCGGGCGGCTTCATGGACTACGGCGAAGGGCCGGAGACGGGAGTCAAGCGAGAGGCCGAAGAGGAGATCGGCGCGAACGTGTCCCTTGACCGTCTCCTAAACATCTACGTCTCCGGTTTTCCCGGCAAGCCTGCGTACACGCTCGGCTTCGTCTATCGTGGCCATGTCCGGTCCGAGAAGTTCTCGCTCAAGGCGGACGAGATCGAGGCCGCCGCCTGGTTCACGGTCGACAAGGGACTCACCTTGACGCGGAATCCCTTCGCGAAGTGGGGGCTCGTCGATTTCTTCCTCCAGTCTCCCGATGCCCGCCGCGCGCTGCGGGTGAAACGGCATGGTCCTCTGGAGGGGACACAGGTCGAGGGTCAGCCGACCGTGTTCCTCGACCGCGATGGGGTGATCAACCGCGGCCGGGAGGGCTACGTGCGGACGCCGCCGCAATTCGAGTTCCTCCCGGGTGCCATCGCGGGGATGCGCCTGCTCCAGGATGCGGGCTGGCGGCTGGTGATCGTCACCAACCAAGACGCGTCCGGATGGAAGCTCGTCCCCGAGCGACAGCTTGCGCGCATCCACGAGACGATGCTCGCATCCCTCCGGCGGGAAGGCGTGCGGATTTCGGCGGTGTACTACTGTCCTCATCACGTCCTTTCGGACTGCGCCTGTCGGAAACCGCGGCCCGGCATGTTGCTCGCGGCCGCGCGCGACCTTGGCGTCCGCCCCAGGACCGCATGGATGGTGGGCGACAAGCCCCTCGACATCCAGACGGGGCGCGCCTTCGGTTGTCGGACCGCTTGGGTCGGGCCACCCTCCTGGCGGAAGCGCTTCGCGGAAGAGGTTCGCGGCTGGTCTCCCGAGGTCGTCGCAGACAACCTGCGAAATGCTGCGGCCGTAATCACGAAGCGAGGCGCCTAGACGGCCGTCCCGGTCCCGATGGAATAAGGTCTTAGCCCCGTCAGGCCTTGCGCCGAGGGCGGGTGAATCCATGGTCCAGGACTACGGTCTCTTCATCGGCGGCAAGTGGAAGAAATCCGAGGGCAAGCGGTTCGAAACTCGGAACCCGGCCACCGGTGAGGTCCTCGCGACCTTCCCCCTCGCGACGAAGGAGGAGCTCGGCGACGCGGTCCACGCGGCGAAGGGCGCGTTCGAAAAGTGGCGGAAGACGCCCGCGCCCCGCCGCGGGGAGCTGCTCCTCGAGGCCGCCCGGATCTTCCGCCGGAAGAAGGAGGAACTTGGTCGGATCGTGACGACGGAAATGGGAAAGGTCATCGCCGAGGGCCGGGGCGACGTGCAGGAAGTGATCGACTTCTATGAGTACGCCGCGGGCGAAGGCCGCCGGATGTTCGGCGACACGGTCCCATCGGAGCTGCCGGACAAGATGTGCCTCACGGTCCGGATGCCGGTCGGACCCGCGGGCCTGATCACCCCGTGGAATTTCCCCATGGCGATCCCGGGCTGGAAGTCCGGGGCCGCCCTGATTGCGGGGTGCCCGTTCATCCTGAAGCCGTCGAGCCTCACGCCCCTGTGCGCCGCGAAATTCGTCGAGGTCCTCGACGAAGCCGGGTTCCCGCCCGGCGTGGTTAACATGTTAACCGGCAGCGGGTCGGTCGTCGGCGACGGCCTGGTCGCCCATCCGGACATCCGGGCGATTTCCTTCACCGGCGGCGTGGAGACGGGCAAGCACGTGTACGAGAGCGCCGCGAAGAAGATGATCAAGGTCGGCCTCGAGCTGGGCGGCAAGAATCCAATCCTCGCGATGGACGATGCGGACCTCGAGCTCCTGATGGACGGCGTCATGTTCGGCGCCTTTGGCACGGCCGGTCAGCGATGCACCGCGGCTTCGCGGCTCATCGTCCATCAGAAGATCTACGACCAGGTCCTCGAGGACCTCGCCGCGCGGGCGGAGAAGCTGCGGATCGGGAATCCGATCGATGAGAAGACGGACATGGGCCCGGTCGCATCCGCCGAACAAGAGAAGAAGGTGCTCGAATACATCGAGATCGGCCGGAAGGAGGGCGACGGCCTGGTGACGGGAGGCAAGAAGCTCACCGGGGGTGCGTTCGACAAAGGGTTCTTCATCGAGCCCACGATCTTCGAGGTCGATCGCCGAAAGCGACTCGCGCTCGAGGAGATCTTCGGGCCGGTCCTGAGCGTCCTGAAGGCGAAAGATTTCGACGACGCGGTCTCGATCGCCAACTCCGTCAAGTACGGACTCAGCTCGTCGATCTACACGACGGACCTCCGGTGGGCGTTCCGGGCCATGCAGGAACTGGAGGCGGGCATCACCTACGTGAACGCGCCGACGATCGGCGCCGAGGTCCAGCTCCCCTTCGGCGGGATCAAGGAGACCGGGCCGACGGACACCCGCGAGGCCGGGCCAACGGCCTTGGACGAATTCACGTATTGGAAGACGATCTACGTGGACTACTCCGGCCGCCTGCAGCGCGCTCAGATCGACACGGAAAAACTCACCGGCGGCTGATCAGGCCACCTCAATCCGGCTCATGCAGGGAATTTGTTATAGTCAAATAACTATAACTCAGGCAAAGCCCGCGGTGACCGGAGTGGTGCTGCCTCAGTCCAACGTGAACTCGTATTCTCGGAACACCCGGCAGGCCTGGACCGAGAAGCGATCGTAGAACTCCTTCCTCCCTCGTTCCTGGGTCGCAAGGTGTTCCGGATGGGTCCTCCACGTTTCCAGCGCGGTCTCATCGCGGAAACGAACGATGTCGATTTCCTCACTGTCGTCCGAGTGATATCCCTTGATGGAGATGAATCCGGGGATCGTCTCGGCGAGTTCGTGCATCCTCTGCGAGGCGCGACCGTATTCCCGCGAATTCTCTCCGTCGCGGAGATGGTCTTAAAAATCACTACGACCTCCGCTGGAGCCTTCACGTGCCGATACGTCACCCGCCTCCGCCCCCGAGCATCTCCTTGCTCGCGGCCGTGAGGTGCCTCGGGTCCAATACCTTTTCCGCCTCTTCGGGGGTCAGGATCTTCTTCTCGATGACGATCTGCTTCACCGTCTTGCCGGTCCGGCCCGCCTCCTTCGCGATCTCCGCGGCCTTCTCGTAGCCGATGAGGGGATTCAGGATCGTCGCGATCGCCGGGCTCGATTCCGCGTATCGCTGCAGCACGTCGATGTTCGCGCTGATCCCATCGATGCACTTGTGGGCGAAGACTCGAGCGACGTTCGCCAGCAGCTCGATGTTCTGGGAGAGCCGCTGGGACATGACCGTCATCATCGTGCAGAGGTCCAGATTCGAGTGCGTGTTCGCGACCGTGATCGCCACGTCGTTCCCGATGACCGTGACCCCGACCTGCATGACGGCCTCGGGGATGACCGGGTTCACCTTCCCCGGCATGATCGAGGACCCCGGTTGCACGGGAGGCAGGTTCAGCTCCCGCAGCCCGGTGTGCGGTCCCGACCCGAGCCACCGCAGGTCGTTCGCGATCTTGATCATCGACACGGCCACCGTCCGGATTGCCCCGCTCGCCTCGACGAGGGAGTCCTGCGACGCCTGGGCCTCGAAGTGATTCTCGGCGACTCGGAACTTCGTGTTCGTGGTGGCGGTGATCTTCTCGACGACCCGACCGGGGAATTCCGGATGGGCGTTGATCCCGGTCCCGACCGCGGTCCCGCCAATCGCAAGTTCCGCCAGTGCGGCGCGGCACGACGAGACCCGCCGGATGCCGTGGTCGATCTCGGACTGATACCCGGAGAGCTCCTGGCCGAGGCGGATCGGGTCGCGTCCATCAGGTGCGTGCGTCCCGCTTTCACGATCGGATCGAACTCCTTAGCTTTCTTGGCGAGACTCTCTTCGAGTTCCCGGAGGGCGGGCAGGAGGCCCTGATCGATCTCCAGGAGCGCCGCGACGTGGATCGCCGACGGGATGACATCGTTCGAGGATTGGCCCATGTTGGCGTGGTCGTTCGGATGGACCGGCCCTTTCTCGCCGAGCGGATGGCCGAGGATTTCGTTGGCCCGGTTCGCGATGACCTCGTTCCCGTTCATGTTCGTCGACGTCCCGCTGCCCGTCTGGAACACGTCGAGGGGGAATTGGGCGTCGAGCTTGCCGTCCATCACTTCCTGGCAGGCCTGGACGATCGCCTTCCCGATCTTGGAATCAAGCAGGCCGAGCTCCATGTTCGTCTGGGCCGCGGCCATCTTGATGAGCCCGAGCGCGTAGATGAAGCGGCGCCCGAAGCGGATCCCGCTAATGGGGAAGTTCTCGATCGCTCGCTGGGTCTGCGCCCCCCAGTACGCGTCTTTCGGGACCTTGAGCTCCCCCAGGAAGTCCCGCTCGATGCGATAGTCCGTCATCCGATGCGCCGTCGACGACAGAACGGAGGGAGCATTAACCTTGTCAATGGTGCGTACGTATCGACGGAGGTCTCGGGCCGTGAAGGGAGGATCGATGCCGAAGGATCGGCCGGGGGCGTCGGACTCCGCCTTCTCCACCCCTGTCAGAGGCGTCACCGGACCTTAGGACGTCCTTCGTTCGACAGGTGACGATTTCTCTCCCTATCCATCCGGTTACTAGATGACTGTCACTGAGCACGATGACAAGGTATAATATTAACGCGTTATATTTAGGGAGAATCGTCCCACCCCGGGCGATAAGAGAGGCCATGCCAACCACGACGCCGGCCGATCCGGTCGTCGAAGAAGACCGGGTCTGTCCCGAATGCGGCAGCGAGCATCTCGTGCGCGACTACGCGCGCGGCGAGCTGGTCTGCGATTCCTGCGGACTGGTGATCAGCGAAAGTGCGATCGACGAAGGGCCGGAATGGGCCGCGTATTCCGTCGAAGAGAACGACCGCCTCGCCCGCACGGGCGCGCCGCGCAGCTACGTGGCGGGCGCGTCCGGGCTGACGACCGTCATCCCGCTCGCCAACAAGGACGCCCGCGGGAACACGATTCCGCTCCGCGAGCGGGAGAAATTCTACCGGATGCGGAAGCTGCAGCGCCACTCCGGGCACTCGCGGCCCGGGGAACGCAGTTTGCCGGAGACGATCCGGTCCCTGGATCGCGTCGCTTCGCTCATGGGCCTCCCGCGGCCGGTCAAGGACGAGGCCGGCTTCATCTGCAAGAAGGCCCTGGAGAAGGGACTCGTCCGGGGCCGCTCGATCGAGGCCATCGTCGCCGCCGCGGTGTATGCCGCGTGTCGGATCGACGGCGTGCCACGGACCCTCGACGAGTTGCAACAGGTGACGGGCGTCCGGAAGAAGACGATCGGCAAGGCGTATGGCGCCCTCCTGCGGACCCTCACCCTCCGGGTGCCTCCGTCGAGGCCGTCCGACTACGTGAGTCGGTTCTGCTCGCGACTCGGCCTGAGCAACGCGGTCGAAGCCGAATCCCACAAGATCCTCAAGGAGCTCGAGAAGATCGACAGCTCGATGTCCTTGTCCCCGTCCGGGACGGCCGCGGCCGCGATCTACCTCGCGTCCTTGGCGTCCGGCGAGCGGCGCCCGCAGAAGGCGATCGCCAAGATTGCGGGCGTCAGCGAGGTCACCTTGCGCAACCGGTTCCAGTTCATGGAAGGTTTCATGCAACAGCTGATCCTGCCTCGGGGCCGCGCGCCGAAGGTCGGGACGGGAAACCAGCTGTCTCCCTGAGTTCGCGCGGTCCGATTCGCGGACAGTGGAACCGGGAAGAAAGGTTTGATAAGGTGCGTTTGCGTCCCATCTGTGTGGCCGAGCAGAAAGGCGGAATTCTCGACCGTCAACCCGAGTCTTTCGGACGTCGAGAATTGGTAAACCGCCAAGAAGGCCTTTGCCTTTCGGCTCTTCGGTGGAGGCCCTGATGGCGGCGCCGACGCAGGTCAACGATCTCTCTTGGCTGATCGGCGGACCGCAGGGGAGCGGCGTGGACTCTTCCGCCAACGTCTTCGCCCGCGCGTGTGCCGCAGGCGGGCTCCACGTGTTCGGCAAGCGAGAATTCTATTCCAACATCATGGGCGAGCACTCCTACTTCGCCCTGCGAGCCCACACGAACCTCGTCCGATCGCACATCGATTCCGTGAACGTCCTGGCGACCTTCGAGGCGGAGACCCTGTTCCGCCACGCCCGGGCCGTCACCGACGACGGTGCGATCATCTACGATCCGTCGCTCGGCAAGACGCGGCTCTCGGACATCCCGACGATCGAGAAGCGACTGCGGGCCGAGCTCCAGACCTACCTGATCTCGCACGGCGTCGGAGAGACCTTGGACGACATGCTCGCGGCCTCGAAGCGGCGGGGCGTGGCCCTCGTCCCGATCCCCTTCAAGGATCTCCTGGAGCAAATCGCCGACGAATTCCAGATCGACCAGCTGAGCAAGATCACGCGGGTCGTGAACATGCTCGCGGTCGGGGCCTCCTTCGGCATCCTCGGATTCGACTTCGCGATGATGCGGGCGTCCCTTGAGGACGTCTTCCGCGCCAAGGCGAAGGTCGTCAGCATGAACGCCGCAGGGGCGCAGAAGGCGTACGACCTCGCCCGCTCCCTGGTCCCCGAGTTCCGGTACCGGCTCGAACGCGTGCCTCGAAAGGAGCCGCGGCTCTTCCTGACCGGCAGCCAGGCGACTGCCCTCGGCAAGCTGTACGGCGGGATGCGTTTCCAGACGTACTATCCGATTACACCGGCCTCCGACGAGAGCGAGTTCCTCGAGGAGAACGAGATCCTGGACCTGGACGGCCACGGGCTCGTCCCCGAGGCGGAGACCCCGAAGGACAAGGCGGCCTCCATGCTCGTCGTGCAGACGGAGGACGAGATCGCCGCCGTCACGATGGCGACCGGCGCGGCCCTCACGGGCGCCCGATCCGCCACCGCGACGTCCGGCCCCGGGTTCTCCCTGATGATGGAGGGGATCGGCTGGGCCTCGATTAACGAGGTCCCGCTCGTCATCACGCTCTACCAGAGGGCCGGGCCGAGCACGGGGATGCCGACGCGACACGAACAGGGGGACCTCCGATTCGCGTTGCACGCGGGACACGGGGAGAGCCCGCGGATCGTCCTCGCCTCCGGCGACTTCGAGGAGTGCATCCGCGACGGCTTCCTCTCCTTCAACCTCGCCGAACGGTACCAGATGCCGGTCATCCATCTCGTCGACAAGGCCCTCGCCAACAGCTACGCGACGATCGCCCCGCCGAACCTCTCCGACCTGCGGATCGACCGCGGGCTCGTGGCGAACGGGAACAACGGCTACAGCAAGGACAATCCCTACAAGCGGTTCGACCTCGGAAACGGACCTGTGTCGGCGCGCGCGTTGCTCGGCCAGGAGGGGACGATCTTCTGGAACACCGGGGACGAGCACGACGAGATGGGCCACATCACCGAGGATCCCGGCCTCCGCAACGCGATGATGGAGAAGCGATTCGCGAAGCTCGACCTGGCCGCGAAGGAGATCCCGCAGGATGTGAAGCTCACGTATTTCGGCCCGAAGGACGCGGGGACCGTCATCGTGTCGTGGGGCTCGACGAAAGGGGCCCTCCTCGACGCCCTCGATCGCCTGTGGGCCGAGGGCGCGAAGGTCGGCTACCTGCATGTTCGCTTGATGAGCCCGTTCCCGAGCGCGGAGGTGCTCGCGTTCCTCGCGAAGGCGAGGCGCCGCATCGCGGTGGAGATGAATTTCGGCGCCCAGCTCGCCAGCGTCGTCCGCGAGCACACGGGGGTCGCGATGACGCACTTCATCCTGAAGTACAACGGCCGGCCGATGTCGAACACGGAGCTCTACGAGGCCCTCCGGTCCGTGGGGAAGGGAAAGGCCCCCAAGAGGACGGTGTTGACCCGTGGCGCTTGAGCAGGTCCTGAAGCCCTCCGACTTCGCGACGGAGGTCCACAACGACTGGTGCCCGGGATGCGGCGATTTCGGCATCCTCCGGACGATCCAGATGGCCCTCGCGGAACTGCGGATGGAGCCGCACCGGGTGACGATCGTCTCCGGGATCGGATGCTCCGCGAAGACGATCCACTACGTGAAGACGTACGGCGTCCACACGTTGCACGGGCGCGCCCTCCCCTATGCGACCGGGGTGAAGCTCGCGAATCCGCAGCTCAAGGTCCTCTGTCTGAGCGGCGACGGAGACGGCCTCGGCATCGGTGGCGGCCACTTCGTGAACGCGGGCCGGCGGAACCTCGACATGTTGTACGTCATCCATGACAACGGCGTCTATGGCCTGACGAAAGGCCAGGCCGCTCCGACCCTGAAACTCGGCGTGCAGACGAAATCCCTCGCACACCCGAACATCAACGATGCGGTGAATCCGATCTGGCTGGCCCTCGCCGCGGGCGCGACGTGGGTGGGCCGCGGGTACTCCTACGAAATCAAGCACTTGGTCTCCCTGTTGAAGCAGGGCATCGAGCACAAGGGCTACGCGTTCCTCGACGTCCTGCAGCCGTGCCCGACTTACAACGACATCAACACGAAGGAGTGGTATGGCGGCGAAGATCGGAAGGACGCGGAGAGCGGCCGGCCGCTGCCGCGGGTGTACAAGTTGGAGGACGAAGGGTTCGACCCCGTCGTCCATGAGCCGTCGGAGATCGAGAAGAAGACCACCCAAGCCCTCGAGAAGGCCCTGGAGTGGGGCGATCGCATCCCGATCGGAGTCTTCTTCAAGAACGAACACGTGCCGACGTTCGAGGAGCGGATCCTCCAAAGGGTCTCGACGTACATGGACAATCCGCCGGCCCTCCAGTCCATCGCGGGACCGAACGGCGAACCGCGGACGGACCTGACGCGGCTCGTTCAGCGGATGACGTTCAAGGGCGAGTGAGGGCGACCCGCTTCGCGGACCTGGGTTCTTCCAGCATGACTTCCGCGGGCTTCCCCATCTCCCAGATGCGCTCCGACATCTCCGACATCGCATCCCCGATCGCCGGATCGTTCGTCCAGATCGCGATGTCGTCGCCACGGTACGACGAATCGTCGTCCGGGATCGGGTGGCTCATGAGGAACTCCTTGCCGTCGACGTTGTGCATGTACACCGGCATCTGGAAGTCAATGTGGCGGACCTCCGCGTGCTTCAGGAGCATGCGAACGTCATCGCGGTTTTCCGGCGTGAAGCAGAACGCGTACTTGAGGCGGACTCCTTGGGCCGCCTTCTCGACGAGGTTCGGACGGAACGCTCCGAGGATCCGGCCCGGGCTCTTCGTCGTCCCGATCCCGATGATCTCCCGCGACGCGATTGCGTACATCCGGAGGAGTCGCTCGCGAACGTTCTTGCGGCCGTAGATCGCCTCGAACCGGCCGTGGGATTCCGGTTCGCGCTGGGCATTGATCGCGAATTCGCGGGCCAGGGAATCGAGGCCGGCATCGAGCTGCTTCGCGCGCGACCGAAGGTCATCTCCGAGGGCGCGGAGGTACGCATCGAACGCGACGGGTTCGTACCGGAGCGGCGTCTCCGGCAGGATTTGCACGAGCCCTTTCTGGTGCAGCTGCTGCATCGTCGTGTATATCCGCGTCCGCGGGACCTTCGACAGGGGGGAGATCTGGCTTGCCGTCGCGGCGCCGAGATCGAGGAGCGTCAGGTACACCCGGGCCTGGTATTCCGTCAGGCCGTGCTCCATCAACTTCCGGACCCGCTCCTGGTTGATCGGCACGAAACCCTTCGAAGGCGAGGCGCGAGATAAACGTTGTTCCGTTCGACCGCATCGGGAGGGCCCGAAAAGAGGAAACCTGCCGTGGTGAATCGCGGACCATCTATGCCCGCGTCCACCGAGGATGGGGACCTGCGTCGATCGCTTGAGAAGACCCTCGGCGCGGATCGTGTCCGGATGGACGAGGTAAGCCTCCACACATACTCGACGGACGCGAGTCCATGTGCCGTCGAGCCGCGAGCGGTGGTGTTCGTCGAGTCCGAAGCGAATGTCGTCGCGGCGCTTCAGGTCTGCCGCGAACTTGGTGTGCCGCTCACTCCGCGGGCCTCGGGAACGTCCCTCTCCGGTGCCGCTATCGGACCCGGTGTGGTGCTGGACACCACCCGGTTCAAGGCGATCGTGAAGTTCGACGCGCCGAGGCAGACGGTGACCGTCCAGCCCGGGATCCTGTTGGCCGAACTGAACGGCTTCTTGTCGGCGCATCACATGAGAGTCGCTCCAGATCCCGGGAGCCAGGACCTCTGTCGGATCGGGGGGATGGTCGGACACAATGCGTCCGGCTACCGGAGCGTGAAGTACGGTCAGACGATCGATCACGTTGTGTCCCTCCGGGTGGTGCTCGCGGACGACCGCATCTTGGTCGCCCGCGATCTGCGAGTCGATGGTCCGGATTGGGACGACGCGGTTCGGATCGCCCCCGCTCTCGAGCGTGTTCGACGTGCGATCGAGGAACATGCAGACCCGATTTTCGCGAGCCGACGCGCGATTCGAAAGCATTCGTGCGGCTATCAGTTGGTCCGGATTGTCGAGGCCCTCCGGCGCGGCGTCTTCCCTGTCGCCGAGCTTTTCGTCGGGAGCGAAGGCACGTTGGGCGTCGTGACGGAGGTCACGCTTCGGGTCATCCCGGTTCCTCCGGAGCGGATCACCGTCCTGCTCTACCTCGATCGATTCCAGGAACTGGGTCTTCTGGTGACGGACCTCCTTCGGCTCGGCCCGAGTGCGATGGAGGCGATTGACGGCGCATCGCTCGACCTGATTGGGCGGGACTTACACGGAGCGCCCGCGAGCGCCCAGGCGATGCTGCTCGTCGAATTTGATGAAGGCGACCTCGCCGCCATCGCCGCAGAGGTCGTGGGGCGGATTGTCTCCCGCTACCGCTTGAGCTGCCCCCCCGAGGTCGCGACGGACGCCGCGACCCAGGCCCGCCTGTGGAAACTCCGTCGGTCGGTCTTTCCGACGATCATTCAGCGACCGGGGGCGCGCAAGGCTTGGGGTTTCGTCGAGGACCCCATCGTCCCGCGGGATCGCGTGCCGGAGTTCATCGAGTATCTTGTGGACCTCACGCGACGCCACGAGACCGTCGCCGGGATCTACGGCCACATCGGGGACGGGAACACGCACTATCGGCCGTTGTTCGATCCGACCGACCCCGCGGATTTCGAGCGGATGCGCTCCTTGCGCGAGGAGTTCGATGAGGCCGTGCTCACGCGGTTTCAAGGCGCGCCTTCCGGCGAGCACGGCATCGGTCGCCTCCGCGCCGAGACGCTCCCGCGGATCTGGGGGCCCGACGTCTACGGCGTGATGCGGTCCATCAAGGACGCGTTCGACCCGCGGGGACTCCTGAATCCCGGGGTCCTCTTCTCCGACGCACCATGGTGGGCCTCCTGGGGAGGACTCGA
>Ga0134078_10000120_pt1 | contig 12657 bp, 10 predicted proteins | sample 15_taG_20_FD_119771 | JGI IMG/M metagenome (GOLD analysis project Ga0134078, IMG submission 119771) | Grasslands soil microbial communities from the Angelo Coastal Reserve, California, USA - 15_D_Met_20cm_2_24_1 metaG | ecosystem: Environmental > Terrestrial > Soil > Grasslands ...
CGCGGCGATGTTCGCATGCGTCGTGACCACGCCCTTGGGCTAGCCCGTCGTGCCGCTGGTGTAGACGATCATCGCCCTCCTCCCCGCCGCCACACCGGGGAGCAGGGAGCGGGGAGCAGTACTCATCGCTTCAGCCGACGTGACGGTGCGCAGCCAGGACGGGAGTTTCATCGCGGCGATGCTGGCGGCGAACTCCGCGTGCACCACGACGGTCTCGGCGTCGGCGTCGCGGATCACGTACTCGAGCTCGGCGGGAGGGTGGGAGACGGCGAGCGGAACGGCGATGCCGCCGGCCCGCCAGATTCCCCACTGGATCGCCACGTAGTGGAAGCCTGGAGGGGTGAGATAGGCGACCCGGGCCTCCGCGAGGTCGTCCCGCCCGGCGAGCAGGCACTCGGCGACGCGCGCCGAGGCGTCGAGCAGGTCGCGATAGCTGAACGTGCCTTCTCGGGCGACGATCGCCGGTCGGTCACCGTGCCCCCGCGCGCGGGCGACGAGGGGCAGGTCTGTCAGAGGCGAGCCTCGATCACGTCGCGGACCTTGCGTGCCAATGCCCCGAGCGAAAACGGTTTTTGCAGGAAGGCGACGCCCTCCTGCAGAACCCCGTGGTGCAGGATCGCGTCGTCGGTATAGCCGGACAGATACAGCGTCTTGATCGCGGGGCGCACCTCCATCAGGCGCTGCGACAGCACCCGGCCGTTCATGTCCGGCATCACCACGTCCGTCACGAGCAGGTCGATCTGCCCGGCGTGGCGGCCGGCGAGGGCGAGCGCCTCGCTCCCGTTCCGTGCGACCATCACCCGGTACCCACGGGCTTGCAGCGCCCGTTCGATGATCTGGCGCACCGCGTCTTCGTCCTCGGCGACGAGCACCGTTTCGGAGCCATCGAGCACCACCGCCGCTTCCGCCACCGGCGCGGGCGCGTGCACGGCGTCGACGCGCGGCAGATAGATCTTGAAGCTCGTGCCTTGCCCCACCTCACTGTACAGCCAGATGTGGCCGCCGCTCTGCTGCACCGCGCCGTACACCGTCGCGAGCCCGAGTCCGGTGCCCTTGCCGACGGGCTTGGTCGTGAAGAACGGCTCGAAGATCCGAGCCTTGGTTGGCGCGTCCATCCCGGTCCCGGTGTCGGTGACGGCGAGCATGACGTAGCGCCCCGCCGGAATGGTGACCCGATCGGTGGGGTAGTCGGCGTCGAGATCGACGTTCTTCGTCTCGAGCGTGAGCCGTCCCCCGTCCGGCATCGCGTCGCGCGCGTTCACCGCGAGATTCACGATGACCTGCTCGAGCTGACCGGGGTCGGCCTTCACGCTGCCGCAGTCGGCGGCCACCGCGACCCGGATCGCCACATCCTCGCCCAGGAGGCGGCGCAGCAGCTTTTCGAGCTCCAGGACGAGGTCGCTCAGCCGCAGCACCCGTGGCGACACCACCTGCTGGCGGCTGAACGTGAGCAGCTGGCGCGTCAGGACGGTCGCCCGCTCCGAGGCGCTCCGGATGTCGAGGAGCCCTTCGCGATCCGGATCGTCCGGAGCCAGGTCCTCGAGCATCAGGTCGGTCGTGCCCAGGATCGCGGTCAGGAGGTTGTTGAAGTCGTGCGCCACGCCGGCGGCGAGACGACCTACCGCTTCCATCTTTTGCGCCTGGCGGAACTGCTCCTCGAGCCGCTTCCGCTCCGTGACGTCATTGATCACCACCTGCTCCGCCTGCCGGCCGGCGAACGTAATGCCCTGACCGCCGGTCTCGACTTCGATGAGCGTTCCGTCCTTCTTGCGGTGCCGCCACGTGCCGGCCGCATGGTAGTCGGAGGGCATGGTCGCGAGATGTCGATGGAGGGCGGGGACGTCTTCGGGCAGCCGCAGATCCTCGATCCGCAGCGCAAGGAATTCTTCGCGCGAGTATCCGTAATGCGTGATCGCGGCGCCGTTCACCGCCAGGACGCGGTGCGTCTCCAGGTCGAACACCCACATGGGGTATGGCGTGCTCTCGAACAGGGAGCGGTACTGGGCCTCCGACTCCCGCAGCGCGGCGACGGCCTGCTCGCGCTCTTCGCGGAGCGCCCGCTCACGCAAGGCCCGACGGATCGCCTCGGGCAGTCGCGTCAGGTGATCCTTCAGGATGTAATCCGCGGCGCCGGCCTTCATGAACTCGACCGCTTTTTCCTCGTTGAGCGAGCCCGTGACCAGAATGACCGGGAGGGTGGGGGAGCGCTGCTTGACGACCTCGAGCGCTGCAGACCCGTCGAACCCGGGGAGGCCGTGATCGGACAGGATGATGTCCGGCACGAATGTCTGCAGCGCCTCCTCGAAGCGCGCGCGCGTGTCGACGCGCTGGCTCACGAACTCCATGCCCGATTTTGTCAGGTGGCGTTCGACCAGGGCGGCGTCTGCCGGCACGTCTTCGAGAAGCAGGATCCGTAGAGTCATGGGTGCTCGCACCGAGCAGTATGCGGCCCCACAGGATTCACTACGGTGGTCCGGGTCACAAGAGAGCGGCCCCCTAGCGCGCGCGCGTCCGCGGCAACATGTTGGGGTGCTTTACGTTAACGCGGTTCGCCCGATGCGGGAGCGATGCCGTGACGTCGGCGGGAAGCGCACGGGAACTCGCACGCGATGCCGTTCATTACTGAACTATCCATGGCGACGAAACTGGTCGGCGTGCTGCTCGTGGCGGCGCTCGTCGGTTCTCGGGCGATCGGCGCCCAGGCGTCGACCAACGGGGAACCCACCCAGACGGCGGTGTTCGAGCCGCTGCTCGCGGATCCGAAAGAGCCGCAGTTCTTCGCCACCTACCTGTGGGCCCGCTCGACGCGACTGGCCTCCCGGCTCGGGTCCGTCGGGTTCGGGCAGACCATCGGCGTCGTGCGAGGACGGGACTGGCAGGTCGCGGTCGCTGCTGGTGTGTTTTCCGAGTTCAACATGCGTTCGTCGACGACCGATCTGCTCAACACCGATTACCACATCGGGCTACCGGTCACGTACCGGCGCGGCGCCTTCGCGACGCGCTTCCGGATCTTCCACGAGAGCTCGCACCTGGGCGACGAATACTTGGTCCACACCCACGCTCAGCGGGTCGACCTGACGTTCCAGGCGGTCGAGCTCCTCGTGGCCGATGAAGCGTCGCGCTGGCGAGTGTACGGCGGTGGGGTCTACGTGTTCGCGCACTCGCCGGCGGATCTGAAGCCCGGCGTGCTGCACGCTGGTCTGGAATACCACCAGCCCCATTCGCTGCTCCGCCTCGGCCGCTTCGCCACCGGCCGCCTCGTCGCGGGCCTGGACGCCAAGGCGATGCAGGAGCACAAGTGGCAGGTGGGGTGGAGCCTGGTGACGGGTCTCGAGCTCGGCGACCCGGTGGTCGCGCTCGGATCCGGGCGACGGTGCAGCGTCCTGCTCAAGGCATACACAGGGCCGGCGCCGTATGGGGAATTCTATCGAGACTACGTCTCGTCCGTCGGTGTCGGTATCGGGTTCACGCTGTAACCGGATTCAGTGGTTCGTGGGGGGGAACAGCGTGTCGAACAACGCGGTGAGGCGGTAGCGTAGCGCCTCCGCCGCCCGCGTGGGCGCGAGCCGCGGCGCGCCGACCGGTTCGACGACGCGCCGCACCGTCCCGCGCCCCGCATCGATGATTTGCACGTGAAAGCGGACCGAGTCCCCTTCACGGTAGTACGATCCCGAGACCACGGTCCCTGCCCCGGTCTGGGCGGCCAGGGCTCGAATGTCCGCGGCATCGAGATGGCCGGTTGCCGTGCCGGGCACGACCTCCAGCCCGCCACGCCGGGCCAGTGCCTGCGTGAGCCAATCGGCGGCGATGTGGCCCAGGGGCGCGAGCGTCGGATCCCCCGAAAGGTCTTCGAACCCCGCGACGACGACGCGCCTCGGGTCGAGCGCCGGAGCGCGCTTCCCGAGCAGCACCACGCCGGCCATGCCGACGGCCGCAGCTGTGGCGCCCCCGAGCAGCGCGCTTCTCCAGCCCACCCGCGGCAGCCGCAGACGGGGGAGCCACCGCCGGCGCACCGCCTCCCGGAGGCCGGCGGCGAACTCGGCTACGGATGCGAAGCGGTCGTCGGGCTCCGCCGCGAGCGCACGAGCGATGGTTTCCTCGAGCAATCGCTCGCTCCCGTGGCTCACGCGTTGTGCCCGCAGGACCGTGCGGAGCGGCGCGCCACCGCGCGCCGTCCCGCCGGCGAGCCCCACCAACGGCGGCTGGCCCACCAGCATCTCGTACAGCACGCCTCCCAGGCTGTACACGTCGGTGCGGGCATCGATGGCGCGGCTGCCCATCAGCTGCTCGGGGCTCATATACGCCAGCGAGCCCACCGGTTGGCCGCCGGTGAGCGAGTGGCCGCCGGCGGCGCTGATCGCGCGCGCGATGCCGAAGTCGGCCACCCAGGCGTGATCTCCGGACAAGAGGATGTTTTCGGGCTTGATGTCGCGATGGATGATCTCCTGGGCGTGCGCGTAGGACAGCGCGTCGGCGACTTCGAGTGCGATGCGCACCGCCTCCTCGAGCGGCAGGCGTTGCTCCCGCTCCAGGCGGGCCCGCAACGACTCGCCGTCGATGTAGGGCATCACGTAATAACACAGCCCGTCGGGGCCATCCGGGACGAAGAGGCACTCCTCCGCGGCGAGAATCGGCACGATGTGCGGGTGGCTGAGCCGCGACGTGAGCTCGACCTCCCGGATGAAGCGCTCGCGAAACTCGGAGGTCGACACCTCGGGGTTCATCACCTTCACCGCCACTTTGCGGGGCGGATGGCGCTCGGCCGCGAGGAACACGCGCGCCATGCCCCCGGCACCGATCTCCCGTTCGACGGTGTAATGCGGGGCGAGGCCCGCACGCAGGGCGCCTAGGACGTCGACCATGGGCGGCAAGATACAATCGCGACCGTCACGGCACGACCGCCGGCGTCACGCTCCATCGGTCCATCTCTCGAGCGGGTACCCCGCCTGATGCCAGGCGCGAATACCCCCCTGCAGCGCGGCGACCGTGTGCTCGTCGTATCCCGCCGCCATCAGCAGTCGCGCCGCCCGGGCGCTTGTGCGCTCGTCCACTCACGCGCAGTAGAGGATGATCACGCGATCGGGCGGCAGCGCGCCCACCGGCAGCCGTCCGTGGGCCGCCTCGATCGCGGCGAGCGGCAGTGAGAGGGCGCCCGCGATATGTGCGTTGTCAAACAGCCGCGCGTCGCGGGTATCGACCAGCACGCCCCGACCGGCGGCCACCCGCTCGCGCGCCTCCGCGGCCGTGAGCCGCGCCACCGGCGGCCCCTCGTCCGTCGCAGCGATCGGCGGGCTGTGTGCCGATGGTGGTGTCGTCATGCGTCAGTCCTCCTCCCATTCGACAACTGTTCATTACTGAACTAATGGCCCCAGGCGCCGGCAGGGTTCCCCGGGAACTTTTTCAAAATACAGTTCATTCATGAACTGTCTACGGTCCCAGGAGTCGGCCGGATGCCGGAGCTCGCTGCCGTCACATTGACCGTCCATCTGCCGCAGGGCGCCTACTTCCTGCGCTTGCGTGCCCTGGGAGCGTGGTGGCGCCTGGGCTCGAGCGCGATCGAGCCGCGATTCCTCACGGAATATGCGCCGGAGCCCCTGACGGTGATTCGGGAGGCGGGCTGGTGAAGCCGCCGTCGTGGTGTAAACCCTTTCTTCTTGTGGAGGATTCCATGTCGAAGCGCTCGTTGTCCCTCGTCACCGCGGTGCTGGTTGCGGCGCTCGCGCCCGCCGCGCTCCGCGCCCAGTCCAGCACCGCGTCCCCGATTCGATCCTGGTCCGATCGTTTCACCCTGGGTGGCGCGTTCGGCGGCCTTTCGGGGGCGGCCAATTTGAACCCCGCCGGCACCGCCGACTGGCGACTGGGCTGGATCGGCTCGATCGACGGGACAGCATGGCTCAACCGGAACGTCGGCGTCCGCGCCAGCGGCAGCTGGGCGCAGGACAGCATTCGCGGCACCCCGCTCACCGGCCGCGGCACATTCAACAAGTTCACCTACGACGCGGATCTGGTGCTGCGGTATCCCATCGAGGCCGGGTCCGCCACGCTCACACCGTACCTGCTCGGCGGGGCCGGCGCCATCAGCGTCCATCAGCTCGGCGCCGACAGTACCTGGTCCAAGTTCGCCGGCAATTTCGGCGCGGGCCTCGAGTACCGCTTCGGGCGGGTCGGCGTCCGCGCGGAAGGTCGCGACTACGTCTACACGTTCGACCGTTACGGCTTCGACAAGACCCAGCACGACATCGCCTGGCAAGGCGGTCTCACCCTGTCATTCTGAAGAAGCGTCACCCTGGCCGGCGCGCGGTGTCGGCGCCGGCCAGCGTGACGACGGTGCAGCGCGAAGGGACGATTCCCTCGGGCAGTCCTTGGTGCCTGCGTTCCTGTGGCTGCCGCGGACGGCGGACAACGTGCGGGTCTTGGATCAGCTCAGCCCGTTGAACATGGAGAGGTGATCGCCGCATCCGCGCCCGCTCCTCCCCCGGTCGGGTGGTGGGGTCCCACCTAAACGGGGGAGCCCAGCCTCGCTGAAGCACGCCGCGGGAACCTTCCCAGCCACATAGTTCATTACTGCACTATCAGTTGGGTAGCCATCACCTTCAACAGCGGGTGTTCGCATGAAGCGTCTCATCAAGCCAGCGACGTGGACCGCAGTGGTTGCGCTCGCTCTCGTTCTCGTGGGCACCGTGGCGGCGCGCCGGCGCACCCCGTTGGCGAGCGCCGCGCCGCCGGCCCCGGAAGTTTCGGTCCTCACCGTGGTTCCTGAGACGGTGGCCGCGCGCTACGAGTATGTGGGGCAGGCCGCCGCTTCCCGCTCGGTCGAGGTTCGCTCGCAAGTCACCGGGGTGATCGTCGCGCGGCCCTACGCCGAGGGCACCGACGTCGCGAAGGGGACCTTGCTGTTTCGCATCGACCCGACCACGTACGAGGCTGCATACCGCAGCGCCCAGGCTAGGCTCGCCAATGCCGACCGCACCCTGGCGCGGCTGAAGCCGCTGCTCGCGGCGCGCGCCGTCGCGCAGAAGGACGTGGACGACGCGCAGCAGGCGTTCGACCAGGGTCGAGCCGCGGTCGACCAGACCAAAAAGGACTACGACGACACGTTCGTTCGCGCCGAGATCTCGGGGCGCGCGGGACGCGCGCAGCTGGAGCTCGGCGCGCGCGTGACGGGTTCGGGTGACCTTCTGACGACAGTCGAGCAGGTGGATCCGATTTACGTGAACTTCAGCCCGTCCGACGAGGATCTCCTGCGGCTGCGCCGCGACATCGCGGACGGCCGGCTGCTCATGCCGCCCGCGCCCCGCGCCCTCGCCGTTCAGGTCACGCTGGCGGACGGCAGTCTCTTGCCTGCGGCGGGCGAGCTGAACTTCGCCGATCTGGCCCTCCAGCCGGCGACCGGTACGCTGCAGCTGCGCGCTCAGCTCAAGAACCCCCAGCACGTCCTGCTGCCCGGGCAGTTCGTGCGGGTCCGCCTGCTCGGTCTCAAGCGCCCGAGCGCGATTCTCATCCCGCAACGCACCGTGCAACAGGGCCTGACCGGGGCGTTCGTCTACGTGGTGGGCGACAGCGATAAGGTCGCGGCCCGCAACGTGGCGGCCACCTCCTGGGACGGCGGCTCGTGGCTCATCGAGCAGGGGCTGCAGGTGGGCGATCGCGTGATCGTCGACGGGGTGCAGAAAGTCGCGCCCGGGCAGCCGGCGCTGCCTGTGGCTTATCGGCCGGCGGTCGACAGCGCCGCGACCGCAGCGCAAGATAGTACGCTGATCGCTCCTCCCGCCGTCCCCCTTCGGATCAGGAGCCGCCCGTGAGCGACGCGCCGCAGATCCGCAATCTGTTCATCCGGCGACCGGTTTTCGCGGCCGTCATCTCGATCGTGATCGTGCTGCTCGGGCTCTTCTCCCTCACCCGGCTTGCGGTCGAGAGCTATCCGCCCCTCACCCCACCCGAGATCCAGGTGCAAGCCGTCTACCCGGGCGCGACGGCGCAGGATGTGGCCGATGCGGTGGCCGCCCCGATCGAGCAGCAGCTGTCGGGCATGGAAGGCCTGCTGTACTTCAAGTCGGCGAACTCGAGCGACGGGGTGATGAACCTGTCGGTCTACTTCGACGTCTCGCGGAACCCGGATCTGGCGGCCGTGGACGTGCAGAATCAGATCGCCCTTGCCGAGCCGCAGCTGCCGCAGGAAGTGGTGCGCAACGGCATCACGGTGCGCAAGCGCCAGACGGCCTTCCTGGTCGTGCTGGCGCTTTCCTCCGACGATCCGCGGTACGACACCGAGTACTTGAACAACTACGCGAAGATCTATATCGACGACGAGCTCAAGCGACTCCCCGGCGTCGGTGATGCGAGCACGTTCGGCCAGCTCGACTTCTCCATGCTCTTGAGCCTCGACCCCGACCGCATGGCTCAGCTCGGCCTGACCGTGTCGGACGTCGCGGCCGCGGTGCAGGAGCAGAACGCCACGAACCCCGCCGGCCGCATCGGGCGCGAGCCCGCGCCGCCGGGCACGCAGCTCACCATTCCCGTGATCACCAGCGGGCGGCTGAAAGAAGCGAGCGACTTCGAGCGCATCATCGTTCGGGGCCGGCCCGACGGCTCGCTGGTCCACCTCTCGGACATCGGGGAGGCTCACCTCGGTGCCCGGAACTACGACCTGGCCGGCCGGTTCGACGGCGCGCCCACGGCCCTGACGCCGGTCTTCCTGCGTCCCGGTGCGAATGCGCTCCAGGTGAAGCGCGAGGTCGTCAACCGGATGGGCGAGCTCGCCAAGAGCTTTCCTCAGGGTGTCCGCTGGTCCATCGCGTTCGACACGACGCCGTACGTCACCGCCTCGATCAAGGAGGTCGTGAAGACGCTATTCGAGGCGCTGCTGCTCGTCACCCTGGTGGTGTTCGTCTTCCTGCAGAGCTGGCGGGCCACTCTGATCCCTGTGGTCGCGGTGCCCGTGTCGGTCATCGGCGCCTTCTTCGGCATGCAGGTGCTCGGCTTCTCGGTCAACCTGCTCACGCTGTTCGGCCTGGTGCTCGCGATCGGCATCGTGGTGGACGACGCGATCGTCGTGATCGAAAACGTGGAGCGCATCATGGCCCAGGATCGCGTGCCGCCCGCCGTCGCCGCGGACCGGGCGATGCACCAGGTGAGCCGGGCGCTGATCTCCATCGTGCTCGTGCTGTGCTCCGTGTTCATCCCGGTGGCATTCCTCGGGGGCATCACCGGCCTCATGTACAAGCAGTTCGCGATCACCATCGCGGTTTCGGTGGTGCTGTCGGGCATCGTCGCGCTCACCCTGACCCCGGCGCTGTGCGCCGTGCTGCTGCGGCCCGTTCCGGAAGGAGCGACGGTGGTGGCAGAGAGCGGCCCGGTGGCGAAAGCCTTCAACCGGTTCTTCGGTCGCTTCAATCGCGGCTTCCGTGCGGTGACCGAGCGCTACCTCGGCGCCGCCGGTCGCGTGATCGACCGCCCCCGGACGTTCTTCGCCGCCTTCGCGGTCGCGGTCGCCTTGCTGCTGGTTTTGGTGCGCTCCGTGCCGACCGGGTTCATTCCCAATGAGGACAAGGGGTACTTCGGCATGCTCGTCGAGCTCCCCGACAATGCCTCGCGCCAGCGCACGGAAGCGGTCGTGAAGCAGGTCGAAGGGTTTCTGCTGCAGCAGCCGGCGATCAATCACGTCGTCTCGCTCGTGGGCCTGAACTTCATCCAGAACGCGAACCAAACGAACGCGGCGATCATGTTCGTCATGCTGAAGCCGTGGGAGGAGCGGACCACGCCGCGCGACCAGTTCGCGTCGGTGCTCGGCGGCGTGAACGGCTATCTCTTCCAGCTGCAGCAGACGCGTGGCTTCGCGTTCAACCTCCCCGAGATCATCGGCCTGGGCACGACCGCCGGCCTCGAGTTGAATCTCCAGGACCGGGGGGTGAACGACGTGACGCGGTTCGCCGGCCTCACGGGTGAATTCGCGGCCGATGCCAATGCGCTGCCCGAGCTGCGGGGCGTGTACCCGACGATCCGGGTGAACACGCCGCAGCTGTTCGTGCAGGTGGACCGCGAGAAGGTCAAGGCGCTCGGGATCTCGCTGTCGGAGCTATTCCAGACGCTGCAGGCGTCTCTGTCGACGCTCTACATCAACGATTTCAACCGCTACGGCAAGACGTACCGGGTGCAGGCCGAGGCGCAGGCCCGGTTCCGTCAGACGCCCGAGGACATCGGGCGGCTCTACATCAGAGGGCCCAATCAGCAGATGGTGCCGGTGTCGGCCCTGACCCGGACGGAATTCCGGGCCGGCCCGAGCGTGCTGACACGGTTCAACGGCTTCACGTCGGCACTGCTCGTCGGGGCACCGGCGCCCGGGAAGAGCTCCGGCGAAATGCTCGCCGCCGTCGAGCGGCTCGCCCAGGACAAGTACGCCGGCCGAGGCATCGGCTACGCCTTCAGCGGGCAGTCCTATCAGGAGCGCGCGTCGGGCGGGCAGGGCGGTCTCGTGTTCGCCCTCGGACTCGTGATGGTGTTCCTGGTGCTGGCCGCGCAATACGAGAGCTGGACGATCCCGTTCGCGGTGCTGCTCGGCGTGCCGTTCGGCACGCTCGGCGCGCTGCTCGGCGTGTGGCTGCGTGGGATGGCGAACGACGTCTACGTGCAGATCGGTCTGATCGTCGTGGTGGGTCTCGCGGCGAAAAACGCGATCCTGATCGTCGAGTTCGCGAACGAGCTGCGCGCCCAGGGGCGCTCGATTCGCGAGGCGGCGCTCGAGGCCGGCCGGGAGCGGCTGCGGCCGATTCTGATGACCTCGTTCGCGTTCATCCTGGGCGTCACGCCGTTGCTCACGTCGAGCGGTGCGGGCGCCGCGAGCCGTCACTCGATCGGCACGGGCGTCTTTTTCGGGATGCTCGTGGCGACCCTGGTGGGCGTGTTCTTCATCCCGCTGTTCTTCACGGCGATCCGCGGCTTGAGCGAGCGGGGCCTGTTCGGCCGCGGGGCGCGTACCGTCGTCCCGCAAGCGGTGCCCGTCGCCGTGGAGGGCGACTGACATGCGACGCTTCGTACTGTTCACCGTCGTCGCGCTGCTCGCCCTGACCGAAGCGTGCGCCGTCGGACCGCGATATCGCCGCTCCTCCCTCGGCCTGCCGGACGGCTGGCGGCGGCCGGCGGTGTCCGAAGACTCGCTGCGGTCGTTCTACGACTCGCTCCGCACCAGCCGGGATACGCTGTTGCCGGCCGGCGCGGACACGGCGCGCGTGCCGTTCGCGTACGACACCGCGTCTCCCGCTCCGCGTATGGACTCGACGGCCGCGCTGCGGTGGCTCGACCTGATCCAGGACTCCGTGTTGCGGCAGCTCGTGGACACGAGCCTGCGGGCGAACCGCGACATGCGCACCGCCCTCGCCGTGATCGACGAGTTCCGCGCGCAGTACCGGGCCACGCGGGGCGCGCTCCTGCCCGAGCTGACGGCCAACGGGCAGGCGGGCCGCAACCAAACGGTGTTCGGCACGTTCGGGTCGTTCACCTACAACGTGTACCGGGCGACGGCCGACCTGAGCTGGGAGCTCGATGTCTGGGGCCGGCTGCGTCGCGCCACGAGCGCCGCACGCTCGGAGCTCGTGGCGCGGGAGGAAGATCGGCGGGCGCTGCGATTGTCGCTGATCGGCGACGTGGCGACGGCGTATTTCGACCTGCGCGCGGCCGACTTGAACCTCGCGATCGCGCGCCGCACGCTCGACTCGCGGCGGCAAACGCTCGCGCTGGCCCGGCGGCGCCTCGACCAGGGCCTGATCTCGGAGCTCGATGTGCGGCAGTTCGAGGCCGAGGTGGCGAGCCCGGCGGCGAGCGTCGCCGACTTCGAGCGCCAGGTGGCCCAACAGGAGAACGCGCTGAGCGTGCTGGTGGGGCACAACCCCGGCGCGATCGCGCGGGGCCGCGCGCTCACCGAGATGGCGGCGCGCATCCCGGTGCCGGCCGGCGTGCCGTCCGCGCTGCTCGGCAACCGCCCGGACGTGCGGGGCGCCGAAGCGACGCTCCGCGCCGCCACGGCCCGGATCGGCGTCGCGCAGGCCGCCTTCCTGCCGACCTTCACGATCACCGGGCAGTACGGCACGCAGAGCACCGAATTCTCCCAGTGGTTCGCGTCCGGGACCAACATCTGGCAGGCGTTCGCCGGGGTCTCGATCCCGCTGTTCACGGAAGGCCGGCCGGGGGCGGGCGAGCAGGTCAACATCGCGCAGGCGCGCGCGTCGCAGGCGCGGTCCCGCTACGAGCAGACGGTGCTCGTGGCGCTGCGCGAAGTGGAGGACGCGCTCGTGGGACTGCGCACGGCCCAGGATCGGACCGGGGCGCAGGAGCGCCAGGTGATCGCGCTGCGCCGGGCGCTCGAGCTCGCGGACATGCGCTATCGGAACGGGGTGTCGAGCTATCTCGATGTGCTGGACGCGCAGCGCGGCCTCTTCGGCGCCGAGCTGGGGCTCACCCAGGCGGAGCGGGACCAGCTCGTCGCCGCGGTGCAGCTGTATCGCGCCGTGGGAGCCGGGTGGCCCGCCGTCAAGGAGTGAGCCATAATGAGGCTGTGCGCAAGCGTGGCCGAACAGGCACGCGCCGCCCGGCGGCCGATGCCCTCGTGTTCTCGTTCCTGAGCGCGGCGGACGCGGTCGAGGCACGCCTCGAAGCGGCCTTGAG
>Ga0134078_10000138_pt1 | contig 12368 bp, 10 predicted proteins | sample 15_taG_20_FD_119771 | JGI IMG/M metagenome (GOLD analysis project Ga0134078, IMG submission 119771) | Grasslands soil microbial communities from the Angelo Coastal Reserve, California, USA - 15_D_Met_20cm_2_24_1 metaG | ecosystem: Environmental > Terrestrial > Soil > Grasslands ...
CTTTCCTTGCTCACCCTACTAGATTTGTTACCAAAGAATGCATCTATTGTGGAGAATGGTTTGGTACAAATTACAATTCAGTGGGATACTGTAGCAACCATTGCCGTGACAAGCATTTTGAACGACAAACCGGAATGAAAGTCAATTGGGGCGCGAAAGACCTACACCAGCGGTGGCTACATTTTGAACCGCCGCTCGTGATTGATCCAGACACATTAAGACAATTGGCAGGATTATATGAAACTATGCAAAAAAGGCTTCAATATCTGGAAACTCAAATACATATTCCCGAGATACCACAAGACGTAGAGCCGGAGCCTCATAATAAGACTGCGGTTCAAACCAGCCCGCTTCTTGAGCCTGCGCCAGCATTTGAGTTCGGACTAACGGGGCTAGAAGAATTCTTTGGGAATCCGTAGTACCGCCCCATACACCTTCCTCGTTATGCACAATTGCAAATGCTAAACATTCCTTTTTCACTGGCCAGTCGTTGCATATATTCCACCAGGCAGGTCGGCGTTGTGGTCTACCCTGCCTTTGGTCAAAAAGTTTCCAGGCGTTCGGAAGTTTACCGCACCTAGAATCTTTTGACCACTCCGCCCTTGTCCGTGTCAAATCCGAATAATCGGTGACATCAACAGCCACATCTCCAAGACTAGACCCCTCCTGCTACCAAAGCAAGGGGGGTCTTGTACTTTCTATTTCCGCAGGTCAGGGGCCTGTCAAGGCTTATCTAAATTTTTTTGCTTGAGCAGTTCCTCTAATAATTCATTGTGTCTATCTGCCTTTTCAGCTTGTTCCTTATAGATTGCTATAAGTTCATTATGCGCCTTACGACTATAAACCCTTCCAGTCATAATAGCAATAATGAATACAAGAAGGGCAGCGCCGATGCCAGTATTAGGGTTGGCTAGGAACGTCGCCCAATCCATAAGATCACTTCATTCTTGCCATTAGTTGCTGGACGTACTTATTGATGGACGGATATCCACCAGCCTGAGTACCGTTGTAACCATTACCTCCGGCTTTCAGCCATTTCTGAGCCGTACCTTCACCAGCATACCAAGCAACTGCCGCACCAGCCGGACCATATTTGTTGTAGAGTCTTTGTAGATGATACTCCGCAACCTTCTCTTGGAGTTCCGGTGAACCTGCAAACTGCCCGGCAGTAATTGTATATCCTAGAGCCTGGTTACTCCATCCGGGAATATTGGCTGCCATAATCTGATATTTACCAATGGCACCCGATGGGTTTCTAGCGTTATAGTTTCCACCTGATTCTTGCTGGCCTATAGCATATAGGAACTTCTTAAATGCATCCCCACCGGCTCCACCGCCGCCACTGGCACCGATATTCTGTAGGTTTTGCATAGTCCCGGCAGCATTACTAATCAGATTACGTTGAGCAGCCGCCTGTGCTTTCATTTGCTGACGTTGCTGTTGCAATTGCTGGAAGGTAGTTTGTGATTGTCCCTTGTCAGCGATAAGTGCCAGACGTGCTTTTAATGCACCCTGCCAATCTGATTGTCCAGGTGCAGTATTCTGTCTCGAATAATCAACCACCGCTACCGCCTAGGACTTGCAGCGAAATATGGCTCCGACCATCCTAGATATTGCGAGCCCCATTTCTTGCTAATATCCCCGAGGGGCACTAGAGAAATCTTGCCTCGCCCACCGATATCTGTAGAGTAAACCATTCCATTGCCGGCGTACAAAGCAGCGTGACCGGCTTTACCTGCGCCTGTATTCCAGTAAACTACAGAACCAACAGTAGGTGACCCACTAGTCGAAATACGTTTTTGACTCGCTGCTAGGTTATATGCGTCCATCGCTCTATTTGATCCGCTTCCAGCCAATCCGTAGGCAGATGCTACGAAAGCCAGACAACGCCGATACCAACTAGAGTTTCCACTAGCCGCTGCTTGCTTTGCATACTCCAAAGCTTGCTGAGCATTTCGTGGGTTAGGACTAAAAGCCTGTCCTGAATCTTTGCCAGACCATGAGGAATCTGCACCGACAGATTGCTGCATACCCTGTGATTGCTGAGCACTCCATGCAGCATTGTCAGCCGCAATCTGCTTCTGCTGTCTCGCTAGAGATTGCTGAATTGATGCTTGGTTTGCTTCCTCATTTGCACCAGCAATAGTAGCAAGCCGACCCCGAAGTGCGCCACCGTAATCATAGGTCTTTTGTTGGGGAGTCTGATAGTTCTCAGGCAATTGGCCGGGTCGATAAATGTTAGTGTCTAACGGATTCATCGGAGTGGCCTCTTATTCTCTAGCATAGCCTTAGTCCGGTTATTGATATCTTCCCGACGTGCAGACCGTTGGTAACTTGGCCTGCTCATATCGGTAACACCGAGACCAGTAAGCCAGTTCAGGCCACCCAAACCGGAAGAATCTAGAGTACCCAAAGGACTAATATCAAACTGTGGTTCATAACCTGCGTTAGCCGCTACCTCACGGCCAGGTTTGAAGTTCAAAAGATTTTCGAGAAGAGCAGAGTTAGGAACTTGCTTCAAGCCATATTCTAGTGGACTGTAGATCGGTGAGCCACCGGATCGAGCATCCTGAGCAAATGCGCCCGAAGGATGGGCTGCAATTTCAAAGGGGATTTTAAGGGCAGGGTTAAGGCTACCTACAGTGTTGCTCAGAGCATTACTAGGTCGCCGTGCATTGAAATACTGGTCTAGGATATCCGGTCCTGGCATACCTGGCCGCAAACCAAGATATGAGCCCTTAACACCGAACTGCGGACCCTGGGAACTTTCCTCTAGCCAATCAGGGAATTGCTGGTCAGCGGGGAATGGGTCACCATATCCACCAGTAAGATCAATACCATTTGCTTGTGCCATTCCGTACATTGCCTTAGGATATAGCAGCGCACGGCCCGGTGTAGCAAAGTGCGTCTCAATAATCTTCGGCATAGCCTTACGCTGCCAAGAGTAGAACAGGAACATACGAGACGCATATTCAGTTTCAAACCGTGAGCGGTCTGATCCATCAGGGTGCCATTTACGGGAACGGTTACCTGCCGCTAGCATTGCCATAGCGTGTGCTTGTTCAAAGTTCTTTGCTTCGACAACGGGGTTAACTTCTAGCGAATAAATGAAGTGGGATACACGGTGAACGTGGTCCCGCACTTCCGACACACCGCCCATAAGTTTGCGGTAACCACCAGCCTGTAGGTATTGCCCCACTTTGTTATCCTTAAGCGCACCTTTTCCGATGGGGTTAAGAATAGTCATTGGGTTAACAAAGCGTAGTTTACCGCTGATACCTGCGCGTGTTAGATCAAAGGCATTTTCGGTAGTACCCAAGTCCTCATGGATTTCAAATGTCGGTCGCATACCCTGAGCATCAGCATTTTGAAGTACCTGCTCAGCATTGTATTTGACTTTCTCGATCTTACCTGTAGTTGTGTTCTTCCACCTCCAAGTAGCGATTGTCTTACCGCCACCGAATTCTTGTGAAAGTCTAGCAACAGTACCCGGTGCCCAATCCTTATAATCCGAACCGCGAGTAGCCAGAACAGCCATGCCACGGACAGTCCATTTAGGATCAATCATACCATCCTGAATAGACATATAAATGTCACCAAGAGAGTTACGAACGTGGTGACCAGGACGGTAGATAGTAAGCCCGGTCTTTAGAACCTTGGTAACCGAGTCGAATCCCCGAAGATACTTGTTCTGACTAGCAGGCTTATATAGGTCATTGATAGTCTCATTGAGGACTCGGATTTCCTTGGCAATATCTTTGTGGAAAAATAGGTCCTTGTTGATAACCTTACCCATGTGGCTATTGCCTACTGTATCTACCATACGCACCATATCTTTGCCTGCCTCAGCAGAACCAAAGATGGTGTTAATTTCAGCACCTAGCATGTTCTCAGCATGAACTGCTTGTCCTGCTGCAAACACTCGGGACATTAGATCAAGCGGATCACTAACGTCTGTCCAATTTTTCCATGAAGCTATTTGTTCCGCAGGTGTCTCACCCTCAAATCGGAACTTATCCTTGACACCGAAGTGTGCCATTTTGTCGTTGATACGGATAGGATCAATACCGTCCCGAAGGAAGATACCGAGTGCTGGATCAGTATTGAATGCTAGATCAAGTTGCTGCTCAATATCTGTTGCTGCTGCCTTAAGTCGAGCATCCGTAATCGTATCGACGGTACCCGCTTGAATTCGAGCAAATGCTTCACCGATTTCTGACTTGCTATAGTTTTTGTCAATCTGTGCTAGTTGTTTGTGATATTTTGTAGATACTGTCCTGCTTACAAGAGTCTTAGCAAGGAGAATTTGCCGAAGATGCTCATTGGACATATGGGCAAAGATAGAGCGTAGTACCCTGGCTCCCCATACCCAATCCATTTCTCCGCCGATTTCTACGACAGGGATACCCTTAAGTGACTCCCGAACTGCCTCTGCCGCAGACATGAAATTCTGTTGCATTGCATGGACAACGTTACCCTTTGCAACTTCTTTAGCCGAGATAGATGCTGCTCGCATTTCAGGCAAAGGTAGATCGTTGGCAACTTTGCTGACAAGATTAGCATGGACCATTTCGGGTACACCGGAAGCCGGAATCTCACCGCTATCCTTTACCGCCTTGACAACAGCCTCATCCATATTGTCAACGGCACTCAGCAGTTTTGTAGGTACATTACCTGCCTGCTCAATGTTGCTAGCGAAATTCTTAAGAGCATCAACGTGAAGTTTCTTAACCTGTTCACCGAACTTGAGACCAATACGAGCCTCATTAGCCTCAACCTTTTGGGCCATTGCGGGAGCAGAATTGACTAGGTGTTGAAGCAATCTTGAACGCTCTGTAACTGCAATTACTTGAGCAAGCTTGCCACCTGATTGAGCCATTCGTGCGCCATGCTGCCCAAGATTACTAGGCATTGGTGTACGCCCAATAGTCTTGTTCAAAACCTCGTTAAGCGCCTCTTTAACAGCAACAGTTGACTCGGGCGTGATTCCCTTACGAACATAGTTCACAAGGATTTCAGCAGCATCCAGCCATACAGTAGCAGGAATTGCTTTCTCGCTAGTCATAAAGTAATTCTCTACGACATTTCGAGGAATTGACGACAGAGTATCGTGGAGCGACAGAGGGGTTCCGGTCTTTTTAAAACCGAGAATTGGTTCAATACCCCTGGCTCTCAGGATATCCTCTGAGGACTTAAGCATAGGCATAAGAGTGTCGTACATTTCTGCCTTGCGCGCCACCATGAGCGCAGCTTTTTCAGCTCGATCCATACCCTTAGGAATCTGATACTTGGGCTGTAGAATAAGTGCAGCCTGTCGAATAAGTTCCTTAGTAACCGTCAGCGCATTGTACTTATTGAACGAATCAAACTGTGCCTCATGTAGATCACGATTAGCCCGAGCACCCTGCTTAGTAATGCTCTTAAAGTGTTCCAGTACGCGAGTAATATCCCGAGCCGCATAACCTCTGAGTGCTAGCAAAACACCCTTGCGTTGTGTCGGAGTTAGACTATCTTGTGCAGCCTTAATTTCTTCTAGGAGTTGTGACTTACCCCGAGCAGCAACATCAGCAACAATCTCGTTTGCCGGTTTAACACCAGCCTCAACAAGATTTTCGTTGACTGTCTTTTCAAGTGCAGCAGCGGCGATAGGGTTAGTTGTGGGAGAAGGATTAGGAGCCGCCGCAGGAGTTTCAGTCTTGGCCGCTTGTTCTGCCGCATCCACAGGCTTTGCTTTTTCTAGCGCCTTGGAGTTTGAAGCAATACGCTTTGCCAGCATATCGGCATTCTTCTTAGCGCCGGCAATTGTCTTAGCATTGTACTGCTCTAGGACGTGGTTGAATACCTCATCTGAAACTTCGCCGGCTTTATGGGCACGTTCTAGTGCATCAAGACTTTCATATGTAGTCTGCTTAGTCTTGTTGAGAATCTTCTGTAGTCGGGTCTCAAAGTTCTGTACTTGGTGTGCTCCGGCTACTAGATACTTGTAATCCTCAGGAGAAAGCAGTTGCTTCATTTCCTCCTGCCAGACCTTCTTCTCAGCAGGAGTAAACTTGACATTCTTGACACCCTCAGTAATCCGTTGGGTGCCTACCATTTCATTGTAGCCGTACTTGACCTTCTTAGCCGCTGCATAACTATTAAAGGGGACTGCTTTGTCACCCTTCATAATCTTGATTCGGCTAAAGTCCTTACCGGCTCCACCATTTGCTAGGGCACGAATGTACTGCGACGCACCCATCGTGGCCGGTTTTCCATTGGCACCAATGATCTTAATATTAAATCGACCAACAGTTTGGGGTCGTGCAATCTGCTCTACAATGGCATCGACATTATCTTCTGTTAAAATATGTCCAGTCTCTTTATAAATAAATCGACCAGCATCATTAACGACACCAAACATATTACGATCGTTTTGGGCTTCTTGCTCAAAGATACGTCGAGCCGCATTATGCCGCGCTTGGTCTACGGGTGGCCTACCCGGTAGATTTTCAATTGTTTCTGGAATGTCGTTGAATGGCCGACGAATACTCTCAGGATTATATGCACGACTAGCAACTTCAAGAGCCCGTTGTTGGACAGCCCTATCTGCATTTAGCAGAATTTCATTCATAGCTGGATTACTGCTGAGTTTTGCAGAAGGGCTAGTTAGATCGAGTGTTTCTTGCCCTGGAATCTGTGATAGAGGCGACGGTACTTCTGGCTCAATTGCCGGGGGAAGGCGACTAAATTGTCCCGGTGAAGGCTCAGGAACTTGGAAGGGTAATGTACCCGGCTCAGGAGAAAGCATAGCGGGCATAGCAACAGGCCCTAGTTCCTGCTCTGCCATTGGTGCAGTCTTAGGAACTATGGAAGTTGGTGCAAACCTTTGAGGGTATCCACCTGTCATTGGTTCTGGCGGTGGAGTTACGGGTGCAGCCTCAGCCAAATCAGGTGCAATTGGTGCTTCATCTGCAAGTTCTGCCGGGACTGCTTCATTTCCTCGTAGAAGTTTGTTGCTAGTAATACCTGCCTTCTTTAGTCCACCCTTAAGAATCTTAGTAACAAATCCACCAGGGATATACGAAACCGGATCACTGGCTACAGAGACTCCAAAACCTGCTAATGCTCGCACCCAATCACTTGAGTTAGGATTGTTTTCCTCCGGCGCAACATCTTTCCACAGATGCCTATTGACAATATCGAAGCCGGTAGTTTCTTTTTCTCCTAGCCAACCTTCATGTGCAGCATCCGCAAGTTTGTCGAAATCAGGCATATAGTTGCCATAATTACCCTTAGCCGCTTCTTCTGCATCCTGTCGGAAACCTTCTTCCCACAGAGAGTTAACTGCGTAACCCGGTCTACTTATAATGTCGAGAACGTTATGAACCGGAGTGGCCCCGACAACATTTGCCAAACCCTCTGAGTGCAGAGCTTTCTCTAGTGCATTGTAGGCGTTCCACGTATTTTGGTCAGTAGCATATGCCGAAGTCCCCGCACTACTTGGTGGTTGAGCACCAGGAGGTGTAGGGTTTAGAATGCCTGGCGCAAAGTTTCCGTTAGGGTCTAATGCACCAGCCGACAGGCCATTACCGTCACTAGATAAGGTTACAGCATTAGCCAGATCGTAGATCGACTTATCATCAGCAGAAGGAGTGCTCGCAGCAATTGCCGCAATCTGCTCTTTCTGCTGTTGTAGCCAAGACTTAGCCATATCTAGCCTTACTGTGGATAGCCGTAAGGTTGCCTGTTACCGAGTTGCTGGTAGTAAACTGTCATAAGTTGCTGCAAAATCCGCGACTCTTGATCGTTCCGTGCGTATCGCGTAACTTCCTTTTGCATATCAGCTAGAGTAGGCTGGCGATTATTGTAAACGTCACCAAAGAATCCTTGACCGGGTTGGTCACCATTGACGTCATTACCCTGGGTAACATCTACATATGCGTTCATAACCTGCTGAACCGCAGCAGCCGCAGCCGGACCTTGGAGAAGTTGTCCTGCCCTATTTGCCAGAATTGCAGTAGGATCACCCGAGTTATTCAGAGCCTTGGTTGAATCTAGACCAAGTTGGTTCTGCTTATACTGAGTATCCGTACCGTACTTGGCTTCATCTAGTGCAAACTTAGCCTTGTCCATATCAAGATTTTGCATCTTAAGCCACTGGTCAAAACCATTAGAACTTTGATCTGCACTCATCTTCTGAATGGCTTGCTCATACTGGTTCTCAGCACCCATCTGCTGACTCATAATTTCCAGACGCTTTAGGTCTAGATCGCTGAGTGCTGCGTTCTTCCGGTCGTTAATATCTGCGACTCGGTTTGATCCAGCGAGACCAGCATTTGTAGCCGCTCGGTCATTATAGCTGAGTTGGTTCTGCCCAAATTGTGCGTTAGCACTTACATTTGCACCTTGCTGCGTTGCAAGACCACCAACACGATCTAGAAGTCCCTCATGCATACGAGCCAGAGAATCAGGCGCGGCTTGACCAATACCTAGGCGGGCCATCATTTCGGCCATAGCCTGCTGATTCTTTGTCGCTGTACCGGCTACATTGTTGATCGCCTGATTGTAGGCATCACCAATTCGCTGACCGCTGGCATCATATTGGGAACGTACTTCACCTTGACGACCACGAATATCGTTACCGTATTGGTCGTACATTGCGCCGACTTTTTGGGCACCAGCATCGTATCTCGCACCCGTTTGCTCAGTCATTTTCCTGAGCATTTCATACATCGGATCATACTGCTTCTGCGCCATATCATGTGCCGATGGACCCTGATATGACCAGTTCACGCTAAAGTCAGGATTATACGCCATTTCCTGTTGTGCAAGGGCAGGATTTGGAGCACCGCCATTGGCATTTAGCCAAGGAGCAGTATCGCTTTCACCGAATGAGGCAGAGGGATTAGCCGCCTGACGTGCTGCCAATTCTGCCATAACTTGCTGAGCAACATACGCAGCGTTAGATTCATCACCTTCAAGTGGTCTCATTTAGACTCCTAGTGATGCTTGACGCCGGTTAATCGCGTCCTGACGAGCCTTTTCAAGTTGGATATCTGTATCGCTCTTAAACCCGGTTGCAGCAGCAGCAAGGTTAGCGATAAAGTCTGTCCGTGCTTGTTCTAGGTTTCGATCCTTTGTAGCGTAATCCTCGTTGAAGTCAGTTCCAGCCTTAGCATAAAGGCCAGAATTCATAAGACCACGCGAAGCGTAATCATCTTCTAGAGAATGCCAATCCTGCTCTTTTTGGAGTCCAAGAGCCTTCTTGTTTGCATCGTACTGAGCACCGTACTGAGAGGTTTCCCGGCCCTGGTTTGTCTGGTAATCTTCCCAGGCTTTCTGTAGAGCTGATTTCTGGCCAACAAATGTGTCGTCCATGTTTTCATTCCAAGCCGGTGCAGCAGGTGCTACAGGAGGGCCAGGTTGCACTACAGGAGCAATTGCGCCGGTCTTACTTCCACCAACTTTAGGGGCTGTTTTAGCCGCAGCCTTGGGTGGCGCTTTAGGTGGCGCTGCTCTCTTTGCGGGTGGGGCTTTCTTCTGCGGTGGGGGAACTCTCACACCAGCATAATTTGGCTGATCTGTGGCTTGTGCCTGATTAGGACTGTAGTAATTAGGAACCGAAGGCGGAATAACTGGCGCCGGTCCCTCATAATCTGGCGGTCTCATTATGCACTCCTATTTGTACCGGGATATAGCCATGCGGGAGACATATAACGACCAGTTTGTCCCGCCTGCATTCTGCGTAGCATGGCAGTACGTTTGGCCCGCGCCTTAGCATCCCGCTCAGCATATGCCTCAGGCTTTGAGGTTGGACCCACATTAGGAGCACCAGCCGGATATATCTTATCACCCGCAGCATAAGGATTGAACGACATTCCACGACCTTGCAAATATGCTGCAAAGTTTGGGTCCAGTTTTGGCATGAGGATTACCCTTTTTCTCCCTCAATCTCATCCTGTTTAACTTCTACCCTGGCTGCTTGCCAAGCAGATAAATGTCCCGATACTAGCGCCCACAGCGATAGAGCTGAGACATATTCAACCTTATTCAGCCAACCCATCCATCCCGAAATTGGGATCATCAAGCACCAAAAAATTGTAAGCCAACCGTTTAGTTTTCGCATGAAAACCGGGTCTCCTTGGATCGAAGCCCACAAGATTTTCACGATTGTCATTACGAAATCTTTTTCGAGACAAGTGCCTTACTTGAAGTCACAGCAGTCAGACTAAAAAGTTTTAGTGGCCCGGTAGCGAGTGTTCCATTAACGGTACTGCTAACTTTAAAAGAAACCTGCCTAAAGCGCAATCCTTTTAATAGTTTTACGAACGTCCGAGTACCGGATGGGTTGCTAGAATCAGTAGAATCTGTTACGTCAATTGAAATATTTAGAGGCTTAGCCCATGTCTGAAGTTGTGACCATTTGGTTGTACCATTGCTAATCTGTGACCATTTAATTGGAATATTGTAAACTGTGGGATGCACTACATATGTGACTGGTGTTTTGCTCAGGATATCCGCACCCCACCAAAACATACGCTTAAAAGTGTACGGTACTTTATAATCGTAGGTTTTAGTAACGATCGACACAGTGAATGTCTCAGGTGTGGAACTTAGCGGAGTATCTGTAATTCGATACCATGAAATTTTGGCGTTATCATAGTTTCCTGCAACGTAGAAATAGGTGTTCTCAATAGGATCAATCGTCGGGTACCTAAAGAATGCATTAGGTGCGTAATCAGCGGTAGTAAACCGCCAGATGGAGAATGCCTGAGTTCTCAGATTGTAGACGTAGAAATTGTCATAGTACCGACAGATTAGTCGGTTACCCACAATGGATACGGAGAAGTCATTAGAGGTTGCCCGCGCTTTGAAGTTATAGACTACAAAGGGAACCTTGATATTAACCGGTGTCCAGTTCCAGTTGTTGATAGCGTAGAGGACATTCCCAAAAAGAATGTAGATGTTGCCTTCAAATTCAGCATAGCAGTATTGGCTAGCAATACCGATATTTGCCGCCACCAATTCGCTTTTACCTTTGGTGGGTGAAGCATCATAGGCGAATGTGTAGGTTGATCGGGTCTTATAAATCCCGATACGGCCACCAAAACTGGCAATACGGATAATGGCTTGACCATCACCATTATTAACGTCAAAAAAGTCTGTACCAGGGGTCCAACTCCCGAAGTTGGCCGGGCCTGAGAAGTTAATCCGTGCAGGGTTCGTAGATTGGGGGCCAGCCGAGATAAATAGGCGCTCCTGGTAAATAGCAGCCGAATTACCCCGAGCCATACCTGCAATTGCCGTAAATCCCCCTACAGGGTCCCAACTTCCCCCAGGGTTAGCCGAGTTTGGCGTGGCAACTACCCACAATTTGTTCAAATACTGGACAGTAATAAGACATTGGATATTTGTCGCAATAGTATAGACCGCGGAACCCGAAGTAACGTCATATGCCTTAAGATTATTGGCGGTATCAATGAGAATGACGTAGTTAGTCCCTGTAGATGTAGTAAAAATCCCTACAACGTTGCATCCTGGCCCCGCATTTGAGGGCATAGTTACTAGCGGAGGTCGTGAAACTAGCGAACCATCCAAATCAATGTCAAAATTGAATAGTTCTACAGCCTCAGTGTCCGCAATTTGTGTCGGTTCTGAGTATGTGTTCAGACCACCGCTAAATGGACCAACGAGTACAGGTGACCCAGGCATTTAGTACAACCAATCGTCATCTTCTTGCAATTGGGTGATCGTCGGGTAGTAATTCATCGAGACATTGTTCTCGATTTCCGACAGTTCATTGATACCATTAGCAAATTGGCTCATCTTAAACTGCGAATTCTGCGAATCCTCATCCAACTCGTATGCTTGAGCCAGCACATACTCACACAACCGATTAAAGAATTGGTCCGGTACCCCGAGAGAGTCCGACAGAGCGGTAATAGCAGGAGCATCTTTGAGATAGAACACCTTTAGTCCGGCAGGGTAGTCCATTCCAGGTGTCGGATAGACAATAATATTGCCAGCCCAATCGTACCAAAGGACTGGCTCACCACGGTTAACTTCCTGAGTATCCTGAGACACAATATATTGCTCAGCCTCTTGGAATGTCCGGTGCTCAATTGGCCTACCGTTGACCCAAATTGACTGAATGCGAATAATGCTAAGCGCACTAGGATCATAGGTATCTACATCGTGGAGCAGATCAATTGTAGCCATTGCTTTGTTAGTCGGATTAGCAATGAGGATTTCCCGCTGACCCATATTGATCCAGCGAATCACATCTACACTGGTAACTTGAACGGCAGCCTCATCACCAAATGTACGAGCCACAACATCATACACGTCTTGGGCTTTACGACTGAGCGTTGTAAGTGGCATCAGGTGTA
>Ga0134078_10000164_pt1 | contig 12020 bp, 10 predicted proteins | sample 15_taG_20_FD_119771 | JGI IMG/M metagenome (GOLD analysis project Ga0134078, IMG submission 119771) | Grasslands soil microbial communities from the Angelo Coastal Reserve, California, USA - 15_D_Met_20cm_2_24_1 metaG | ecosystem: Environmental > Terrestrial > Soil > Grasslands ...
GACCGCTGGTTCGCGATGACGCGATTGGATGAAAACCGCGCCCGCGCGCAGCTCGCGCATAAGGCCGGTGTAGGGATTGATTCGGTCACGAACATGACCATCTGGGGCAATCATTCCTCGACGCAGTATCCGGATTTCTACAATGCCCGAATCGACAATCGTCCCGCGAACGAAGTGATCGGGGACGAAAAATGGCTGAAGGATGAATTCATTGCCACCGTGCAACAGCGCGGCGCAGCGGTAATCAAAGCGCGAGGACTTTCGTCAGCCGGTTCTGCGGCGAACGCGGTCATTGACACTGTCTTTTCACTTACCAACGACACGCCCGGTAACGACTGGCACAGCGTGGCGGTTTGTTCCGACGGAAGCTATGATGTCGAGAAAGGATTGATCTCGTCATTCCCGGTTCGTGTGCGCGGTGGGAAATGGGAAATCGTTCAGGGAGTACCGATCAATGATTTCAGCCGCGCGAAAATCGATGCGTCGGTGGCGGAGCTAAAAGAGGAAAAGTCCCTGGTCACTCCATTGATCCCATAGCTATCGCACCTTTGGAGCGGGGGCCTACTTTCCGGAAAGCGGCACTGCCGGTTTCCAGAAGATTTCATGGCTTGCAGAAGACGGGCACAGAATCATTACTTGCTTTGCAGTGATAGCTACACTGCTTGAGAGGCTAAAGATATATTTATACGCCATCCAGTCAGCTGCCTGTAAAGGAATCCTAGTAATTGCAGCCTCATTCTGAAAGGCCGAACGATCACAAATCAGGTACCGCGGTCTTCCAAGCACGGCGATGTAAGAATTATCAGGCAGCTCTTTCATAAACTCGCCTATGGCAAACTCGCGTCCTCTCGGTACACCACGCTCAAAATCGTCGCGCGCCAATCTAGGCAGAAAGGTTCGGCTCTTTTCCGGACCGACCATTATTCCGCGGTTACGGCGTATGAGACTGCCAGGAATTTCATTAACCGTGATCGATGTTGTTCCAAGTGGCATCAGATCGCTGTAGCGAGGCATTGTCTTGTTGCGATTGAGTGCCAACAACACGCTTGGGAACAGGACGGACGAAATAACCAGGAGTAATCCGACAGTTGAGTTCCAGCGAAGCCTTGCATTCAGTTCCAAACATTCGGTTTGTCTGTCGTTAGCAATTGAAAGCTCAGCCCGACCCCTACTTGATCGCCTGCCACTAAGACGCTTGGCACACCACGTGCAGAAAGCCGCCGGGGTTAACCAGATCAATGGATCAGTAGCCGCGTAAATTCGAGGCCCACTATCCCAAGGTGGCGCCAGAGGAAGTGAGAGGAAGACGCCTATCCAAACCAGCCAATAGAGACCCCCATCGTCGATTGCCGTGTTCCTTTTCGACCCCGCCAGTCCCAGCGCTATCGCGCTCATCAACAGAAGCAAGATGCCCCACCCGGGCGCTGCCTCTCCCACAAAAAATGTCTGCTTAGTAATGATCTGACGCCAAGCGCGCCATGCCGCGTGCAAAAGCATTCGCGGATTGGCTGCGATTTGCTTGATCGCGGCCTGCTTAACTCGTGATACGAAACCATACCAAAGTTCTTCTTCACTCACAGTACTCACCTTCGTGAAATCGAAAAGCTCGCGACCCTCGTCGCGGACGGAATCCAGCCACGTTCCGCCTTTTGCGATCCCATAGAGCACCAGCCAAAAGTTTGATGGCATCCGCGGGGGATTTACAAGGTGCCGAAAAGACAAGGCATTGGCAGCGATACAGAAGCTTACGGCGGCGATGGCAATCATGCCCCTGCGCCAGGCGAGATCTCCAAGAAACTTCCGCGAGCCGTCGGCCGCAGGAGCCGTGTGGCGGAATCTCCAAAACGTGGCAGCAACTAAAAGAGCAGCGACGAAATAACAGCCTGGGCGCGCGTTGAGCGAACATGTAAGCAATAGCAGACCAAGTAACCAAAAGACCATGGACTGTCGCCGCCATGCGTATAACAGGGTGACCGCCGCTAACATTCCAAGCGGCAGGCCAATTTGTTCCGTAACGAACATCCCTACGACGTAACTTCGATAAAACAACGCAACACAGCCAAGCCAAATAAAAGCCGCGACGCGGCCAAGCATTAGACGAATCAATTCCCATGTCGTGACAGCAATTGCCGCTTGCATCAACGCAAGTAGCGACAACATCAGTTTGAGATCGCCATGGCACCACGTATGTAAAAGCGCCAGAAAACCTGGCCACATTTGTCTGGCCCCGAACGCGGAACGAATTCCTATACCTTCCGCAATTTCGACCGCGCCGTTCAAATAATGTCTACCGTCGGTACCCGGTAAAAATCCCCACACTACAAAGGGATTCGTTATAGGATGGCTTGCGCTGTTAAAACAATAGGCCTGCAGGGAACAAAACAGGAGAGCGATCCACCCAAAAGTAACCTGCCGTCGCCATTTCCAATCCCGGTACGCCAGCAGCGAAGGGACCAGACACGAAAGGAGGAGAGGCCAGAGGCGCATCGCAGCGGGAACGTTTTGTTCGCGCGCGAGAGGTACCAACCAAGCCAGCGGCACGGGATGGGTAAGTAGCCAAAGCGCCGGCATCATAAGCACAAGCCAGCCCGCAAGGCGCACTATTACATCCCGTATGTTCACTTAGGGCGAGACGATGCGTAATTGCGGCAAAGAAATAACACAGCTATCCTCAAACACATTGTAGTCTGGTGGGGGACCGATGATCGAGAAATCGACTTCTGTTGTTCCTACAGGTAAGGCCAAGTTATGCGTCAACCACTTCCGTTGCTCAGTTATTCTCAGCGGGTCTAGCTTTAGGAGCGTAAAGTGATTGTACGCTATTCCCACTGTACTGACGAGAACAGTTACGCCGTCGGTCCGATCTTTGAGGGCATCATTTGCCGACAGCATGTTGATTACACTTTCGTCGACGGTATATTGAATTTCCAAGATCACGGGTGCCGTCGTCGGCGGAATCAGGAGAACTCGTGCGCTAGGCTGGTTCGATGCTGAGTCTGGTGAAACGCGTAACGTGACGCCGTCCCTGGGTTTGGTATCCCAGGAGCGTATTGGCTTCGGGACAATTGCATCTTTAAAGTTATCCATTCGGCCTGGAATAATTCGAGGACGAATCGCAGGGGCCTCTGTGATTCGGTGCGGCGATGGTGGAAGCTCCGGCGTCGCTTTCCCCGCCCCGGCCTGGTCAGCTTTCCTCAGCAGGAAGGTTCCGCCAATTACGGCAGCACTAATAACGAGCAGGTCGACAATGTTTCTTTTCAAACCAGCTGTTAATTTGCGTTTCATGTCTTTGCACGCCCTTTTACAACAAAAGCTGGGTGTTTCGATTGAACCTTGGGCAAGCGCTGCTGGGGTCACGCGCCTTTAATTGCGTGGATCGCCACGGACGCGGGAAAGATTAGACTAGTTAGGCTTACTTCACGGAAACCAGCCTCGAAGATCTCGCACCAGAAATCGGCGCCGTATTCGATGTGGACGATGCAGTCATCCCGATATACCCCTGGTCGTCCGTGATAACTCGGAGGTAAACCGCGCCGGCTCCGCGTCAAGCGGCCAACAACAATCGGCACGGTATAAAACAAATGGCCGCCCGGTTTCAGAACGCGCAATGACTCTTTAAGAGCAGCCTTTGAGTCGGGAACGTGTTCCAACGTGTCGGAGTGAATGATGATATCAATCGATGAATCGGCAAAGCTCATTCGCTGCATGTCGAGCTGAGGGAAGGAGTGAAGTGCATATTGGGGGAGAATCTCAAGGAAAGGCGACAGGTTTTTTGCCTGATTGATTTCAACCACGGTTAATTGCCGGACTTGCTGGTGACTGACGCAGAAATCTTTGAGAATGCCGTCGAAACCGAAGGCCTTCGTCACAGCCGCAGCCAATGTCATTGCTCTTAGATTGTTTTTGCAATTCGCGCAGCAAAGTCCCTGCTGCAGGTTGATATAAGCAACTTCGTCTGGCGACAACTGCCATTGCTCAATAAGCTCCGGCCACAGGATCGATAGCTTCACGAACTGGTCGTGACCGCACACTGGGCAAACCTCCAAGCTCGCTGATAGTTCGCCCATTCGATCTAGCAAGCACGAGGCGGTTTCAGTAGAAGTCCCTGGCCGGTGGGCAAGGATAAGATATTGATCCCTTTTTCCTGGGCGAAACGATCCATTGCAATCTTCTGCGAAACGTAGCCGTAGAAAGCGTAATCGTCGAGAAGCACAGGAGCTCCTGGCGACAGACGTTCCCAAAAGAACCGGACTGCCGCAACCTCGGGCGGCGAACAATTCATATCGAGATGCAGGTACGCGATCTTATTTGCGCGAACCATCGGCAACGTCTCCGGAATCGGGCCCTCTATCAAAGAAACATTCTTCCACTGAGAGAAGTTAGCTCGCACTTCTTCAACCCCTTGGACATAAAACCCTGTTGCCAGATTCTGCGTGTTTTTTTCCACAGCACCTGAGGCTTTGTCTTCAGGGGAAACGAAGCGTTCATCCAGTCCACGAAAGGTATCCAAGAGATAGAACTGTTTTCCCAGGGAATCCCAGTCCAGATAATCCATGATTGCGGAGGAGAGAAAGCCCCGGTTCACACCGCACTCTACAAAATCACCTTCGAGGCGCGCAGCGCAGGCAGCCGCCCACAAGCCGACATGAACCCGCCAGTGCCATCGATAATCATCGCCTGCCGCGCGAACGCCTCTCTCATAAGCTTTTCGAAACGCCGGGTCATCCAGAAATTCATGGTTATGGATCGATCGCAGTCCGCCTTCATCATAGATATGGCCTTCACCGTGCCAAAGGTCGGCACTAATCGCAGGCGTTGCTGGAGCGGCATTTCCCACTTTGTTTTTGCCGAGGATTTTCTCCAGCCCGGAATTCCAAGTGAGAGGTCTGTTTTTGAACCAGCCAGAATCAAACTTTGGGCCAGCAAAAATCGCCCACTTCTGCTGGGGATGTCCCCAATCCAAGAGCTCGAATCGCAAACTCGCTTCTGCCGCTACGCGTCTCAGCGTCGCTGGCCGGTATTTCACATATTCAGGATAGACCCAGCCTCTCTGTGGCGAATCCTCCTCGCCTGGTAAAAATGTAGCGACCAAAGCTCCGTTTTCAGCGATCGCGTGCGACATTGCAGAGAGCCAATTTTTAATCAGATCCAGTCCGCAGTGACTAAAGATCGATTGAGCCAGCGCGAAATCGAATGGGACCTTCGCCTGGGCAATTGTCTCCGGTGAATCGGAAAAAAAGAATGTCGGGCGTTTAATTTCCAATAACGCCCGCCCGAGCTCCCGCTTAATTCCTTGCTCCACCAGCCATTCATTCGGCTCGACGCCAAAATACTTTCCGCGATTCAGATAAGGAATTAACAAGCGGCCGATCCGAAGAGAACCGCATCCCACGTCGAGCAGCGAATGATGCTGCCGCAGACCCAGCGTGGTTAAAAGATTGAACGCCATCGCTGCGATCAAATCATAATCTTCCGAAGGGCCGACACACGCGCGGTAATGCGCGTCCCCGGGCTTGAGACCGACGCCCAGACTTTCCTGGTCGTCCAGAGGTGCCTCCATATTAGTTCACTCGCTTCAACGTGGCGCGATCGAAACCTTTCAGCGCGTCCTCTGGTCGATCCGGAAATCCAACGACCCCACGCGACCGGTCGAATTGATAGATGCGGGTCCGTGGGCGCTCGCGGAAAGGAAACGCGCGTAGTTTTTCGCCATCGAGAGCGTCTATTGCGCCTGGCGCCTGACATGCTTGCACACCCAAAGCGTGCAGATCGTTCCTGATTTTAGGATCCGATGCGACGCAGTTCGAGAGTTCGTCGGGATCTTGCCTGAGATTGAAAAGCTGTTCCCGTCCACCATTTGCCATGAAAATGTATTTCCACTCATCGGTAACCACCATGAGTTTGAAATCGTACGAGCCGGGAGGTTCAACCATACCAACAAGATACTGGCGCCGTGCGCATTCGCCTCGCAACAATTTCAGAACGTTTATCCCCTCTCGCACGTCGCATTGGCCAGCAGCCTCACTCGCGATTCCGAAAAGGTCCGCAAGGGTAATCAATTCATTCCGGACAGTTCCCGCAGCCAGCACCGCTGGCCAACTCAGCAGGAAAGGGACGCGGCATGCGGCCTCAAAGAAGTTTTGTTTCTGCCAGCCATGATGATCACCCAAAAGATCGCCATGGTCCGAAAAAAAGCAGATAAGAACGTTCTCCGATTTCGGGCGCGCTTCGATCGCGTCAAGGATTCGGCCGAGACAACGATCCAGGTAGCTAATCTCGCCGTAGTATCGGGCCTTCACGATTCGCGCCAGCGCCGGGTTGATCGCGTCTGCCCAAATCGCATAGCGCATGAAGGGAATCTCTTCGTCCAGATGATCTTCCTCGACGCTGCCAAGAACGAGGTCCGGCATTCGGTCGGGATTGTACATCCGATTGAAAGGAATTGGAGGAGCGATCGGCGGATGCGGGCCGACAAACGATACGAACGCGAAAAAGGGCCGCGAATCATCTGACCGCTCAATCTCATCCACCGCGCGATCAGCCATCCACCATTCGACGCCTAGCTCAGCCGGAAGCGGGCTGCGTTGCGGAAGGTAATACATCTCTGTGCGTTCCCCAAAAGGTTGCTCCAGAAAATCGAACGCCGGATGCTCCCTCGTTAGCCATGAACCATAGTCGTCGCCTTCGCGCGCCGGCGGATGGTACGTCTCTTCGCTGCGCCACAGGGTTTCGTAACCTACGTCTTCATTCCAGGGATATGTATGGAACTTCCCGATTCCAAAAGTCCGGTATCCCAGGCGCGACATTGTGCGCGCCAGATACGGTCCGCAACGCGCTTCCATTTCAGCAGCCTGCCCTGCTGCCGGCTTTGGCTTTGCGTTGCTAAAGGCGCGCGTGGTAACTGGTTCACATCCTGTACGGATCGTGTACCGCGCCGGGATACAAATCGGACAAGTGGCGTACGCATTGGAAAAGCTGATTCCTCTGCGCACCAGACGATCCAAATTCGGCGTATAGATGTGCGAATTACCGAGCGCAGCGATCGTGTCGAATCGCTGCTGATCCGTCATGATAAATAATATGTCGGGCCGGGTCGGTGACACTTTCTTGAAGATTCCGCACAGACGCGTGAATTGCTAATGCGGTGTAACACTAAACGCGACTACCCCTGAATTTGTAATAACTTCATGGAAAAGTTGCGCATGGCGGGTCGGAGCACAGGCATCTTGTCCGCCAGTCGGACGGACTCGTCCCGTGGTGAGCCTGTGGAGCAATCGGGCGCCTCGCCTGATCGAGACGGTTTCTTCGGCAGGCAAGATGCCCGCCCGCCCCACACCAAGATGGCCGTGCTCCGTCACCTGCGCTGCTGGCCTCACTCCGTGAAACTGCACTAGCCAGTTGCGAGTTCGCTATCCGTTAAGCGACGGAAAGCTTCGAGATATTTCGCGGACGTTTTCTCGATAACATCTTTCGGGAGACGCGGCGCAGGCGGACTTTTGGCCCAGTCGAGTGTCTCCAGATAATCGCGCACGAATTGTTTATCGAAGCTCGGCGGGCTCTGCCCGACAATGTATTCATCTTTCGGCCAGAACCGCGATGAGTCCGGCGTGAGGCATTCGTCGATCAAAAACAATTCTCCATCGACAGTGCCAAACTCGAATTTCGTGTCTGCAACGATAATTCCCTTCTGTGCGGCGTGCTCGCGGCCGCGCGAATAGATTTCGAGACTTAACTTTTTCACGCGATCGGCAATTTCGTCGCCGAGAATCTGAGCACATCGTTTCATGTCGATGTTCTCGTCATGACCTTGCTCTGCCTTTGTTGCTGGCGTAAAGATCGGCTCCGGCAGTTGCGACGCCAGCTTTAGTCCGGCTGGTAGTTTGATTCCACAAACGCTCTGGGATTCCTGATATTCTTTCCAACCCGACCCAGCGAGGTAACCGCGCACCACGCATTCCACAGGGAGTGGCTTGGTTTTCTTTACGATCATCGAACGCCCGGCGAGCTGCTCGCGGAACGGTTGCAGCTCCTTCGGGAAACCTTTGAAATTCGCCGTGACAAGATGATTCTGGATCGTGTCGAAGCGCTTAAACCAAAACGCGGAAATTTGATTGAGGACTGCGCCCTTATGCGGAATTGGGTCGGGCAGAATCACATCGAAAGCTGAGATGCGATCAGTTACGACAAACAGCAGCGTGTCGCCAAGATCAAAAACTTCGCGGACCTTGCCGCTGCGCAATTTTTTTATTCCTGGAAGATTGATGACAGATTGCAGGGAAGTTTCCATTTGCAAAAAGCGAACGTTCCAACGTTTGCCGCAGAGCGTCTAGTAAAATCCGCGCAGGTCCAACTGTCGACCAGCCCCAACATCAGCCCTTCAACTCGAAACAGCGCTGCATGTCGTAAACCGTGTAGCCACCGGATAGCAAGCCGCGTGCCGCGCCGTTGCGTTGCGAAGGCGGGTTGAACGTTGAACGTTAAAGTCTTCTATGCCGGGAATTGTGGTCAAACCGCGGGCGCGAATTCTGCACGGACACGATTGGGTATTTTCCAGCGAAGTGCTGAAGGTCTTTGGAAAACCCGCGGACGGCGATGTCATCTCCCTCAAGGACGGTAGGGATCGTCTAATCGGCAGCGCGATCTACAATTCCAAGTCACAAATCGTGGCGCGCCGCTTTTCGCGTCGAAAACAGGAACTGGACCTGGATTTCTTCAAACGACGCATCGCCCAAGCGGCCGAATACCGAACACGACGGGGTGTCGATCCCAAACTCTGCCGTGTCGTTTGGAGCGAAAGCGACGGCTTGCCGGGACTAATCATCGACAGATACGGCGATCATTTCGTGATGCAAACGCTGACCCTGGCGATGGACATGCGAAAAGATTTGATCGCCAATGCGGTCGAAAGTGGCATCGGCTTCCAGCCGATGTCCGATGCGCTGGAAGCGCAGCCCACGATCATCGAACGAAATGACGCGCCAATTCGCAAGGCGGAAGGGTTGGAATTACGCAGCGGCATTTTGCGCGGAGACAGTCCATCGCAAATCGAGATCGAAATCGACGGCGTAAAGTTCGAAATCGACCTTTTGCATGGACAAAAGACCGGTTTTTATCTTGATCAAAAACACAATTATTCGGTTGTTGCTGGATACGCGCACGGCCGGCGCGTTCTGGATTGTTTCACAAATCAGGGAGCATTTGCGCTGACCTGCGTCAGTGCGGGTGCGGCAGATATGACCGGTGTTGAAGAAAGCTCCGAGAACATCGCAGGTGCGAAACGAAATGCCGTGCGCAATGATTTGGAAGTGCGATGGATCGAGCAGGATGCCTTTCAGTTTCTGCGCACGGCCGAAAAAGCCGGGGTGCAGTATGATTTGATTGTTCTCGATCCGCCGTCGTTTACAAAAACCAGGAGCGGATTGCGAGACGCGTTGCGTGGCTACCGGGAATTGCACATGCGCGCGTTCAAGCTGTTGTCGAAGGATGGCCTGCTGGCGACTTTTTCGTGCTCCCATCACGTAAGCGATAGCGCTTTTTCGCAGGCAATCGCCGATTCGCTTGTCGACGCCCGGCGGTCCGCCCGACGGTTGCGCCGGTTCGAGCAGGCGCCCGATCATCCCGTGCTGCCGACAATTCCCGAAACGGAATACTTTAAGGGTTTCCTTCTGGAAATGATGCCGGGACGGTGACACGCTAAATGTCATCCCGAGCGCAGCGAGGGATCTCTCCACAAACGAGATCGATTACGCTGACCCCCCGAGATGACGCAAACTTCGTAGCCGAGGTCCCTCACTTCGTTCGGGATGACACGACCTGGTGGCGGAATAGATGTCGACACGAAACTTTTCGTGCGTGCTTAACGAAAATATGTGGAATTCTCAAATGAGCCATTTAATATGCGCTACAGCGCGCACGGCGAATCATCATCTGTCATGGCAGAAAAATTTCGATCGAGTGAACAAATGCTCGAATTGAGCGAGGACGAAGCCAATTCTCCCGAGCATCTGGATTCGCAAGTGCAGAAAGCGCAGGAGCAACTGCTCCAGCTCAAACGCCAGCAAGAGCAGATCGAAAAACAAAAGCGCGAGCTGGAAGAACTAAGTCGTCGTCAGGAAGAATTGGAGCACGGTCGCGCGGAAATGGCCGATAAACTGACTCGCACGCTCGTTGTGCTTGAGCGCGAGGGGTACAACGCACAAAGCCGGCTCGAGCAAATTCGCGCAGCCCGGGAGAGTTTCGGCCAGCATTTGGAATTAATTGAAGCGATTGATCCAAAGAGCTGGAACCCGTCCGATTTACACAAGGAACTGAGCCGGGCTTTAAGCACAGTGGATGAGGCGCGCACGGTCTATAATGAGCAACGCAGCCGGTTGCAGGCAGCGGGTGGACATGAAGGCGATGCGGCGCTGCCTGACGTGGGCACAGACGCTTACGAGAGCAGCGACGGACGTTCTTTTTTTCAGTGGTTCCAGATTGGGGTCGCACTGACTTTGCCTCTGATTATCTTTGGCGCTGTTGCCCTCGCTCTTTTCGTTTGGATGGCGAGTAAGTGATGGCGATGTTTCGTCGTTCGTCCAAGTCCAGCCCGCCGCTTCGTCGCAGGGAGGAAGAAATTGCACGACAGGAAGCGGACCTGCGTGAGAGACTCGAAAAACTCGAGCAGCTTGTTGCGAAGGTGCCGCAAATCGAGAAAAACAGGGCGGACCAAGGATCAAAAGATAATCGAACCAATAAACGATTCCGCGTCTCGGTGGCGTCGCACGACCAGCGCGAAAGCAGGCGTTCCAAGCGTCCTCGTTCGATGCGCAAGGAGCGAAGAGACGGCCAAATCATTTTTCTGCTTCTTCTGGTGGCGCTTGCAGGAGTCGTCATCTGGCTAATCAGCAACTTGCATTCCTGAACGACAGCCATGGCCGGGGCCGCCGATCTCGATGTTGCGTACGTCGCCAGGCTGGCGCGGATCAATCGGTCGGAAGCGAACGCTTTTCAGAAGCAATTGGGCGATGTGCTGAATTACGTCGAAAAACTTCGTCAGGCTGACGTGAACGGTGTGGAAGCGGCTGCTCACGCACTTCCGATTTTTAATGTTTTTCGTGAGGACGCGCCGCGTGACTGGTTTACGGCAGAACAAGCGTTGAGCAATGCCCCTCGAAAGGCGAACGGTCTTTTTATTGTCCCTAAAGTTGTGGAATGACGGAGAAGGATCTGCCGGCGCTTAGCATCGCCGATCTGCAATCATTGTTGCGTCGCAGGGAAGTTTCCGCGCGGGAAGCTATCGGTGTTTTGCGAGAACGCATTGAAGCTGTCGATGGAGAAATTGGCGCTTATCTGTCGCTGGACATTGATGCTGCGCTCAAAGAAGCGGACACAGCGAATGTCGATCTTCCATTGGGCGGCGTCCCGCTTGCGATTAAAGACATCATCAGTGTAATGGGTCAACCTTGCACGTGCGCCTCAAAGATCTTGGGCGGTTATAGAGCAGCGTACAACGCCACTGTTGTTCAAAGATTGCGCGCCGCGGGCGCAATCCCATTTGGAAAAACCAACCTGGACGAGTTTGCCATGGGTTCGTCCACCGAAAACTCCGCACTGAAGTTGACGCGTAATCCGTGGGATTTGTCGCGCGTACCTGGCGGCTCGAGTGGCGGTTCGGCGGCGGCAGTCGCGGCGGACGCTGCGTTCGGTGCGTTGGGCAGCGATACGGGCGGCTCAATTCGACAACCCGCTGCGCTGTCGGGCGTCGTCGGTTTCAAACCGACTTACGGCCGGGTTTCGCGATTTGGTCTCGTCGCGTTCGCTTCCTCACTCGATCAAATCGGGCCGTTGACCAAAACCGTCCGCGACTCTGCCCTTATTATGAACGCGATCGCAGGTCATGATCCGCAGGACAGCACCTCTCTCAACGAGCAGGTGCCTGACTATATTGCAAAACTCGGAAATGATTTGAGCGGAGTCCGGTTGGGTGTGCCGAAGGAATACATGATCGAAGGGATCGATCCACAGGTGAAAGGTGCGATCGA
>Ga0134078_10000181_pt1 | contig 11684 bp, 9 predicted proteins | sample 15_taG_20_FD_119771 | JGI IMG/M metagenome (GOLD analysis project Ga0134078, IMG submission 119771) | Grasslands soil microbial communities from the Angelo Coastal Reserve, California, USA - 15_D_Met_20cm_2_24_1 metaG | ecosystem: Environmental > Terrestrial > Soil > Grasslands ...
CGCGGCGATAAATCGGCGGAACATTGCGCACGCCGGTCTCAGTTGCGATGATCACAGACCAGAGGGTACCCATCACGACGACAAAGAGCATCGCCGCTTCTGTCTGCCCAAACCACAATAGCGCGAGCGGCACCCAGCAAACACTGGGTAACGTCTGCAAGCCAAGTGCCAAGGTTCCAATCGTATCGCCAAACAATTTCCAGCGTGCGGTCAACAGCCCCAGCGGAAGCCCAACCACCAGTCCAATGAAGTAACCAATAAGTAAGCGGCGCATGGTTATCACGGTCGCTCTTGCGAGGGTTCCGTCGGCAGCAGCGCCCTCCAAGTAGGTGACAACCTGGCTGGGAGATGGCAGTAGAACGGGCGACCAAATCCTTGCGCGATGCGCCGCTTCCCAAAGCAAAACGAGGGCAGCGAAAAACGCAGCCGCCAGCAGAAACCGTTTCATTTAGGAGCGATAGCCTCAGCTTTACCGGCGCTTTTCAGCGCCTTCGTAATTTGTGTGGCATGAGCGGCGAGATCGACGCTGTTGATATCACGCGGTCGCGGCAGGTTCACAGTGAATTCCTCCTGGATGCGACCTGGATGAGGCGAAAAAAGCAGAACCCGATCGCCCAGACATGCGGCTTCGCGAACATTGTGCGTTACAAAAACGATCGTCTTGCGACGCGCTTTCCAAATCTCCTGAATGTCGCCATAAAGTTGCTCGCGCGTGAGAGCGTCAAGCGCGGCGAACGGTTCATCCATGAGAAGCACGCGTGGATTCGGCGCAAGCGCGCGAGCTAGCGAGACGCGCTGCTTCATTCCACCGGAAAGCTCGTGAATGTTCGCGTGCTCGAAGCGACTGAGCCCAACCAGCTCCAGATAGTACTTGGCAACCTCGCGTCGATCTCTTTTTGTCAGGTTCGGTTTGAGCTTAAGTCCGAAGAGGACATTCCCAAACACATCCAGCCAGGGAAAGAGCGCCGGTTCCTGAAACATGACGAGCCGCTCGCGGCCAGGTCCAGTCACTGGCTTTCCGTCCGCCAGCACTGTGCCGCCGTCCGCTTTTTCCAGACCGGCAATAATGTTGAGCAAGGTCGTTTTGCCACAGCCGCTCGCGCCGACAAGACACACGAATTCGCCTTCGGCGACTTTCAGGCTCACCCGATCAAGCGCCAGAACGTTGCCTGAAGCGCTGCGAAAGCTTTTTGACACGCCTTCGACCGAGAGCTTCGAGGGCGGGATGATCTGGAGCTCCTCAGTCGCTGAGGAACGGTGGCGGCCAGCCCGGAGCATTACGGAGCTTCGATCAGCTTGGACGTATCTGTCGAGCCTTTTAGAAAACCTGCGTCTCTGCCATCTTGCACCGATTTAGCAACCAAATCGCGCGATACTTCGCTGGTGAACTGAATACGCTTCCACGCTTGCGCGACAGCGTCTGGCGAAAAGTCGGCCCGTGTTTCGGCCTTCAATTCTTCGATCAATAACTCTTGTGCTTCTGCTTCGTTCTGCTGAATCCATTTGGTTAATTCCACGTTCGCGTCTGCGATCTTCTTCGCCAATTCGTGCCGGTCACGCAGAAACTTCACACTAGAAACAAGCCACGTAGTAATCGTGTCCTTGTCTTCGAGAAAAACGCGCCCATTCGCGTCGCGCTCGAGACGAGTGACCCACGGCTCGACTGTCCAAACAGCATCAACTCCGCCACGTTGAAAGAGTCCCAGCTGATCCGGGTTTGCGGTTGGAATAACCGTCACATCGCCGCCGGTCAGCGTGACCTTGAAGTTCTGTGCTTTCAACCATGCCCGGCATGAAATGTCCTGTGTGTTGCCGAGCTGAGGTGTAGCGATTTTTTTACCGCGAAAATCCGCCGGCGTCTTGATAGGCGAATCGGCTTTCACTACCAAAGCGGCGCCGGCATTGGCTGCACCGGAGATTACGCGGACTTCTTCACCGTTCGATTTCAAGTACGCGTTGAGCGCAGGACCAGGGCCGACGTAGGTGACGTCAAGCGATTTTGCAAAGATCGCTTCCATCGCCGATGGCCCCGCATTGTAGGTAAACCACTGAATTTCGACATTCGGTCCGAGGTATTTTTCAAACCACCCCTTGCCTTGCCGAGAGAGGGCATGTGCGATGACTCCCTGCGCGTGAGTGATGTTTGGAAAATGCCCGAACCGAATCACGGTTTTTTCCTCCGCACGGCTATTTGGCAAGAAAACCGCCAATGCTCCGACAACTGCGATCAGTGCTCTTGTTTTCATATTCTCATAGAATAACTGCCTACCGGGAACAAAAGCCGCTGCGGCCCTTCTCTCGTCAGTGCGAGTTCACTGAACGATGAAAGACGTACAGAATTACCGTGTTTTTGGCAATGGGACTTTAGTAAGTCGCCGCATTTCGGCATAAAATTTAGTTGATTGCGGACGTCGATTCCGTCGTTGTTGAAGGTGGATCTGTTGGCAGCGCCGGCGAATCGCCCATAACTCGCGCAGTTTACTCAAGAATGTCTCTTTCATATTTTTCGTTTGCTCCAATCCGGTTTGCTTCGATCTAGAACATTAGTTGAACACGCCCGATCACTTCATCGAATTGGTCTTCCCCAAATTCAGGATTCGCTTGGCGAAAATCCGACCAGGTATGAATGTAGTTGACCATCAGCTTCAGATCGTCTCCATGGATGTAGTAATTGAGGCCTCCCAGGATCGAATAGAGCCCGTCGTTTCCCTTTTGCCCGGGGTTTAAATACTGCCATTGAACCACAGCCTGCAGCTTCTTCGGGATCAGGAAATAAGCGCCCGTTACATAGAATCCGTCGGTCGTGAAGTTGGCGAACTCGGGAGGCACTCCGTTTACAGTGCGATCTTGTACGCGTTCCTGGAGGTATTCACCGATTAAATCAAAGGGACCCACCTCGAGCCAGGCGTCCACGCTCCAAGCGGTTCTTTGATCCGCGCTAGGTAGGACAAAGGGCGAGAGAGAACCATCGTCGTTTACCAGCAAGTTGCTCGACTGCGAGATATTCACCCCTTGTTCATCACGGCTGTTGAGCACGTCACCGCCCAGCTTAAGAAAGGACTTCTGACCAGCGATTTTACCTTTAAACGGCTGCAACTCCAGACGACCCACAAACATAAAGTTGTTGTTGTCGTTGACGGTGATGTTGCGACCGTTGCCGTTGAAAATGCCCGCGTAGTAGGTCAGCAGGTCCTTCTGCTCAGGCCAAATGCTGGTGAATGGTTTTCCCCAAAGTTCAGCACCGATTTGCCGATCTGGCGTGATTGCGCCAGTTGGCAACGTGCGTTCGATCGTGAGCAAGCTAGTATCAGGCGTCAGCTGCTCCAGGCCAAATGGCGCTTTATACTGACCGACCTTGACTTGTAGCGCTGGGATTTGATGCCAGTTGACCCAAATGTCTGTTGCGGAAAAGGCGGTCCGGTTGCCTGAAGTGCCATCGCTCTGGCCAAAATCCCCTTCCATTTTGAAATCGAACTGTTCCGCAAAGTCGCCAGTCAAATTGATCCGCGCCCGTCGCAGCCGAAACCGATCTTTTATCGCAGTCTGGCCAAACCGGCCTTCGAACGCAGAGACGTCGCCATCTTCAAAATTCACCTGAACGAATCCACCGAGCACCAGCTTCAACTCCGGTCCCCGCTGCTGGACGTAAATAGGCGCTTTCTCTTCCTCCACGATCGCCTTTTCTCGATACGTTTTTCCATCGTAAGTCACGTTCGTTTTCATTCTGCCCTCAGGAACAGCCGCAACCCGCTCTTTTTTCAAGCTGCGTACTTCCGCCTCAAGTTCCGCGTTGCGTTTTTGCAGCAGCTCGACCGCGCGTTCGAGTTTCTCCAATCGCTCAGAGTCGGAAGGCGTTTGCGCTGTCAGCGGTTGGATCGTTGTCAGCAGCAGCATCGCAACGACAACGCTAATTCCCTTTGGGAAACATTTTGTGACCGGCATGATTTCTCTCCTATTTCGCCGCGCCCTTCGCGCGGCCATTGTGTAACTGGCTCCCGCGGGACCCCGAAAGTTGCTTCAATGCCTCCACTCTGCTCTCGTCACGAACCGGCGGCTCGCCCTCTTTAGACAAGATCGATGCGAGCGGGATCGATCTATGAAGGAAAGGCGGCGCGACTTTATCGCGACGATATTTGCGAAGCGTGATCTCGACGATGTCTGCAAGAGTGAAGCGATCGAGTATTGTGGTGATGGCGTTTCGAACGTCGAACATCAACATGCGCAGGCCGCAGTGCACTTCATCCGGGCAGGAGCAGCGCGCGTAGGATGTGGCGCTAACGCACCGGATCGGCGCCAGCGGCCCGTCGATCAACCGAATGACGGCGCCGAACTTTATCTGGCTCATCGGACGGGCCAGCGAGTAACCGCCGAACTTCCCGCGCCTGCTTTTCACGTATCCGGCGGCTTTGAGTTGCGTGAAAATCTGCTCGAGGAATTTGATCGGTAGTTTTTCTTTTGCCGCCAGTTCACTTATCTGGAGCATCGGCCACCCGAGCTCGGACGCGATGCCAAGATCGATAAGTGCTCGGAGCGCGTATTCGCCACGTTTAGAAAGTTTCATGTCGTGCTCTTGTACGCGGATGCCGCTCGCAGTGTCCATTCTCGCCGCACCTGTCGTTGAGAGAGTCGGACATGGACGAGTGGAGCCGAATCGCCGTTTACCCGGCCTAACATGCAGTCCATTGGCGCCCTCATACCCTTCTGGCGCGCGAAACAGTGCGCCTGACAGCAAAGCCAATGCAGACGCACCGGTAATGAGAATGAAGGCACCGCCGAAGCGCGATATTGCTTCGTATTCCACCCAAATGGTTCCCGCGCAGAACGCGGCCAAGCAAATTTAGTCATATCCCTCCGTTCTCATTCTAATGTCTACTGAATTCATATGATTTAAGATCCCTACTACTTCAGTAGGAAATAGAGCGCAAGCAGTTTTTTCAGATTTTTTTCGGTGCCACAACGCTCGCGTTGAGTGCATGCCGCGAGCCCGATGGTGTACCGTAATTAGCCTCCGACACCGAGCCGTTCTAACGCGATGAGGAAAAACAGGTCCGCTAGATGATCTTTAGCAGGAATATGCCGCTCACAGGCGCGAGAGAGGCCTTGCAGAGTAGCAGCCTCATCCCGCTCAACGATAGTTGCGGCTATGCTTCAGGAGCTATAACCGAACCGGGGATCGAGCTCAACTAATGCCTGGATAGCGCACTCTTGATCCCCAGCCGAAAGATACTCGCGAAAACCCCCTACTTTCCCACGGCGAACTTTAAATGACTCCGGATCACGCACATCACCCGGATGGAGAATTTTCGAATCAAAAACTCCGGCTGCTTCTAATTTTTGCATGTTCTCGAAACGGGAAAACTCAAGTGCCTTCTGAAAAATCGACATGTCGAGCGTCGTTTCGCCGACTACGGCAAGCAGGTCTCGAAAATGTTCGGCTGGAGATGCCCGCAACGCCTCGTACCGGATGATCGTGAAATCCTTGCGCCCTGAGAATTCGTCAAGCCAGTCGTTCATTGCGCGAACAATGCCGCGGATTCCAAATCTCTTGTCGCGCAGGAGTTCACTGACAGATTTTTGCTTCAACGCTGCATCCGCGCCGGGATCGCGCCGCGTCATTTGTAAATAGAGGGAAACAAAACAGTCCCGGGGGTCCCGCACGAGCAGGACAATCTTGGCTTTTCGAAGTTCTCTTCTGGGAACGAGATATTTGCCGCGCAAACGGTCCCAGCGATTGCCCTTTGTCCGATGCTCAAAACGATCGTGGGAGAATATTATGCGGGGAAATCCCGGATGATCATATCGCCCGGGCTGCAGGGTGAACTCAAGACCATGCCGCTTGCATAAGTAAGCACAAAGAAATGTCCGGATCCATGTGCGTCCGCTTTTTGGCGCTGAAAGAATGAGGACCTCCCCACCCGAAAGCAACTTCGCGCGACTACTGAAGTTTCGGCGCGTCCACCGCAGGGAGCGCCGCAAGAATCGCGAGACCGGTATCGACCTCTCGGGAACCCCCGAAAGTTCCCTCGGCTGAATTACTTCACCCGAAGACATATCCGCCTGTTGCGTATCGGCCAAGGATCGAGCTGTTATTTCAATCGCCATTCCCGGAATTATACTTTAGAGCCGCGCCTCCGCGAATCTCTCGCTCCTGTTGCATAAGACCCCAAGAAGAGGTATCTGTTCAAGCACAAAAAGAGGGGGCGTACTGGCTTCGACTCATCGTTGGAAGCGCAGACGGCATGCCGAGGATGGTTCGTTGGCCTCGTTAAAAACCGGACCAAAAAACAAACGCAGACAACGAAGGTCTCGCTCTCGCGGCTTAATTGACCGTGACGTTTGCCGTGGGACGCCTGCTACGGCGGCAAACGTGGACAGCAGGCTGGCGAATCGGTGGAGCGACCACGCCGGTTCGTGAATCGATTTTGTGGACGCTCGGGAGCTGGCAGTGTGCCGGCGCATGGCTTGGCTCCTCAGAACTTATCGTCGGATAAACATGTAGATGTTTGCGTGGATAGCGACGAGGACAGGGGTTCAACTCCCCTCGCCTCCAGCCTTCGCTTGGAGCGCAGCGCAAAGCGAAGGCTGCCACGCCGGAGCCCAGCGAAGGCGGGCCGTGTGTAGCAACTTTTACATAAGCGCTCCAAGACTACGGCTTGGCAGGCCAGCCTTCTTCGTTCATGATCCGCCTTCAAAGGCGCAGCCGATGGATGCCTTCTACTATGTTTACATCCTCGTCAGCGAGGTAGACGACGAGATTCACTAAAGCGGCATTACCACCGATCTCGGATCTAGACTGGCTGAGCACAATCGTGGGAAATGCCCATATACGGCGAAGCACAGACCGTGGAAAATCGAAACAGCAGTCGCATTCCGTTCGCAAGCTAAAGCCCGCCACTTCGAAAGCTATCTAAAAACCGGCTCTGGCCGTGAATTCGCTCGCCGTCATTTTTAAAACTTTCGGGGCAGTCGCGCGGTAGCTTTAGCGCTGGCGGACATACAATGTCTATGTATTAAGTGCGCGTCTGGCCGTCCTTCGTTAAGAAGGACTCCTGGCATACCATAGGGACACAAAGACCGCTAGCTGGCTCACAACGCACTCACCGCCCGCCCGACCTCAGCCATTCACTCCAGATCTGCGGCCGACCGTTTGGATTACCACGAGCATAATTGTAGAACTCACGAACAAATGCGGTCCGATCCTCAGCGTAAGGCGCCTTCCAATTGTCACGCCCAGGAGGACGAAGCACGTCATATCCGAGTAATTTCTGACGCCGCACAATGTCCTCGAGCGACACACGAGTCGCATTTCGCAGCATGTCGTAAAGCACCATGAACGTGGTCGTTCGTCCAAGTCCGGCTTCGCAGTGAAAATGCGCCCACGCGTTCTCCGGAAGCGCGCGAACGGCGACAATGAATCGATCGACTGCCTCATTGGGCGGTCGCGTATGGTCGGTAACGGCGACCCGTACATAACTGGCGCCCGCGGACCACACGAGATCGCGTTCGATGCTGGCTTCTTTTACAATCACCTGTTGCGGGACGGCAGATTCAGCATTGCCCTCTTTGACGGCGTGACGTGCCGAACGGCAATTTCGCTCCCCGGACCAAGCGATTGCACCCATACAGCTTCGGCCTCTTCAATTTCAGTCTGACTGCGGCCGACATTCGCCCAATCGCGTGTTGCGAACCAGCTAACAGGGAGGCCGTTGGCAAATACGTGTGTTTCCTGCCGTAGATCGCAAATGGTGACCGGACCATGCATTCGCGTCAGCAAAAGTTTGAGGTTATCAGCCGTAAACTCTCCGCTGCCAGAGGCGTGAAGATCGCTCAAGCCAGTGGTGGCAGATGGCGTGCCATTGCCACTTTTAAGCGGTTCGTCAGTCGCGCGAAAGTTTCGCGGTAGAGCATCGGCCAGCGTTAGGTCAATGTCCCAAATCAGCACCGGTGAATCCGCATCGGAGGGTCGGACCGGCGGATTCTTCACTACCAGGGGAACCGCCGACCAAAGCGTCGCGGGTGCAACAAGAAACGCAAACAGAGTCAGAAGGAACAAATTGCTGCGCCGAATGGATTGCGTCATTCAGTTCGCAAGGCTTTGAGCGGCTCGACGTGTGTGGCGCGTCGCGCAGGGAAAAAACAGGCAAGCATTGCTGCTGCTGCCAGCAGGGCACCTGATATGAATAACGCGAATGGATCGCTCGGACTAACCTGATAAAGAATCCGAGCAAGCACACGACCAGCGGCCAATGAAAACAGAAGACCAATCGTCACGGCCAGTGCAGTTTGGATTGCGCCTTGGCGCATGATCAAGGCGAAAATGTCACGGCGATGCGCGCCCAGCGCCATTCGAATCCCAATCTCGCGTGTCCGGCAGGCAACCGCATATGCCTTTACGCCATACACACCGACAACGGCGAGTAGCAACGCAATTCCGCCAAACACTCCGAAGAGCAACGCGCCAAGACGCACGATCCAGAGGCCAACGCTCTTTTCGGTAAGATCAACGAAAGGCGCAATGCTTAGAATTGGCAGATCGGGATCGATGCTGCGCAACGTTTGCCGCATAGTGGGAATGAACGCAGCGACAGCACGTCGATCTTTTGTTGCAAGCCGCACATGTAGGTAAACGTTGCCGTTGTAACCTTGCGCAAGCGGCACAAACAGTCGCTGGTTGAGCGTATCATTTTGCACATCGTGGCGATGGCTACTGACTACGCCGACCACGAGCAAGTCGTTAGGCGAACCGTCTTTCGGAGGCAGGGTGTAACGAATGTGCTGACCGACTGCTTCCATATTCGGAAAAATTTTCTTTGCCATCGCGTCGTCAATGATCGCGACGCGCGGCATATCTCTGTTTTCAGCTTCGGCCTCGGTGAAGTCACGACCGCGCAGAAGCTTTACGCCGATAGCATCGAAATAACCTGGCGTCGTCGCAGTGAAAAGCGCACCCGCGCCGGGATCGGGCGCCTTCGGATCGGTCGGTAAAGTTTCACGCATGGACATGATTCGTCGCGAGTTTGTGAAGTTGCCATAGGGCAACATCGTTCCCAGCGCTGCAGTCCGCACACCTGGAAGATCGCGCGCCCGTCTCACAGTCTCGAATATCAGACGACGCGCTTCAGCGGGGTCTTTTCTGATCAGCGAGAAGTCCATCTCGGTAACCAAATCGCCTGCGGCAACAAAACCGGGATTAAGCCCGCTTGCCTTAAGGGCACCACGGAAAAATAATCCGGCGCTGAATAACAACATTAATGAAAGCGCAATCTGCGCCATAACCGAAATATGACGAGCCGCAAAGAACCGATTGAATCGGCCGATGCGTGCCGGTTCGCCGATTTGCTGCTTGAGATCGCTGACGAGATCGGCCCTTGTCGCCTTTAGCGCGGGGCCAAGGCTGAAAAGGACGGTCGCAATCAGGCAAAACAGGAACGTGACCCCGAGGACAGTTAGGTCGGGTCGCAATTTAACGACGAAGGAAAAACTCGTCGAACCGAGTAGGCGCGCGAGCGAATGCAGCAGCAGATCGTTGCACCAGACACTCATGACGAGTCCAACCAAGCCGCCGCAGATCGCAAGCAGCAAACCTTCGCAGAGTAATTGGCGCACGATACGCCAACGTGACGCGCCAACCGCCAGACGTAGCGCGATTTCCTTTGAGCGCGCAGTGCCTCGGGCGAGTAGCATGTTCGCAAGATTCAAGCTGGCGATAAGCAGGACTGCTCCGGCCATCCCCATCAGCAGCGCGCCGATAAGAGTGACCGGGCCATCGTCTTCCGGTGAGGTGCTGATACTGAATCGGGACGGTTCGTGAAGCTGCAGATCTCGCGCACCTTCTGTATTAGACGGCTGAATCGCGTTGAATCGCTGGGTGAGCGGTCCCAGGCGCGCCTTTGCTGTCTCAATCGTGAGCCCCGGTCGCAGACGCGCGGTCAGATTGAGCGCATAATTTTTTGGCTCCGCCAGATCATGCAAACTTTCCGAGTCGGCGAATGCCGAGCCCAGACGTGAATGGACGCCGAGCGGCAACCATATATCGGGTGCGACCAGGGCGCTGACCCCGCTAAATCCATCCGGCGTGATACCGATCACGGTGTACGGTTGTCCATTAATCTGGAGATTGCTCCCCACGAAGTCATTACGGCCGCCCATGCGTTTCCAAAATGCATAACTGGCGACCACTACCGGTACGTTAGCGTTCGGCCGGCATTCCTCGGCGGTATAAAAGCGGCCACGCACTGGCGGCACGCCGATGAGGGAGAAGAAATTTTCTGAAGTCAGAAAGGCGAAGCTTCGCCGCATCTCGTGATCGCGACCGATTCCGGCGACGGCGAACTCAAGCGCCGCAAGATCCGCGAACAGATCTCCACCGTTCTCACGCAAGTCCCGATATTCCGTGTGCGAGAATTGGCGATAATCGTGGTTCGTGTTTTGGCGCGCGGTGAAAATGTTTAGCACTTCTGCTGGCCGCAGCGGAACCATCGGCCGCAACACCACGCCGTTGACGAGCGCGAAAATAGCCGAGTTAACGCCGATGCCGAGCGCTAAAGTAATAATCGCCAGAGCAGTAAATCCCGGCGATTTACGAAGCTGCCGCAGCGCAAATCGAAAATCATTCATGTTTGTTAACCTCTGTTGCCGATCCTAGTCAGGCTGCGAGCCGATCCTCCACGATTTGGCCGTCAAGCAAATGAACGGCGCGCTCAGCGTGCCTGGCGAATCGTTCGTCGTGGGTCACCATGCAAATCGTTGCGCCAGCGCCATGCAGCTCTTTTAACAGATCCATGACGGCTTCACCGTTGCGCGAGTCGAGATTTCCAGTTGGCTCGTCCGCAAGCAGAATCGCAGGTTTGCCGGCAAGTGCCCGGGCAACGGCGACGCGTTGCTGTTGCCCGCCGGAAAGCTGGCCAGGCAAGTGCCTCGCGCGGTGAACCATGCCGACGCGCTCGAGCGCTCCCATGACAGCAGACTTGCGCTCATTCGCGCTCAATCCGCGATAAGTCAGCGGCAGCTCGACGTTTTCGTAAACGGTCAAATCGCCGATCAAATTAAAACTTTGGAAAATGAAACCGATCTCGCGATTGCGAATGCGGGCCCGATCGGCGAACGACAGGTTCGCGACCTCTGTTCCCTTTAGCACGTAACTCCCATCCGAAGGTGTATCGAGCAGTCCCAAAATGGACAATAAAGTCGTTTTGCCGCAGCCTGAAGGCCCAGCGATGGAAACGTACTCGCCGTCGCGGACGTCGAGATGGACTCCGGACACCGCGTGTGTCTCCACTTCGTCGGTAACGAAAATCTTGCTAAGATCGGTCAGACGGATCAAGGGAGTCGATCCGTTTGTGGCTGATGTTTGCGCCGGCTGATTCGGAGTAAGTGAGGTTGTAATCATCTGCTGCATGGGCTGATTTTTGGATGAGATGCGCCCCAAGCCTTGTCTGGATTCAAAAAATTTGGATATCCCATCGCGGCGCCGATTTACCGGTCATGAATACCGCGGTGCCATTGAGACGCTTGCTCCAATTCAAACTCGCAATTCGTGCGGCGTGATTTAATTCTGGAATCATGCGGGACGCGCTTACTCCGATGATGCAACAGTATCGGCGGCTCCGAGGGAGCATCCCCGCAGATACGCTTTTGTTGTTCAGGCTCGGCGATTTCTATGAACTCTTCTTTGAAGACGCAAA
>Ga0134078_10000196_pt1 | contig 11412 bp, 11 predicted proteins | sample 15_taG_20_FD_119771 | JGI IMG/M metagenome (GOLD analysis project Ga0134078, IMG submission 119771) | Grasslands soil microbial communities from the Angelo Coastal Reserve, California, USA - 15_D_Met_20cm_2_24_1 metaG | ecosystem: Environmental > Terrestrial > Soil > Grasslands ...
CGCGATCCCGTTGAAAGAGCGTGGTCACAATTGTCAATGGGCATTCGTCTCGGAATGATTAGTCCGTTTGACGTGACCAATGCCGACGAAGTGATTCGGAATTTGCTGAATCCCGGGGTGCTCCTGCGCTCACATCCCAGTAAGATCGTCGCCCGGTGGAAACGCTATGTTCATCCAGACCTTTTCCGCGTCTACTTTTTTGACGATCTTGAGGAGAATCCTGCTGAGCTGCGCCGTTCGATCCTCCTGTTTTTAGGCGCCGATCCGAACAAGCCTAGCGGCCGATTGAAGGCGGACGACAATCAGGACGCCAAGAGGGACAAACTTCGGTTTACTGACAAAGTGCGATCCCGTGTAGCTGAGTTCTTTGAGCAGGAGTTGAAAGCCTGCGCCGCAGAACTGGGCGGGCCGGCAAAACAATGGCCGGCACGATATGGTTTTTCAGCAGTCGTTTTTTTATGGGAGCTGGCTGACTATTTTGATATCTTTTTCTGGTGCGATTGGGTCGCCTGAAGTAAGAACGGCGCGCCGCGATCGCCGTACCCGCCATAAACTCCAACAAGGAGATGATGAAAGGTGAGATGGGCCTGGCCATTCAATACTCGCGCTGGTAGCGACATGCATAACCAAGCGAACAGTTTTCCTACTCGCAGACCAGGGCCTGATTTTCTATGTATCGGAGCCCACAAAGCCGGAAGCACCTGGCTTTATCAGCAACTCGATTCGCATCCCGATTTCTGGATGCCTCCTGTAAAGGAGCTCCATTACTTTGATCAGTTAAGCAGGGTTCAACGCCCAGCTGTTCCGCGCTGCAGAGATGAACGCGATCGTCAATTTCTGGAGCGGCTGCAGAGTCTCAGCGCTGAACCGAGCATTAACCTCGTGAATTATGCGCGACTGTTTGAACCCAAAGCATCGCTCCTTTCAGGTGATATTTCGCCAAATTATTCGACGCTGAGTAACAAAGTCATTCGGCAGGTTGTTGGATATTTCCCAAACTTAAACGTGATGTTTCTGGCGCGTGACCCAGTTGAGCGAGTGTGGTCGCACTTGTCCATGGAAGTGCATTACCGTCAGATTGAGCCGTTTGACGTAACCAGCATCGACGAAGTCAATCGGAATTTGTTGCGCCGAGGGATGCTTTTGCGTTCGTACCCGAGCGCCGTCGCAGCGCGATGGAAACGCTATGTCCATCCAGCTCAGTTTCGTGTTTATTTTTTTGACGATCTGCAAAGCAACCCCGCTGAACTACGGCGCTCTATGCTTTGTTTCTTGGGCGCTGACCCAGACAAACCTGGCGGCCGGTTGACGGCGGATTACAACAGCTGGACCGGAATGGAAAAGCTTCCGCTCACGAACAAGGTGCGATCGCATCTGGCCAAGTTCTTTAAGAACGAACTGAAGGGCTGTGCAGCGCGGCTTGGCGGGCCAGCCAGAGATTGGCCGGCACGGTACGGTTTTTAGTGCGGTAGGCCTTGAGTAATAAGTGTTAGGTTCTAAGTGATTGCGCTCGACCGCCACACAAATCGGACGAGGCACCGAAAGCTCTCACCCTCCCGTTAGCCGGGCCTCTGCCAGATCGAGATCACGCTGAATACGCCGCAAGGCGTCGTCGTTGATGACCCGTTCGTTTCGCAAACGGATTATGGTTTGTCTTTCGGCGCGAAGTGCTTTGCGTTGCAAACGCTGATATTGCGGCGTGGCAATTTCGCCGCGGCAATCGTCAGGGTTCTCGGCGCAAAGTTGCAATTGTTCCACGCGTTCGTCGTATTCTGCGCGCAATCGACCCACTGTGTCGGGCGAAAACTTTCCGTTGGCCCGGAGCTCCTCGATCAATTCAATTGCGGCTTTGTTCGCTTCCAGGCGTGCCCGGCGTTCCTCTTCATCTGCCTCTCCGTCATGCGTGATTCCCAGTTTCCGAATCAAGTACGGCAGCGTCAGACCTTGAAGGACGAGCGTCGCTAGGATCACTGAGAAAGCAAAAAACAAAATGTAATCGCGCCCTGGGAATGGGCTGCCGTTACTGAGCGCCAGCGGCAGCGCGAAGGCTGCTGCCAATGAAACCACGCCGCGCATACCCGCCCAACCGACGACGGCAACATCCTGCCATGGTGGAATTGGATAGCGCGCCCGCAATTTGCGGCTGAGCAGACGCGGCAGATATGTCGCCGGGAGTACCCAGGCAAACCGCACTAAAATGACCGTAATGCTGATGACGATCGCGGTGATGAGCGGACCAGCAAGCGATTCGCGATTCAGTGCGCGCAGAAGCCCAGGAAGTTGCAGGCCAATAACGATAAAGACGAAACCGTTCAGAAGGAACACGACCATTTCCCAAAACGCGAATGCTTGCAGACGATAGCGAGGAGTGACGATCAGCGGCGAATGCCAGCCGAGAAAAATTCCGGCGGCGACCGTCGCGAGAACGCCCGAGACGTGGAGACGTTCTGCTGGCAGGTACGCGACGAAGGGCGTCAGCAGAGAGACTGTGATCTGGATCGGTGGATCATCCAGATGCCTTTGCACCCAGCGCATTACCAGCCCAACAAGCAACCCAAATGCAATTCCGCCAGCCGCTACCCAGGCAAAACGAATGGCCGCATCGCCGAGTGAGAAGGTCCCGGTGAGGAGGGCCGCGATCGCAAACTGCAGCGCGACCAGTGCAGTCGCATCATTCACTAGGCTCTCACCCTCAAGGATTGCTTCAATACGATGGGGAACGCCAAGGCGGCGAAGAATTGCTGTGGCAGCGATCGCATCGGGCGGCGAGACAATTGCGCCAAGCGCAAAAGCAGCCGCCCACGGAAGCGTCGGCAAGATCGTATGTGCAATCCACGCGACAGTGACCGTTGTCACCAGCACAAGTCCTATTGCCAAGAGAAGAATCGGCCGCAGATTCCGGCGGAAATCGCGCCACGATGTGAACAACGCAGCCGGATAAAGAAGTGCCGGGAGAATGAAATAGAATACGGTGTCAGGATTGAGTTTCACCTCCGGCAATCGCGGCACGAAACTCAGGGCAAGTCCGCCAATGACGAGTACGATCGGGTACGGCAGCGCAACTTTGCACGCGAGCACAGCGAGAACCGCCACCAAAGCGAACAGAAGGACAATGATCTCAGCTTGGTGCATGATCAGCTGCCAAAGAGATGGAGTAGCCGAGTAACAGGGTGATGGAATTTCACTTCCCCGGCACCCCAATACACCGTCACTCCACTACGACTTGCTTTGCCCGCGCGCGATTCGCCTGAAGTTCCGCGAGATGTTTTTCCGACCATCGGCAAAGCGCATGCAACGGCTCAATCAAAGTCCGGCCCAATCTCGTGAGAGAGTACTCCACCTTCGGAGGCACAACGGGATGAACGGTGCGCTGTACCAAGCCATCGCGTTCGAGGCTTCGGAGCGTCTGGGTCAGCATTTTTTGCGAAATGCCCCCGATCTCGCGCTGTAGCGCGGCATAACGCATGGTTCCGCGCGCCAGAATCTGGATAATGAGAGCGGTCCATTTGTCAGCAATTCGATCGAGCACGAGCCGGGAAGGACACTGCGCGTCCAGAACGGAAGGGGCGGAGGCCACTTTTCGCACGCCCCTGTCTAAAACAATTCCCGTTGACGCGCAAGCAGAGAGTAACATTCCTGAAGGTATGTATAGGCTGAAGACATATGTAGTTGACTGTCGGTTTGAGCATCCGAAATTTACACTATGACAATTGTATCTCCTACGAAGGAAAACGCTGTCCCGACGGATTTTCTCTTAAACGAGATGGGCTCTGGTGCTCCATCGGCGACGAGCAAGGACGTCGACACTCCCACCGCTGGCCAGGACGATTCCGTACTGCTTGATGCATATTCGCGTACCGTGGTCAGTGCGGCCGCGCGTGTCGCCCCGGCCGTGGTAAACATTGACGTCAAACAACGCGTCAACGTCCAGCGCGGAACCCGCGAACTGAGCGGCAATGGGTCGGGTTTCATCATCACCCCTGACGGATTCATTCTGACTAATAGCCACGTCGTTCATGCGGCGAATTCTATCACGGTAAATCTGCCGGATGGACGCGAATATCCAGCCCAAGTGACGGGCGACGATCCGGACACGGATCTCGCTGTGATTCGAATCGATGCGCCGCAACTTATTCATGTCCGCCTGGCCGACTCGGAGAATTTGCGCGTAGGTCAACTCGTGATAGCGATTGGAAATCCTCTCGGCTTTCAAGCGAGCGTCACTGCAGGCGTGATCAGCGCGCTCGGTCGGTCGATGCACGCGCAATCAGGTCGTTTGATTGATAATATTGTTCAAACCGATGCCGCATTGAATCCGGGCAACTCCGGTGGACCATTGGTTAATTCGGCCGGCGAGGTCGTAGGCGTAAACACGGCAATGATTCGGCCAGCGCAAGGCATTTGTTTCGCGATCGCAAGTAACACCGCCAGGTTGGTTGCTGGTTGGTTAATCCGCGACGGACGAATCCGGCGCGGTTACATCGGTGTGGCCGGGCAAAATGTGCCGATTCACCGGCGGATCATTCGTTTCTACAGGTTGCCTCTTGAGACGGGTGTGCTCGTCGTTTCGATTGAAAAGAACAGTCCTGCCGAACGCGCTGGATTGCGCGAGGGCGATTTGATGGTGGCATTCAATGGCCAGCCGATCGGAAGCGTGCACGATTTGCATAAGATATTGGTAGGCGAACAAATTGGCGTAAGCGCCAGCCTCACAGTGATCCGGCATACCGAGAAACTGGAGTTGTCGATCCTGCCTGCTGAATCGCGCTCAGAGTGATCCTCAGCCGTAAACCGTAGAAGTCCGCCTAAGACGGATGCCATCTGAGATTTCGAACACTTTGCAGGCGATGCGGCTGCCTCTACAGTCAAACGAATTTGTGATGAAGATTCTGGTTATTGGTGGTGGCGGCCGTGAACATGCGCTTGCATGGAAATTGGCGCGATCTCCGGATGCCGAACGCATTTTTTGTGCGCCGGGCAACGCGGGAACCGCTGAAATTGCCGAAAATGTCTCCATCTCAACCAGTGATCTGGAAACGCTCGTTCGCTTCGCTAAAGAAAATCGCATCGACCTGACCGTGGTCGGTCCGGACGATCCTCTTGCCGCAGGAATTGTCGATCTTTTTACTGCTGAAAAATTGCGCGCGTTTGGTCCGACGAAGTCGGCGGCGCGCATTGAGGCGTCCAAAATTTTTGCGAAAGAGCTGATGCGTTCTCAGAAAATCCCTACAGCCGAGGCCAGGACGTTTTCCGACAGTAGCGAAGCGCTGCATTACTGCGAACAACTGGAATTTCCGGTTGTGATCAAAGCAGACGGCCTTGCTCTGGGAAAGGGAGTAATCGTTGCCGCTGATCGTGTCGCGGCGAGATCCGCCATCGACGAGATGATGAATCAGGGTCGCTTTGGCGACGCAGGTCGACGGGTCGTGATCGAGGACTTTTTGCGCGGAACAGAATGTTCGCTGCATGCCCTGGTGGACGGAAGTAATTATCGTTTGTTGGAATCGGCGCGCGATCACAAGCGTGCGCTGGAGGGCGACCAGGGCCCGAACACTGGCGGGATGGGCGCGTTCAGTCCTGCCAACAATTGGACTAAGAAACTGCAATCGAAATTCGAGACGGAAATCATGCAGCCACTGCTACGCGGTCTCCTGCAAGAGGGAATAACATTTCGTGGACTGCTTTATCCGGGCTTGATAATTACGAGCGAGGGAGGGCGCGTGCTGGAGTTCAATTGCCGTTTCGGCGACCCGGAGACACAGGCACTCCTGCCCCGGATGAAATCCGATCTCGTACCGCTGTTGGAAGCGACGATCGATGGAAATCTCAGCAAGTGTACGATTGAATGGGATACGCGTGCTGCCGTTACGGTCGTGCTCGCCTCTGGCGGTTACCCTGGTAAATACGAAACTGGAAAAACGATTTCAGGTCTCAACGACGCGGCAAAGCTCGAAGATGTTCAGATTTTTCACGCCGGAACAAAACGCGCCGACGACGAAGTTAAGACCGCTGGCGGTCGGATTCTCGCGGTCACAGCCCTTGGATCAACGCTCGAAGCCGCACGCGCACGCGCGTATGACGCTGTCTCCCGCATTCATTTCGAGAACTGCCACTACCGACGCGACATTGCCCTGAGTGTGACCAATTGAGAGAACGCCAAAGTCGATGTTCGATTTCGAATTTTCGCGCAATTAGAAAATGCGCTATAGGTCGGCATCTGTTTCAAATGTGTCAATTAACGTCGTCATTCTTTATTAGCTTCTTCGTGGCGATAGCTGCGCTGGCGCAAACTCCGTCGCCGGCTGTAATGTCTCCAAGCAGGCCCGCCGCTTCGGCAAGACCATCCGCGCTCTCATCGCCCTCGCCCTCGTCCAGCCCGACAACAGAAGATCTGGTCAATTCATTAGGCCAGGCTGACCTGCAGGCAGTCGTCACCCTATTAAAAGCGAATTTCACAGATCCGGATGCAATTACCGATACTGAGTTGAATCGGGCGACTGTTGAGGGCCTCATAGTGCGGCTGCCGCGCGGTGTGATGCTTTTGCCCGCCAAGGAGAACGCCCCGGCGGAAGGGCCTAGCATCTTTTACAGCGAGGTTATCGGAGGCCACATCGGTTACGTGCGCGCCGGTTCATTAAACGCCGCTAACCTTCAGGCGTTGGACAAGAGCCTGAGCAACTTCGTCACGAAAAACGTGAACGAGATCATTGTGGATCTTCGCGCCAGCCAGGTAGCCGCTGATTTGTCGCTGGCTGCCGAGTTTGCAAAGCGGTTTTGTCCCAAAGGCAAAACTCTTTTTACCTTGCGCAAGCCGACGGGACGTCAAGACCGCGTCTTCAGTTCCGATCGTGATCCGGCGTTTCGCGGCCTGGTCATGGTACTCACTGACGGCGACACAGTTGGTGCGGCTGAGGCGATCGCTGCTGCACTGAGATATTACGACAAGGCGCTGGTCATCGGGCAAACGACTGCCGGTCGCGCAGCCGAATACTCCGATTTGTTACTGCCGAGCGGCAAAATTCTACGCGTTGCTGTCGCAGAAATGGTTTCCCCCGACGGTCGTCCACTGTTTCCGGAAGGGATAAAACCAGATTTGCCTGTTGAAATGTCGATGGCAGATAAGCAGCAGATTTTCCAACTGAGCGGCGAAAAAGGAATGGGGCCGTTTGTTTATGAAGGTGGCCGGCCGCACATGAACGAGGCAGCGCTGTTAGCCGGGACCAATCCCGAGGTTGAAGCAGCGGAGGCGGCGCAGCAACGCCGCGGCCGCGCGCCGGAGAAGCCGCCAGCATACGATCCGGTGTTACAGCGCGCTTTGGATGTGGTTACTTCGCTCGAAGTTTATCAAAAACGATAGCGGAATGCGCCTTCGACGACCTGGTTGTCCGTTGGTTTTTTGTCATGATTGGCGAGCCATATTCTCGCCCGGCGAACTGTCGTTATACTTAGTTGAGAGATTCTTCGATTTCGCCCAGAATGGCAAAAAGTGACACCGCTCGAAGAACGCATCGGCTACAAATTTCGGAATTCACTTTTGCTGGCGGAGGCACTCACGCATCCGAGCCTCGGCCATGAGGCGCAACGTTATCATTTTGATTATCAGCGTTTGGAATTTCTGGGCGACGCTGTTCTCCAGCTTGTTATCACCGAGCATCTGTTTCGCCATTTTCGAACCGAAGCCGAAGGTCAACTAACGAAACTACGTTCGCGGCTGGTCTCTCGTGAAGCGTTGCGGGCGCATGCTGCTACGCTCGACTTGGGACGTTACATCTTGATGGGGCGCGGTGAAGAAAGCAGTGGCGGCCGGGAACGCACGTCCACATTGGCGGATGCGTTTGAATCGCTCATCGGTGCCATTTACCTCGACGGCGGCCTCGAAGCCGCGAAAGATTTCATTTTGACGCAAACTCGTGGTGATCTCGAACAGCTGGCGGAAACACCAGTGGACATCAATCCCAAGGGCCAGCTTCAGGAGTTACTACAAAGCATCTCGCCTCGCAGTCCCGTCTATGAATTGGTTTCGCAAAGTGGGCCTGAGCATGAAAAGATGTTTGTCTCACAGGTTGTTTGGGAGGGAATTGTCCTTGGCCAAGGCAGCGGCCGCAGCAAGAAACAGGCGGAAACTGTGGCTGCACTTGAGGCGATGCAGTTAAAGCGTTGGGAGACGAAACCGTAGTAAGGTTCGCAGGTGCAACCATCGATCTCGCTACCAGTGCCTAAGCGCTTGTACGGTGCCGCAAGAGCGCGGCGTCCATCGGAAATGTCGCGTGATTGCGTCGGTCACGAATTTCTTGGCCTGTCTGACAGCGTCTTCGAGAGACAGGCCTTTGGCAAGGCCGGCGGTGCTCGCTGCCGAATAGGTGCAGCCGGTACCATGAGTCGCGATACCGCCGACGAATGGCGCTGAAAATTCGATAACTTTCCCATTGGCGAACAGAAGATCGACAGCGCGGCTGCCCGCCAGATGACCGCCTTTGAGAAGAATCGCAGTTCCGAATCTCTTCTCCAACTTTTTCCCGGCACGATGCATCGATCGCCGATCTCTAATTCTCGTTCCAAGTAAGCGCTGTGCTTCACCGAGATTTGGCGTAATTAAGGTCGCGAGCGCGAACAATTCCTTCTCATAAGTCTCGATAGCCGCGGGTTCAAGCAGAGGATCCCCGCTCGTCGCGACAAACACTGGATCGATCACGAGCGGAATCGGTGACCCACATATCTTGTCTATGCCTCGTAACGACTTCGCGACGGCGGAAACGATTTCAGCAGAGCAAAGCAGACCGGTCTTGATCGCAGTGATCGGAAAATTTTTTGCGAGCACTTCGATTTGCTCACGAACAATTCTCGCGCTGGCCGGCTCAATCTGCGAAACTTTCCCGGGAATCTCAGCGACAGTGCAGGTGACTGCGGTCAATCCATAGATACCGAGTGCTGAAAATGTTTTGAGGTCCGCCTGGATACCGGCGCCTGCGCTGCTATCGGAGCCTGCGACGCTCAATGCAACCGGAACTGTAGCGACGCTCTGTGAGAGCCGACTGCCTTGCTTGCCCATGAGACTCGGCGGTATAAGCCGCCGCAACAGGATTACGTTCCGTCGTTCCCTATTGCTTCGACTGGGCAGCCTTCCATTGCTTCCTTGCAAAGTCCTTCTTCTTCTGGCGTCTCCGGTTGTTTGTAGACATAGGAATGGCCGCCGTCATCGTTCCGTTTGAAATTGGCCGGCGCGGTTTCGCGGCACAAGTCGCAATCGATACACTGATCATCGACATAGAATTTGCCCGATACGTTTTCGGCGTATTTGTTCGCGACATCGGCCATGGCTTTTTCCGTAAAAATGAAGTGGAACGTTAGAAACAAACGCTCCCAGCGCAAAGTAATTTGCGCCTGAACGTGATTGCACGCAACCGCCACTTGCTGTCGGCACGTTTAAGTCGTTAAAGCCTTGAAGCTGAAAGCCCATCATCGAAACAGCGCTCGATTCATGTAGCCAGTAATGACTTACTGATTTAGCGATTTAACCGGTCAACGCTTCAACCATCTTGCCCTAATGCGAAGGAACACCACTAAGAGCCTGCGAGCGTTTGCGATCGAACTGGCGGTTTATTCGATTCTCGTCGTTATCTACTTCTTCCTGGTTCTTCATCTTCTGGGCGGCTGGCTGTTCTATCTTGAAGCGCAGCATCGCTACATTTATGCGGCGGTCGCGCTTTTGCTTATCGCCGGTCAGGCGGTCGCACTGGACACGGTAACGACCCTCTTGTTTCGCTTCCTGCGGGGCCGTTGGAGATAGCTGATGTTTTTCCCGATCTCCAACGCGGATATCAATCCGATTTATCTGGTCGTCGTCGGCTTTATCATTGGAATTTTGGGTGGGTTCTTCGGAGTCGGCGGAAGTTTCATTGCCGGCCCCGCGTTGCGCCTGATGGGAGTAAATTGGAATTACGCGGTTGGGACAGACCTGGCGCATATCGTCGGCAAATCAATCGTAGCAGCAAGACAGCACCGCACGCTGGGCAATGTCGATCTGAAACTAGGACTGATCATGGCGTTGGGAACAATCGCCGGCGCCGAAGCCGGCGCGCAATTGATTCAGGCGCTAAAACGCGCGGGAAACGTGAACACGGTTGTCAGCTTCGTCGCGATCGTCGTCTATTTCGGCATCGCGGTGTTCATGCTGTGGGAGAGCGGAACAACCCTGTGGTCGGGCAAAAAATCATCGCAGCACCGCACAGTGAAAGACAAGGCGTCAAAGCAAGACCATTCCGTATTCGGGCCTGTCACGCAGATGATTCAACGTCTGAGGATTTGGCCGATGATCTCTCTGCCCACTTCAGGCATACGGGCGATTTCTCTCTGGACCATACTTCTGGTTGCCTTCATCGGGGGCATCTTCAGCGGTTTCCTCGGCGGCGGCGCAGGTTACATTCGAATGCCGTCAATGGTTTACGTGCTCGGGATTCCCACGCATCTGGCAGTCGGAACAGATCTTTTTGAGATCGTGATTTCAGCCAGCTATGGAACGATTACCCACGCGATCAAAGGCAACGTGGATATTCTAATCGCGCTGGTTATGCACACAGGCGCAGTTATCGGCGCGCAGATTGGAGTGGTCGCTACACAATATTTCGCGGGACCGAAAATTCGGCTCGCCTTTGTTCCATTGCCATTGATCGGCGTGGCCATTGTAGTTTACACGCTCATTACTGGCCAAAAAGTTTAGCGATGAAAATTCTGATTTGCAGCGATGGTATGCCGGCCTCCGAAAATGCGATCGAACTGGCAACCTTACTAGCCCGTCCCTTAAAAGCTGAAGTCACTCTTCTCGGCATCGCCGAAAAGTCGAGCGATGAGCGCCCGCTGCGCGAAACGCTTGAAAGACAGGCGCAATCCCTCCGGACACAGAGTGCGCGGCCGGATATCGTCGTGAGCGCGGGCGATCCTGTGCGCCAGATTCTCGATCAAACATCAAAGAACGGCTACGATCTCGTTCTCGTTGGCGCGCGATGGATCGGCGCAACCGGGCATTACTGGCGCTCGGAAAGAACATACGAAGTGATCAAGGCGATTCAGCCGGCAGTACTAGTGGCAATCGGGGAACGGAAACAGTTGAAACGTTTTCTGGTTTGCACGGGCGGAAAAGAATTCATCGAACACGCGGTGCAATTCACCGGCAAGATTGCGGCCGCTCTCGGCGCGTCGGTCACGCTTCTACATGTAATGGCCGAGCCACCTGCCATCTATCCCAATCTTGTACAGTTAGAAGAAAACGTTGATCGGTTGCTACAATCCAAGTCGGAGCTCGGGACAAATTTGCGCCGGCAAAAAAGAGACCTCGAACACCTTGCGGTGCCGGCCGAAGTGCGCCTTCGGCATGGCATTGTAATCGATCAAGTTTTCGAGGAAGTACGCGCAGGC
>Ga0134078_10000199_pt1 | contig 11320 bp, 10 predicted proteins | sample 15_taG_20_FD_119771 | JGI IMG/M metagenome (GOLD analysis project Ga0134078, IMG submission 119771) | Grasslands soil microbial communities from the Angelo Coastal Reserve, California, USA - 15_D_Met_20cm_2_24_1 metaG | ecosystem: Environmental > Terrestrial > Soil > Grasslands ...
GAGGAATGGGGCCTGCCGATCATGCGGGACCCGAAGACCGGACGCTACCAGCGCGAAGGCAAGTGGCAGATCATGATCCACGGCGAAAGCTACAAGCCGATCGTCGCCGAGGCCGCCCGCAAGGCAGCGACCGAGGTCTGCAACCGGATCATGGTCACCCACCTGTTGATGGACGCGAAGAAGGCCAACCGGGTCGCCGGCGCCGTCGGGTTCAACGTCCGCACGGGTGACTTCCATGTGTTTCGCGCGAAGGCCGTCATCGTCTGCGCCGGTGGCGCTTCGCATATCTTCAAGCCACGCTCCGTGGGCGAGGGAATGGGACGCACCTGGTATGCGCCCTGGAGCAGCGCGTCCGCCTACGCCTTGCCGATCCAGGTCGGCGCCAAGATGACGCAGATGGAGAACCGCATCGTCCTGACCCGTTTCAAGGACGGCTACGGCCCCGTGGGCGCGTACTTCCTCCATCTGAAGACGTACACGCAGAACGGCTATGGCGAGGAGTACGAGAAGAGGTGGTACGAGGACACCAAGGCTTTGGTGGGCGACTATATCGACCGTCACCCGGTGCCGACCTGCCTGCGCAACCACGCCATCCTCAAGGAAGTCGCGGCCGGCCGCGGTCCTATCCGCATGGTGACCAGGGAAGCTTTCCAGGACCCACACAAGGAGACCGTCGGCTGGGAGAACTTCCTGGGCATGACGATCGGGCAAGCGGTCGTCTGGGCCTCGCAGAACATCGACCCCAAGCACATCAACCCCGAGCTGACCACGTCCGAGCCTTACGTCATGGGCTCTCACGCCACCTGCTCCGGTGCGTGGGCGAGCGGACCGGAAGACTATGCTCCGGAAGAGTATCAGTGGGGATACAACCGGATGATGACGGTCGAGGGCCTTTTCGGCGCCGGCGACACCATCGGGGGTACCGCCCACAAGTTCTCGTCAGGGTCGTTCACGGAAGGCCGGATCGCCGGCAAGGCGGCGGTCAAGTACGTGAAGGACATGAAGAACGGACAGCCCCAGGTGAGCGAGGAGGAATACCGCGACCTCGAGAAGCTGATCTACCAGCCGCTGGAGAACTACCGGATCGGCCGCAACGAGATCGTCGCCGGGACCGTATCGCCGAGCTACCTCCTCCCGATCCACGGTCTTCAGCGCCTCGAGAAGATCATGGACGAATACGTCGGCGGCATCAGCACCAACTACATGACGAACGGCGTGCTGCTCGAGCGCGGCCTCGAGCTGCTCGCCATGCTGAAGGAAGACATGAGCAACATGGGCGCCGAAGACCTTCACTCGCTCCAGCGCACGTGGGAGCTGCAACATCGGCTGCTCGCGTCCGAGTCCGTCACGCAACACACGTTATTCCGCAAGGAGACGCGCTGGCCCGGGTATTACTACCGCGGCGATCACATGAAGCTGGATGACGAGAATTGGCATTGCTTCACCCTGTCCCGCTACGACCGGAATACCGGCAAATGGGAAATGGAGAAAGCGCCGGTCTACCACATCGTCGACTGAATATGCTTGAATAGCCTTTCCATATAACGGGAAGGCTCATGGCCGACCGGCGTCTTCAGGTGTTCCACGCGGTCGCGAAGCACCTCTCCTTCACCAAGGCGGCCGATGCGCTGTTCATGACGCAGCCGGCGGTGACCTTCCAGATCAAGCAGCTCGAGGAATCCTTCAACGCGCGCCTGTTCGACCGTGCGCACGGCGGCGTCACGCTTACTGCGGCCGGTGTCATGGCGCTCGATTATGCCGAGCGCATCCTTGCCCTTTCCGGCGAGCTCGAAGCCCGCCTGAAGGACATGAGCGGCCAGGTCGCGGGCTCGCTTCTCATCGGCGGCAGCATGACGATCGGCGAGTACCTGCTGCCGCAGCTGATCGGCGAGTTCAAGGGGCGCTTTCCCGCCGTGGTGCCGACGCTGTTCATCGGCAATTCGGAGGCGGTGCAGGATCGCGTCGCCGAGCGCACCCTGGACCTTGGCTTCATCGAGGGCGATTCGCACCTTTCCTCCCTGCTGAGCGAAGTCTGCTGCGAAGACGAGCTGCAGGTCGTGTGCGCGCCCTCCCACGCGATGGCCAGAGAAGCCTACGCATTGCCGGCGTCGCTCACCCGACATCCCTATATCAGCCGGGAGGCGGGCTCGGGGACCCGCGCTGTCATCGACCGCTACCTGCAAAAGGCAGGCGTACCGCCGGACTCCCTCAACGTGGTGGTCGAGCTCGGCAGCCCGGAGGCGCTGAAAGGGCTCGTCGCCACGGGCCTGGGCTTCGCCATCATGTCGCGCGTGATCGCCGCCAAGGAGCTCGAGCTCGGGCAGCTCGTCCAGATTCCCCTCAGGCCGCCGCTTCTGCGCAATTTTTCGGTGGTTTACCCGAAGGAAAGATTTCATTCCAAGCTGGTGGCGAGCTTCCTGCAGTTCGCCCGGGCGCGGCTGGCCGGCATGCACCCGCCCGGCCTGGCGGCTTCGGCGCTCCAGCAGGCTGAGTAGCTTGCCCGATCTCGTACCGCCGCACGGAGGAGGCTTTCTCAAGCCGCGAATGCTTTCAGGCGAAGCGCTCGCCGCCGAGCGTGCGCGTGCGCGGACCCTGCGCACGGTGCGCGTGAGCTCGCGCGAAAGAGGCGATCTCATCATGCTCGGGATCGGCGGTTTCACGCCGCTCGAGGGCTTCATGACCCGCGCGGACTGCGAAGGCGTGTGCAAAGATTACCGTACCGCTGCGGGGCTCTTCTGGCCGATCCCGATCACGCTGTCGGTCGATGCGCCTACTGCAGAATCAATCCGCATCTCGGACAGCATCGCGCTCACCGATCCGGAAACCGATGAGCCACTCGCCACCATGCGAGTCAGCGAGAAATACAGCATCGACAAGCTGCACGAGTGCAAGTCGGTGTTCCGCACCGCCGATGCCGCGCATCCCGGCGTGCGCATGGTGATGGAGCAGCCCGAGGTCAACCTCGCCGGGCCGGTGAAAGTGCTCTCCGACGGCGGCTTCAAGGCGAAATACGGCGCGCTTTTCATGACCCCCGCGGAGACGCGCGCCGAGTTCCGGCGCCTGGGCTGGTCGCGCGTCGCCGCTTTCCAGACGCGCAACCCGATGCATCGCTCGCATGAATATCTCGCCAAGGTCGCGATCGAGGTATGCGACGGCGTGCTGATTCATTCGCTGCTCGGCAATCTCAAGCCCGGCGACATTCCGGCCGAAGTGCGCACGCGGGCGATCGCCTTGCTCGTCGAGAAGTATTTCCGCCCAGGTACGGTGATCCAGGCCGGCTATCCGCTCGATATGCGGTATGCAGGTCCGCGCGAAGCTCTGCTGCACGCGCTGTTCCGGCAGAACTATGGCTGCTCGCATCTGCTGGTGGGCCGCGACCACGCCGGCGTGGGCAGCTACTACGGCCCGTTCGATGCGCATCACATTTTCGACCAGATTCCGGCGGACGCGCTGGTGACGCGGCCGCTCAAGATCGACTGGACCTTCTGGTGCTACAAGTGCGGCGGCATGGCCTCGGGGCGGACCTGCCCGCACGCCGACGCCGACCGCCTGCTCGTATCCGGCACCAAGCTGCGCAAATGGCTCTCGGAGGGCAGTCCGGTCCCGCCGGAGTTCAGCCGGCCCGAGGTTCTGGAAATCCTGCGCGCATACTATGCGGATGCCAGTGAAAATGTGGAAGTGAAACTCCTGCCTTGAACCGTTCCAGCTGGCGCACGCCGACCGTGGTGCTGGTTTGCGGCGGCATCATCCTCGGGCTCGCCCTGGGCACGCGGCAGAGCTTCGGCTTGTTCCTGCGGCCGATGTCGCTAGACCTCGGCTGGGGACGCGAGACCTTCTCCTTCGCGATCGCGCTGCAGAACCTGGTGTGGGGGCTCGCCATGCCGGTCGCCGGCGCGATCGCAGACCGCTTCGGCGGGGCGCGCGTGCTGATTGCCGGAGGGCTCGCCTACGGGCTCGGGCTCTGGGCGATGGCGTACTCCACGCACCCGCTCGCGTTCGATCTCGCCGCCGGGCTGCTGGTAGGCCTGGGCCTGGCGTGCACCGGGTTCGGCGTAGTCCTGGCAGTGGTCGCGCGGGCGTTTCCCCCCGAGAAGAGAAGCGTCGCGGTCGGCATCGCCGGCGCCTGCGGCTCCTTCGGCCAGTTCGTCATGCTGCCGTGGGGCCAGGCGCTGATTTCCCGCTTCGGCTGGCTGAACGCGCTGCTGGTGCTCGGGGCCTGCGCCTTCGTGATGATTCCGCTCGGCACCGCGCTCGCCGGCCGCAATCGCGCAGGCGACGAGAGCGACCAGTCGATCGGCGCCGCGCTTGCCGAGGCGATCGCGCATCGCGGCTTCTGGCTGCTCACCGCCAGCTTCTTCGTCTGCGGCTTCCAGACCATCTTCGTCATGACGCACCTTCCCGCCTACCTGGTGGATCGCGGGCTCAGCCCGGCCGAGGGGATGGCCGCGCTCGCGACCATCGGGCTGTTCAACATCGCCGGCTCCTATTTCGCGGGAGCGCTCGGCGCGCGCTACAGCAGGAAGCGGCTGCTCGCCTGGATCTACACGGTGCGCGCGCTCGTGATCGCGCTGTTCATTTCGACGCCGGTGTCGGCGGCGGGCGCGTATCTTTTTGCCGCGCTGCTCGGCGTCACGTGGCTCGCCACGGTTCCGCTCACCAATTCTCTCGTCGGCCAGATTTTCGGCGTGAAGTACCTTTCGACGCTGTTCTCGATCGCGTTTCTCGGCCACCAGCTCGGCGCGTTCATCGGCGCCTGGGCCGGCGGCGCCGCGTTCGATCTCGCGGGCTCGTATCTCCCGGTGTGGCTCGCCGCGATCGCGCTGTCGGTCATCGCCGCGGCGCTGTGCATGCCGATCGACGAGCGCGCGATCGAGCGCCAGGCCTTCACGGGCGCCGCGTGAGCGAAGAAAAGGAAACTGTCAATGCGCAGATGCAGCGCCTCGCCTCGCTCGGTTTCATGGTCGCGGGCGTGTGCCACGAAGTGTCCAACCCCCTGGCGGCGATCCACTCGATGCTGCAGATCCTGCAATCGAAGCGCGGCGTCACCCCCGAGACCCTCGAGAAAGGACTCGCCTCCATCGGCTCGAACATCGCGCGCGTGCTGGCCATCACGAAGCGGCTCGGCGACTTCTCCCGCGTCGGCAGCGACCCGCCCGGCCCGGTGGCGATGGATGCGGCGGTGGAGGAAGCCATCTCGCTGCTGCGCCACAGCTCCTATGGAGCTGGCCTGCGCGTCGAGTATCGCGGCGCGCCCGGTGCCGCCGTGCTCGCCCGGCCCGGCAGTCTGCAGCAGGTGCTGTTCAATATCCTTCTCAACGCCGCGCAGGCGATGCAGGGCGCGGGCCTGATCGAGGCGCAGGCGCGAATCGTCGACGCGAAGACGCTGGTTCTGTCCGTCCGCGACTGCGGCCCTGGCATCCCGCTAGAGAATCTGCAGCGCGTGTTCGAGCCGTTCTTCACTACCAAGCAGGCGGGCGAAGGCACCGGCCTCGGTCTCGCCATCAGCTACGAGATCGTGCACGAGCTGGGCGGCGCGATCCGCGCGTACAACCACCCGCAGGGCGGCGCCTGCTTCGAGCTGCTCCTGCCTCTCTGCGAAGGTGCGGCCTGATGCGGGCGCGCGTGCTCCTGATCGACGATGACCCGGGCCTGTCGGAGGTGATCGAGCTGCTGCTCAGCCGGGAAGGCTATGGCGTGGAGCGCGCCGGCACGCTCAAGGCGGGGATCGCGCGCAGCGGCGCGGCCGGGATCGACCTCGTCATCACCGACCTGAAGCTGCCAGACGGCACGGGCCTCGATGCGATCCGCGAAATCCGAGGCGTGCATCCCGCGCTGCCGATCATCATGATCACCAGCTACTCGTCCATGGAGAGCGCCATCGGCGCGCTGCGCGCCGGGGCCGTCGACTACCTCATCAAGCCGTTCGACAACGACGAGCTCCTGCACGCCGTCGCGCGGGCGCTGAACGAGCGCCGCATCGCGCGCGAGAACGCCGTCCTGAAGCGCAACCTGAAGAGCGCCTACGGCGCCTGGCCGATCGTCGGCGAGAGCCCGGGCATCCGGCGCGTGCTCGAGCTGATCCGCAAGGCCGCGCCCACGGATGCCAATGTCCTCATCTCGGGCGAATCTGGGACCGGCAAGGAGCTCGCCGCGGCTGCGCTCCACTATGCGAGCCCGCGCGCCGAAGGCCCCTTCATCTCCGTGCAGTGCGGCGCGCTGGCGCGCGATGCGCAGGAAACGGAGCTCTTCGGGCACGCGCCCAGGGCGGGCGAGCGCAGGGAAGGGCTCATTCGGGAGGCCGGCGGCGGCACGCTGTTCCTGGACGAAATCGCCGAGCTCGCGCCGGCGGTCCAGGTGAAGCTCCTGCACCTGCTCGAGGAGAAGTCGGCGCAGCCGCCTTCCGGGGCGGACGTGCGCATCATCGCCGCCACGCACCGCGACCTCGCGGCGGCGGTCGACCGCGGCCAGTTTCGCAAAGACCTGTATTACCGGCTCAATGTGATCTCGATCCAGGTTCCGCCTTTGCGCGAGCGCGGACCGGACCGGCTGCTGCTCGCGCGGCACTTCGCCGAGCGCCACGCGCGCAAGCTCGGCAAGCGCGTCGGCAGCTTCGACGCCGAGTTCTCGGCGTTTCTCGAGAACTACCCCTGGCCGGGCAACGTGCGCGAGCTCGAGAACATGATCGAGCGCGCGGTGATCCTCGCCGAAGGGGACCTGCTCACCGGCCGCGACCTGGCCGAGGTGGCGCCTGCGCTGCCGATGGTGCGCGCCGCGGTGCCGCTTCCTGGCGGCGCGCGGCCGCTGGCGATCGAGGAATACATCCGCGAAGTCATCGAGCGCTTTCAGGATTCGCACAGCGAAACCGAGCTCGCGAGGATGCTCGGCATCGGCCGCAAGGCGCTGTGGATGCGGCGCCGGCAGTGGGGCCTCAAGCGTACGCGCAAGGACGTTTCCCGCTGACATAGTTTCTTTGTGAAACACTTGCATTCTGACGGCAGTCTTGCTATCCAAGCATTCCCCAGAGGAGGAGAAACATGGCCGAGCCCAAGCCCGTCGCGCAGCAGCCCGCGCGCAAGAAGGTCACGATCCCGACGCTGATGGAGAAGATGAAAAAGGGCGAGCCGATCGTGCAGCTCGCGGTCTACGACTACGAGACTGCCATCGTCGCGGACCGCGTCGGCATCGACATCCTGTGCGTCTCCGACACCGGGGGCATGGTGCTGTTCGGCCACGAGGATACGACCTCGGTGTCGTTCGAGGAGGTGATGTTCATGGCGCAGGCGGTCAAGCGCGGCTCGAAGTACGGCCTGCGCATGGTCGACATGCCCTACATGAGCTTCCATCTCTCGGCGCAGCAGGCGGTCGACAACGCTGCGAAGTACGTGTCGCAGGGTGGCGCCGAGGTGATGAAGTGCGAAGGCAACCGGCACCACGCCAAGTACATCGAGGCGATCATCAAGGCCGGCATCCCGGTGCAGGGCCATATCGGCATCACACCGATGCGCATGCCTCAGCTGGGCGGGTTTTTCGCGCAGGGCAAGACCGCCGAGCGCGCCAAGGAGCTGGTCGACGACGCCTGGGCGATGGTCGACGCCGGCTGCTTCTCGATCATGTGCGAGGTGACCACCTCGGAGGTCTGCGAGCACCTGGCCGCGACGCTGCCGGTCCCCGTGATTTCACTGGGCGCCGGCAACCGGGCGCACGGCGTGCACATCATCGGCTCGGACCTGTTCCACCTGTACGAGAAGCACACGCCGCGGCACTCCAAGATCTACGCCGACCTGGTGCCGATCATCGAGAAGGGGCTGAGCGATTACCGCGACGATGTGCGCGCCCGCCGCTACCCCGCCGCCGAGCACACCGTGTTCATGAAGGAAGACGAGCTCGCGAAGTTCAGACAAATTGTTGGAAAACAGAGAAAAACCGGTTGACGCGGCGCGTGTCCTGGGCCAGGCGCGCTTTTTTTCCGGCCTGACCCGGGCGCAGCTCGATCGCGTGGCGGCGCTCGGGCGCGTGCGCGCGTTTCCGCAGGACACGCGCATATACGTCGTAGGCGACCCGGTCGACGATTTCTACGTGCTCGCCGACGGCATGGTGCGATTCACTCTCGGCCTGGGCAAGCGCGAGACTTCGGCAGGCGACATCATCCGCCGCGGCGAGGTGTTCGGCTGGGCGCCCCTGGTCGAGGGTCACCCGCGACGCATCGCGACCGCCTACTGCCTGACTCCCTGCGAGGTCATCGCGATCGACGGCGGCGCCTTGACGGCGCTGATGGAAAGCGATAGCGGCCTCGGCTACGCCCTCATGAAGAAGCTCGCGGTGCTGCTCACCAGCGAGCTGGTCGCTTTCGCCGCAGGCTGAGCTCCGACATCCTTCTTGCGGCGGTCGCAACGTCCGTCGGCCTGCTGATCGGCACCGTCGGCGTCGGCGGCGTGCTGATGGTCGCGTTCCTCGCGCTCTTCGGCGGGCTGTCGATCCACCAGGCGGCCGCCACGTCGCTGTTCACGTTTCTCTTCACCGGCCTCCTCGGCACCTGGCTCTACCAGCGCCGCGGCAGCATCGACTGGCGCATCGCCGTGCCGGTGTGCGCCGGCGCCCTGATCTTCGGCTATCTCGGCGCCGCCGTCGCAGCGCGCATCGACGCCCGGCCGCTCAGCGTCGTCATCGCCCTGATCATCGCCGCCGCCGGTGTCTACATCTTCATCCCCCAGCACTCGAGCGCTGATCATCGCTCCGGCCGCGGCTGGCGCGAGCAAGCGCTGCTCAGCTCCGTGGGCGCAGCCGCGGGCTTCGGCTCGGGCTTCTCCGGAGCTGGCGGCCCTCTCTTCTCAGTGCCCATGATGGTGATCCTGCGCTACGTCCCGCTCGCCGCCGTGGCCACCAGCCAGGTGCTGCAGATCATCGCGGCGAGCTCGGGCTCGCTCGGCAACCTGCGCCATGGGTTCATCGACTTTCGCGTCGCCGCGCTCGTCACCGTCTTCGAGCTTGCCGGCTTGATCGTCGGCGTGCGCCTAGCGCATGTCGCCAGCGCCAAGGCGCTGCGGCGCCTCGCCGGCGGTCTCTGCGTCGCAAGCGGCGGCTTCCTGCTCCTGCGCTCGCTGTGAGCGCGCGCGAAGAGCATCTCGCCACCCGCCGTGCAGCGGGCCTGTTCGATTTTTCCTTCATGGGCCTTTACGAGTTTCGAGGAAACTCCGAAGTTCAACCTCTTCAGACGCGCGACCTCGATGCACTCAGACCCGGGCAGATCGCCTACACGCTTCTCCTGAAAGACGACGGCAGCGTTCTCATCGACGCGACGGTATGGCGCCTGGACGGCGAGCGCTTCTGGCTTTTCACCGGGCGCCGCAGCGCCTTCGGCGGCCGCGACCGCTCGGGCGAGCACGCGATCCTCGCTCTCCAGGGCCCGGCGAGCGGCCGCATCCTTGCGCGCCTTATCGGCAGCGAGCCAGTCCAGGCATTGAAGTACTTTCACTTTCTTCAAATAGACAACCTGATCGCCGCGCGGCTCGGTTTCAGCGGCGAGCTCGGCTACGAGCTGATGGTCCCCGCCGCCGAAGCCTCCGCGTTGCGCGAGAAGCTGATGAATATTGGCGGGTTGCGCGAGTGCAGCTGGGCTGCGGCCGACAGCCTGCGCATCGAATCGGGCTACGTGCTCTTCGATCGCGAGATCGACGGCCGCGCCAACCCGCGCGAGCTCGGCCTCGAGCGGCTGGTAAGCTCGCCTTCGAAGTTCGGCTTGACTAGAAAATTGCTCGGACTCGAGATCCTGGATCGCCCGGCGCGCGCCAACCTTCCCTTGGCGCAAGTCACGAGCGAGTGCGATTCGCCGACGCTCGGAAAGCGCATCGCGCTAGGTTTCGCGGCTCCAGATACGCGCCCGGGAGATCTCGTCAAGCTGAACGACGGCCGCCTTGCCGGCGTTGCCCGGCTACCGTTCTACGACCCGGACAAGCACCTGCCGCGCGCCGCGCCACTGTAAAGAATGCCAAGAGAAAACCACCCGGTCGCCGGATGTTACCGGGTGTAATAACCCACACCGAGAACGAAGTTTTCCACTCTCTTCAGAAAGGCATGTTTCTTTTCAACCTTATTGGTCTCGTAATTGAGCCACATGTATTCCACCGGAGCACTCTGCTGAGTTGTGACTGCCTCCATGACCAGGTTTCCAATGGGCTGGCCAGTGGCATCTCTCGTGTCGCGCAACGATGTTCCTATGAGGGTCGGGGCCGCACTGTGGGCAAAGTAAACTCCGTCCATGTTGATGGCAAATACATAGAGCGGACCCTTGTGGAAGGCGCCATTGGTGTCGTTGAATGCGCAGAATGCCCGTGCCACTCCGTTGCTATCAAAGTAAGCCACCGCTTTGTCGAGAAGGGCCTTAGCTTCTGCGGCGTCGGGGCTCGCGGCCAGGCAAGAACAATTCACCGCGAACATGAAGACAGCTGCGCCGGCGCTGCAAAACACTGCTCGGAGTCTCATGGGCGTCCTTCTTGGTTGCAAAGCCGAGGCCAAGCTCGAGCGGAGTGTCGCACGAAAGCTCGGGCTCGTGCCACGGACCAGTCAGCGGGGAGGGGCAGCAGGTGCCAGCCTATTCAGCCTTGATGCCCGCTTCCTTGACCACGCGGCCCCACTTCTCGTAGTCCGCCTTGAGCTTCTCGAGCGTCTTCGCGGGGGGCAGGATCTCGGTGTCGCAGCCGGTGGCGTTGATCTGGTCGAGCAGGTTCTTGTCCGCGCCTACCTTGGCCAGCGCCTGAGTCCACCGCGCGACAACCTCCTGCGGCAGGCCGGCGGGGCCGAGCACGCCGTACCAGGCGGTTGAATCGAAGCCCTTCAAGCCGAGCTCGTCCATCGTCGGCACATCCGGGAACGCAGCCGAGCGCTTGAGCGAGGTCACCGCCAGCGGGCGGATCTTGCCGCTCTTCACGGCGCCCACCGCCGGCCCGAGCGACGAAAACAGCATCGGGATCTGGCCGCCCATCAGATCGGTCATCGCCGGGCCGCCGCCCTTGTAGGGCACGTGCAGCAGATTCGCCCCGGTCACGCTCTTGAAGTATTCGCCCGACAGATGGTGAGGGCCGCCGACGCCCGAGGTGCCGTAGCTCCATTTGTCCGGCTCGCGCCTGGAATGCGCAATCACATCGGCGACGCTCCAAAACGGCGTCGACGGATGCACCACGAGCATGCTTCCGCTTCCGCAGACGTGGCCGAGCTGAGTGAACGATTTGATGTTGTCGTAGCCGACCTTGCCGAGATGCGGTGCGACGGTAAGGGGGCCGCTGTCGAAGTAATAGAGCGTATAGCCGTCGTTCGGCGCCCTGGC
>Ga0134078_10000201_pt1 | contig 11202 bp, 10 predicted proteins | sample 15_taG_20_FD_119771 | JGI IMG/M metagenome (GOLD analysis project Ga0134078, IMG submission 119771) | Grasslands soil microbial communities from the Angelo Coastal Reserve, California, USA - 15_D_Met_20cm_2_24_1 metaG | ecosystem: Environmental > Terrestrial > Soil > Grasslands ...
CTCGAACAGAGCGAAGAAGTTCGCGCGGTCGGTCTGCTGTAGCACATCGAAGCGGATGACACCGGAACTGTCCTCGGCGAGCGAGGCCAGTTCTTCAAGCACTTCGCTCCCTGCCTTCGTGTCTGCGGGTTTGAACTCCACGTAAACGACGACGAACTGCTGCGGCTCGGACTGAGCCATAGCCGTGCCAGCGAAGCCGGAAAGCGCTGCAAGAAGCAGGAATACGAATACGAATCGTTTAACAAATATATGAATCCTCCCTTGTATCTGTCGCTTCCATCGGGGCTAATCGAGCTTGGGGATGCCCGCAGCAAACCAAGCTCCGCTGGGCGTCACACGGATAAGGAGCACGGGGCTGCCGCACTCGGCCGGTGGCGCCGGCATCAGCACATCGTCAATCCGGAAGTCGCCGTTGGCCGCCAGCGGGACACCCGTAATGTTCGTCCTGAATAGGGTGAAGGGCGGCGTAGCTTCACAAATCAGCGTCGCGAACACGCTGGCGTCGCCGTTCGTGCCAATGGTATTGCCTCCGCCCAGCAGCAGGCCTCGGCCGTCGACCCGGATACGCCCGTCGACCTTCACGTCCGCTCTGAAATCGGAGATCACCCAGATTTGACCGGCAGGGTTGACGCCGCGGACAATGTTCCGAATCACGTCAGGGAAGCTGCCGTCAGGGTTGGGGGTACCCGCCACGTTCGCTACAGGAATATCGCCATGGCTCCCTTGAATCTCACCAGCGTATCATCAGCTATTACCGACGAAGCAAAGGATCCTCCTATGAGGACCATAAGAATAGATGCGAACAAACTCTTTTTCATAACTTCACCTTCATTTCCTTTCCTTTATACCAGGCTCGCCGCTTAAGGCGGGCGCATTCCCTTTAGCTGTGATCGTCGTCTCACATGCGTCGGGCCGCATCCGCTGCCCGCGCAAGGCCGTCCAGAAGGGTAAAAAACGCCGACGGTTGACCGATGAACAGCCCGTCCGCGGTAAAGGCGTTGAGCGCGGCCATTGCAGCTCCGCGTGTCTCGGTCGGACGAATGATCGAGCAGATCGGGAACCGACGACGAAGGAAGATTGTCGGCTCGGGCATGATCAGGTTGGTCTGGGTCAGTTCGCCGTCGGCGTTGAGGTCCGGGAAGACCAAGCCGTTCGTGGGATCGGTCAGGGGAGGCGCATTGCCGGCTTTATCTTGCCAGGTCTGGAAGTGCATAATCTCAGTGCCGCCGATGCTGAGCAGGATTCGCAACACGTCATTGTCGGTGACCCGCTGGGCGAGCGACGCGTACAGGCTGGTGCCACCTTGCTCGATCCACGCGAAGTGGAAGCCGGCCGTGTTGGCGATCGCTTGTAGGTGGCGGGGCGGGTGGAGGTCGGCGTTGCTGCGCGGAATCGCCGGAAATTGCCCGGCAGCTAGGCCCGGGACGGCTTGTGGGAGGGTGTCACCGAAGTCGGGGTTCAGCGAGTCGCTGCGGTAGCGCGTCCAGAAGCTGGTGTTGACGGTCAGCTGCATCAAGTTGGTGAGCCGTCCGATTTGCTGAGCGCCAGTCGCTTGACTGCTTGGCAGAGTACGAAACTGATCCAGATTGACGGGCTCGGCCCCTTTCGAAGCCAGAAAGGCGTTTAGGAACGTGAAATGGCTGATCTCATCGTCGGTGTTGTCGTGGATGTACTGGTCCATGTCCTCGTCCAGCACCGCAAGGGCAGCGGTGTAGGCTGGATTTCCGGTTCCGCCGGGGACTTCGGGGTCTTGGATTCCGCCGAGTTCGTTGTATTGCTGCCACAAATCGGCTTCGATGATTTCTGCTGCCGCCAGGAATCGAAGAATGTCCGCGTCTCCCACCGTGAGATCAACACTCGCGCTTGCAGTGGGGGCATTAGCCAACAGTCCGGCACCGATGGTTCCTGCTCCGACGGCGAGCGAAGTGCCCAAAAAGGAACGGCGGCTCATAGAACTTCTTAAAGGTTTCGCCCTGTCTTCCAAGTTGTCCTCCCGAGTCTCGACTCTATTTATGGTCGGCTCCTTCACATTCGGATTCGATGTCGAAGTGGTGAATAATGACGCTGCGGATCTGTCGATCGGTTTCATATGGAGACAAGCGATGGCGGTTGCGTCTGCCGCAATAGCGCATTGGTAAGATTTTGTGGTGCCACCTATGAGGTAGTGCTCGCCCCTCCTTTGGGATAGGAGATAACCCTATATTCTCCGCGCGTTTCTCGACACTTCTCTGAGCGCGGCGGCCATCTTACTCACGACTGAGGCCTGTGTTGGCTACGCTGTGTCGCCGTGTTATGCAGATCGGTTCATTAAACGAAAGCCAAGCTTTACCTGCGGCATCCTACCAGACTAGCGCCTTCGACGGCAGATCGATCCCGGCGGTCTGCGACGCTTGCATCAATGGCGTTCCGCCTCGCGCGCTGCTGCGGGTTAACGCAGAGCCAGGGTCCCGACAGAGCAGGGACGACGGAATGGCTATTCCTTTTCGACAGACACTTCGGTGGCCTTAATTATCGCAAAGACGATGTCTCCCTCTTTGAGATTCATTCGCTTCACTGAGCCAGTTGCAATAATCGAGGTTACGGTTCCAGCTGCGGTTTGAATGACAACTTCTGATACAACTTTGTCGGAAACAATTTTCTCAATCTTACCTGCTTAAGCGGTTTCGAATGCTTGTGCTCATTTCATTTTGTTCTTATCGGTTTCTTCGCGGGAACATTATGCGGTCCATTTCTAACGAGTGTGTGATGCAGCTTGTTCGATGAGTGCTGCAACCTCCTTCGGTCTGGAGACGTAAACGGCGTGGCTTGCGCCTGAAACTTCCACCCTGTGACTCTTGGCTCGCGTCGCATACCACCGCTCGAGGTCAGGATTGATAGTTCTGTCTTTTGTCGCTACCAACATCCAGCTCGGTTTGGTTCTCCAAGCAGCCGTAGTGATGACTGCTTTGAAATTGTCAGCCGCGTTGAGCACCTGCGATCGTGCCATGAAAGCGGCCTGCTCCGCAGGAAGATCAACTGCGAAGTACTCATGAAACTGCGCGGGATCGAGATAAGTGAAACCGTCCGCGGTCTTCTTTATTGCATTGGACTTGCTGAGGTCACTTGGAAAACGCTTTCCGTCCTCAGCCTCGTTCTCTCCAACATCCGGCATGTGGGCCGCGATGTAGACCAAACTAACAACCAACGGGTCCGTTCCCGCTTCGGTGATTACAGCGCCGCCATAACTGTGAGCCACAAGGATGCATGGTCCATCCTGTAGGGCGAGGATGCGCTTCGTCGCTGCCACATCTTCTTTGAACGATGTCTCCGGCTCCTGGACGATACTTACATTATAATCATCTTTAACGAGAATGTCGTGGACGCCTTTCCATCCAGAGCCATCTGCCCAGGCGCCATGAACCAGAACTATATTCCGGACGCGAGCTACATTGTTTTCCCCTGAAGCAAAGCAGCAGCTCAACGGCAAAATGCAGGTAATGAACAAGAGCTTTATCATAAGAGATCCCAGTAACAGGTCGTTAGGACTCGTGGTGTCGCGCCATATTCCCAGAAAATTGATCTTCACCGTAGCAGCCGCGCCGCGAATAACATTCACGGGACTTTCAACTTTCATCGTGTCAGCTCTTTATGAACGTGAGCAGGTCGGCGTTGATCGTGTCTGCCTGAGTAGTGGGCATGCCGTGTGGAAAACCCTTGTAGGTCTTGAGCGTTGCGTTCTTTAGCAGCTTTGCTGAGAGCGGTGCTGAATCAGCATAGGGCACAATCTGGTCGTCGTCGCCATGCATCACGAGCACCGGCACCGTTATCTTCTTCAGGTCATCGGTGAAATCGGTCTGTGAGAAGGCGACGATGCCATCGTAATGCGCTTTCGCGCCGCCCATCATGCCTTGGCGCCACCAGTTCTGGATGATCGCCTCGGAGGCTTTCGCGCCCGGCCGGTTGAAGCCATAGAACGGTCCCTCTGGCAGGTCGCGATAGAACTGCGAACGATTGGCCGCAAGCTGTGCCTGCAATCCATCGAACACCTCTTTGGGAAGGCCGCCGGGATTTTTGTCCGTCTTCACCATCAGCGGCGGCACCGCGCTGATCAGCGCAGCCTTCGCCACCCGGGTTTCGCCATGCCGTCCCAGATAATGCGCCACCTCACCGCCGCCGGTGGAATGACCTATGTGCACGGCGTCTTTCAGATCAAGATGCACGGTCAACGCTGCAAGATCGTCGGCATAGTGATCCATGTCGTGGCCGTCGCTCGTCTGGGTGGACCGGCCGTGGCCGCGTCGATCATGGGCTATTACGCGATAGCCGTGATTGAGGAAGAACAGCATCTGCGTGTCCCAGTCATCGGCCGACAACGGCCAACCATGACTAAAGACAATAGGCTGTCCTTTGCCCCAGTCCTTGTAATAGATGTCGATGTTAGCTCCGTTTTCTTTTCCTACGGTTACGTATGGCATAGTTCCTTTCTTTGCATGTTTGTGGATGACCCTTTGTCGGGCCGCATTTTATCTCACCGGGGAATCAAGTGCGGCTTCCTGATTGACCAATTTCAAAGTTCAATTGCACCTGTGAGGAGCTACAAGCCCAAGTCGCTCAATCCAGGATGAGCATCGGGGCGGCGACCAAGTGGCCAATGATACTTGCGCTCCGATTCCTTGATCGGCAGGTCATTAATGGAGGCAAACCGAAGTCGCATCAGGCCGTTGCCATCAAACTCCCAGTTCTCGTTACCATAGGAACGGTACCAATTTCCAGAGTCATCATGCCATTCGTAGGCGAACCGTACAGCGATGCGGTTCGCGTTGTAAGCCCAAAGCTCTTTGATCAACCGGTAGTCAAGTTCTTTGGCCCACTTGCGTTTCAAAAATTGAATGATCTCGGTTCGTCCAGTCGGAAACTCGGCGCGGTTTCTCCAGCGTGAATCAGTTGTATAGGCCAGAGCCACCTTTTCGGGATCACGCGAATTCCAAGCGTCCTCGGCCGCGCGGATTTTCTGAATGGCAGTTTCACGAGTGAACGGGGGCAGGGGAGGACGTGTTACGTCTTCTTCTTTCTTCCGTGGTTCCCTCACTGGCGTTTTTTGGTCAGTCATAGATGTCGCTGCTGATTTTTCTTAAGCCGATCATATCGGCGATCGCTAGAGCACCAGCAATCGGCCGTTCGCGGGATTTTTCAGTCTTCAGGACGAGATAATATTCGTTACCTCGTTTGAGACAGAGACATCCGGTTACGCTTCGCTGCTTGTCTAATTGTGCGAGAGTCCTCGAACTCAGACTGTATCTTCGGTGGCTCAAATTAGATTAGACCTTCGCTGCTTAAATTCTCATTGGATCTTTTTCGCATATTGATCCGCGAACAACGCCGGTTGCCCGCCTGTGTGCACGAACAACACAGTCTCATCCTTCTTGAAAAATCGTTTACGGATCAAATCAATCATTCCCGCCGCGGCGCGTCCGGTATAGACCGGGTCTAACAAAAGACCTTCATATGTTGCGAATAAACGGATGGCTTCCCGCTCCTGTTCGGTCAACACCCCATAACCTGCTGAGCAATAGTTGGCATTTGCGATGACCTCATCCGGTGTGAATTGAATGCGCTTCCCAAGTTTTTCACTAGCTGTTGATGCCAATTCTGGAACGCAGTGCTTCAACCATTCTTCTGGTTCATCAACGCTGATTCCCAGCACCTTGCCTTTATATCCAAACACGCGCTGACCCAGAAGAAGTCCTGCGTGCGTTCCACCTGAAGATGTAGCAAATACGATCCAATCCGCCTGAAGATTTTGCGCCATGAGCTCTTTCATCGCGAACGCATATCCCAAGGCGCCCGTGGAATTCGAACCGCCATACGGAACGAGATAAGGCTTCATTCCCTCTTCGGCAGCACGATCAAATGTCCCCTGAAGAATTCTGTCCCGATCATTGCGGTCGGCAACGTAAATGATTTCTGCTCCAAACAATTCATCGAGCAACAGATTAGCCGATGGTTGCTTTGGTTTTTCGCCCGTTAGGACCAGAATGCATTTGAATCCGAATCGGGCTGCTGCCGCCGCGGTCTGACGGCAATGGTTGGACTGCAGTGCTCCGCCAGAAACTAAGGTCTTCGCGCCTTGGTCGCGAGCTTCCGCCACAAGAAATTCCAATTTACGCGTTTTGTTACCGCCGAAGGCGAGCCCGGTTTGATCGTCGCGTTTAATTAACAGATGCGGTCCACCCAAAATCTCAGAAAGACGCGAGAGCGTTTCAATGGGAGTTGGCAAATGAGCAAAATGCAACCTGGGAATATTCACTAGTCGGCGTGAATTTACTCGCGATCCGACAAAGCAACATCAGATCGGAAAAAAGATGCGAAGACTGATGAACCGTCCATGACTAGGCGGCGGTTTGCAATTCGGCTGTCAGATCCCGTGGCGCAAGCAGATCCCCGAGTCCAATCCGACGAAGAAGCTCAGCGCGGACACGGTCCGAGACGACATTGACGACTTCCGCTCCATCCTGTGTCGGGTCATAGTGCACACGGAACGGTCGCTTGCCAAAGGGGGTGTCGACCACTTTGACGATGGCGTCCGCGACCCCCTCGACATTCGCATCCGGAGGCACGATGGAAGCGAAGCCCTTGAGCACGTCGTCCGCGAAACCTTTGTAAGGACCCGCTTCGTATTCGGCGGCTCGCGCTTTGTCGGCGGGCGACCCGGCATGCGCGAAGTGATTCGTGCCACCGGTGAAGGCGCCAGGAACAATGATTGTGGTCTCGATACCCCAACGCGTCAGTTCACGCGCATAAACTACGGCCAAGGCATCCATTCCGGCCTTCGCCGCGAAGTACGGCGCCAGATATGGCGGTGTTCCGCCTGCGGAGCTGCTGCTCGACACCCAAACTACGAGGCCTCTTCGTTGCTTTCGCAACTGAGGCAACGCGGCCCGGTTGACGCGTTGGGTGCTAAGCACATTGACGTCGTATAACTCAGCGAGTTGTTCCGGTGTGAACGCTTCAGCGGGACCAAAGACCATGTGGCCGGCGTTGTGAATCACGACATCCAATCTTTTGTTGTCGGCGATAATCTTTTGAATAGCAGCATCAGCTGATGCCTGCGACGCAACGTCCAGTTCAATGGTGCGTAGATCCACATTGTTATCTTTGGCGAATTTTTTCGCCTCTTCGACCTGTGGCGCATTGCGGCCCTTAGTCTCGCGTATGCTCGCATAGACAGTGTGACCTGCCTTTGCTAAAGCGCGCGCAGTTAAAGCGCCAAAACCACTCGATGCGCCAGTAATAACGATAATGTTCTTCATATGTTTGTTCATTTCTGGTTTGGATTTGGGTTGCAGCAAAATCAAGATTCGGAAAAACGTCAGGCAAAACCGCCATTGGCTCGCAGAACCTGTGCGTTTATCCATTCGCCGTCAGGGCCGGCGAGGAATGACACGACACCAGCGATGTCTTCCGCCTGGCCTAATCGTTCTAGCGGAGGAAGTTTTTTGAATTCTTCGATCTGCGCCTGAGTCTTTCCCTTTAGAAACAACTCGGTAGGAATCGGACCGGGCGCGATGGCGTTAACCGTTATGTTTCGGCCTCGCAATTCATTGGCAAGAACCCGCACCAAACCTTCCACGCCCGCTTTGGAAGCGATGTAAGGACCATAGGTCGGAAAGGACTTTGCAATGACGCTGCTGGAGAAAGCGATGATGCGCCCCCCTGCGGGAACGTGCTGTGCCGCTTGTCCCAACACCAGAAAAGTTCCGCGCAAATTGGTCGCGATTACTTTGTCGAAAGTCTCGACATTGCCTCCAGAGATTGGAAGCAGGGGCATAATTCCGGCCGAGTGCACGACTACGTCGACCTTGTCAAAAGCTTCGAGCGTCTGTTTGAAAAGGTTTTCAACATCCGCGGCCTTCGCCACGTCCGCCTGCACGGCGACGGCCTTTCCGCCGGCGTTGTTGATTTCGTCTACGACTGATTCAGCTTTAGCCGGATTGCCAGCATAGTGCACGCAGATGGCAAAGCCATCCTTGGCCAACCTTTTTGCCACCACGCGTCCGATTCCGCCAGACGCACCAGTTACAATGGCACTTTTTGTTACTGTTGTTTTCATTATCCAAAAAATACATTGTGCTTACTATTCTAAAAATGCATTGTTTGAATACTTACTATGCGTGAAGTGCATTTACGAAATGTTGACCTGAATCTGTTACCCGCGCTTTATGCGCTGCTGGAGGAACGGCACGTAAGCCACGCCGCGAAACGCTCCTTCCTAAGTCAACCCGCGATGAGCCGAGCACTGGACCGGCTACGCGAAACTTTCGGAGATCCTCTCCTTGTTCGCACAGGACGCGTTTATGAGAGGACGCCGCGCGGGGAACGTGTGTTGCGCGAACTGGAATCGATCATGGGCCGGCTCGCCGCGATGGTGCAAGGGGAGGAATTCTCTCCCGCCCGAAGCCAGGAACGTTTTCGCGTGGCCATGACGGATCACGGGTCCACCATTCTGCTGCCAACTCTTCTCGAGCGCGTACGGAAGGCGGCTCCTCATGCCACACTGGAGGTGTCCGCCTGGCGCACTCGAGCGTACGACGACGTTGTCGCAGGCCGAATCGATCTCGCTCTCAGCGCAGAAGCAGTGCCTCCAACTTTGGAGAGCGAACTGATTTTTAATTTGGACTTTGTCTGTCTGCTCGGGTCCGCCCAGCCCGTTCGGACGCGTCGATTCACACTCAGACAATATCTGCAACTGCCGCACGCGGTGGTCGAAACTCTGGATGGTCAGCAAACCATGGTGGATCGTCCTCTGGCGCAGCTTGGCGTAAAGCGTCGCGTCGCGCTTCGTCTTCCGTTCTTTGTGCCCGCGATCTTCGCCATCGTTAAAACCGATTTGATCCTCACTGTTCCTCGCAGGTTGGCAAAGATCACCGGGCCGCTGGCTGGTCTGCGCGTGGTAGAACCGCCACGCGAGATCAAAGGTTTTCCGTATTTCATGGCTTGGCATTCGCGTCTCAGCACCGAGCCGGCGCACGCATGGTTTCGAGATCAGTTGCGAATCGTTGCTGGAAGTATCCGAATGAAATAACGCCGCGAAACATGCCTGGAAGTGCGCGTGCTACTTCATTGCGAGTGCGCAGATTCTATCCTTTTGGATCGTAAAGCGATAATCGAGTGTGATCCGGCTTCCATCGAATGTTCCAGACACGCACGTTATCCGAGATCATTAGTCAATGGCCGCTCGCTCCGCAATTGGTAATCGAAATTTTCTCGATCTTGAGTTGTCGAAAAAAGCATCGAAACTTATGCAAAGCAGCCCATCTCGGAATCGCAATTCCGACACCGGTGGATTTTGTTAAGCGAATGTTAAATGTTTAGACCCGACTCCATTTTCCCCCATCGGTCAAGATGACGCTGCCAGTAATTCAGGCTACTTCATGACCACGATCAACCGCGTCGCTTTCGTAGGAGATTACATGCCCAGGCAATGTGGTATAGCGACGTTTACGACAGACATTTGCGAGGCGGTTGCAGCCGCGTACCCGCATTGCGAATGCATCGTGGGAGCAGTTAACGATCGCCCTGAAGGTTACGATTACTCGACACGTATCCGTTTTGAGATCGATGAAAAGGAAATCGACTCTTACCGGCGCGCGGCGGATTTCTTAAACATCAACAACGTCGAGGTCGTCTCTGTCCAACACGAGTTTGGCATCTACGGCGGCCCGGCCGGAAGTCACTTGCTAGCTTTGCTGCGCGACGTGCACATGCCGGTAGTGACAACGCTACATACTGTGCTGCGCGAACCTAACGAGTCGCAAAGATTCGTCATGGAGCAGCTCAATGCGTTTTCGAATCGTTTTATCGTGATGGCTGAACGTGGCCGTGGATTGTTGAAAGAAGTCTATGGCGTCTCGCCCGAGAAGATCGATCTAATCCCGCACGGCGTGCCTGACGTGCAGTTCATCGACCCGACCTTCCACAAGGATCAGTTCGGCGTGGAAGGTAAGACGATGTTGCTTACCTTTGGACTTCTTTCGCCTAACAAAGGCATCGAGTATGTAATCGAGGCGTTACCGGCAATTCTCAAGGAGCACCCGAATGTCGTTTACATTGTCCTTGGCGCGACGCATCCCAATCTTCTTTTGCGGGAAGGCGAGTCTTATCGATTAAAGCTTGAGCGGCTGGCTGAAGATCGAGGCGTTACCGGCAATGTTATTTTCTACAATCGCTTCGTGACGCTGCAGGAACTTACCGACTTTATCGGTGCGGCCGACATTTACGTCACTCCGTATCTTAACGAAGCGCAAATCACTTCCGGCACCCTGGCTTATGCTTTCGGCGCGGGTAAGGCGGTGATTTCCACTCGTTATCTCTACGCGCAGGAGTTACTCGCGGAGGAGCGTGGCATTCTGGTGCCCTTTCGCGACAGCAATGCTATTGCCGAAGGAGTAACTCGGCTCCTATCCAATCCTGCACTGATGGCGGGAATGCGAAAACGTGCATGGAAACTCGGACGCGAAATGATCTGGCAGGTGGTAGCTGCTCGTTACATGGAAAGCTTTCAGCGCGCGCGCGTGCGTTTGACTGTTCCGCCGCGCAAAGCCTTTGCCGTTAGAACCCTGGAAAATCGCCCCTATGAACTTCCGCCGCTAAAACTCGATCACCTTTTCCGGATGACTGACGACACCGGAATTTTCCAGCACGCTATTTTCAATGTGCCGAATTATCGCGAAGGGTATTGCACCGATGACAATGCACGCGCCTTTATCCTGACTTTGCTGCTTCCGGAGATGACGAGTCGTGTGGCGCAACGGGACGTCGAACGCCTGGCCAGCATTTATCTTTCGTTCTTATGGGATGCGTTCAATCAGGAAACGAAGCGTTTTCGGAATTTTATGAGTCATCGCCGGGAATGGCTGGAAGAGGTCGGTTCGGAGGACAGTCACGCACGAGCGCTTTGGGCTGTGGGAATGGCGCTTGGCCGATCAAGAAATGACGGTCATCGGAATCTTTGCGCCCTCTTATTCCAACGGGGTTTGCCGGTCGTAGAGCAGTTCACTTCGCCGCGCGCCTGGGCCTTCGTCCTGCTCGCAATGCAGGAATATCTGCGCAGCTTCTCCGGCGACCGGATGGTGAATCAGTTGCGTGACCTGCTCACCACGCGACTGCTCGAGTTGTTTCAAGCTAACAGTTCGAAGGAATGGCAATGGTTCGAGACGATCGCTA
>Ga0134078_10000206_pt1 | contig 11161 bp, 8 predicted proteins | sample 15_taG_20_FD_119771 | JGI IMG/M metagenome (GOLD analysis project Ga0134078, IMG submission 119771) | Grasslands soil microbial communities from the Angelo Coastal Reserve, California, USA - 15_D_Met_20cm_2_24_1 metaG | ecosystem: Environmental > Terrestrial > Soil > Grasslands ...
GGACCTCTACCGGTTCTACGACATCGATCGGCACGTGGTCGCGCTGGCGAAGAGCGAGTTCAGCTTTCTCGCCGACAGCGCGGCGCGCATCGAGATTTCCCTCGGCGACGCCCGGCTCGCCATGGAGCGCGAGCCGCCGCAGCGCTTCGACGTGCTGGCGGTCGATGCCTTCTCGAGCGACGCGATCCCGGTGCACCTGATCACGCGCGAGGCGCTCGGCGTGTATCTGCGCCATGTCACGCCGCACGGCATCGTCGCGTTCCATGTCTCCAACCGCTTCCTCGACCTGGTCCCGGTGGTGGCCAGGATCGCGCGCGAGCACGCGGTCCACGCAGTGGTGGTGCGCGACGAGCCAGACGACGATGACGACAGCCTCAGGTCGAAGAGCGACTGGGTGCTCGTGTCGCGCGATGCCGCGGCTTTGCGGGCACCGGCGATCGTGGACGCGGGAGCAGTGCCGGCCGAGGACCGGCCGGACTGGAGGACCTGGACCGACGACTACAGCAACCTGATCCAGATCCTGAAGTGACTAGACGACGGCGCCCTCGTGCTCGTCGCGCGCGCCGCCGCGCTTGAGCGGCTTCACGAACTGGTCGCGCTTGGCGCCGAGCCACATGACCAGGGGGCTCGCGACGAGCACCGAGGAGTAGATGCCGAAGCAGATGCCGATGGTGAGGGCGAGCGCAAAGTAGTGCAGCGCCGGGCCGCCGAAGAGCAGCATCGTGGTGGCCATCATCTGCGTGCAAAGGTGGGTGATGATGGTGCGCGAGATCACCCCGGTGATCGCGCTGTCGATCACCTCGACGGTGGAAGCCTTGCGCATCTTCCTGAAGTTTTCCCGCACCCGGTCGAACACCACCACCGACTCGTTCACCGAGTAGCCGAGCACCGCCAGCACCGCGGCGAGCACCGGCAGCGAGAACTCCCACTGGAAGAAGGCGAAGCAGCCCAGGATGATCACCACGTCGTGCAGGTTGGCGACGATGGCCGAGAGGCCGAAGCGCCACTCGAAGCGCATCCAGAGGTAGAGCACGATCGCGACTGCGGTCACCAGCAGGGCGACCGAGCCGAGATTGGCGAGCTCGGAGCCGACCTGCGGCCCGACGAATTCCACGCGCCTGAGCTCGGCGGCGCTGTCTTCCTGCTTCAGGATCTCGATGACTTTCCGCGAAAGGTCGGCGCTCGACTGGTTCTTCTCCAGGTGCATGCGGATCAGCACCTCGCGCGAGGAGCCGAAGTTCTGCACCTCGGCCTTGAAGCCGGCGCCGTCGAGCGTCCTGCGGATGCGCTCGACGTCGGCCGAGCGCTGGTAGCCGACCTCGATCAGCGTGCCGCCGGTGAACTCGACCGAGAAGTTGAGGCCCCGGTACGCGAGGAAGAACACGGCGGCGAGGAACGTAACGGCGGAGATGACGTTGAAGATCAACGCATGCCGCATGAACGGGATGGTGCGCCGGATCTTGAAGAATTCCATTCAGCTCACGTCCATGCGGTGTCGCCGATCGACAGGTGCGCAACGCGCCTGCGATGGCCGTAGACGAGGTTCACGATGGCGCGCGACACCACGACCGCCGAGAACATCGAGGTGCCGATCCCCAGGCAATGCACCACCGCGAAGCCGCGCACGGCGCCTGGCACCATCAGCAGCGACAGTCCGACCACCAGGGTGGTCACGTTCGAGTCGAGGATCGTGGCCCAGGCGCGCTCGTAGCCTGCTGCGATGGCGGCCTGGGGAGTGGCCCCGCCGCGCAATTCCTCCCGTATGCGCTCGTTGATCAGGACGTTGGCGTCGATCGCCATGCCGAGAGTGAGCGCGATCGCCGCGATGCCGGGCAGCGTGAGCGTCGCCTGCAGCAGCGAGAGCAGGGCGACCAGGAACAGCAGGTTCACGCCGAGCGCGACCGACGAGATCAGGCCGAACAGAACGTAGTAGATCGACATGAACGCGACGATCGCGACGAAGCCCCAGCGCGTGGCGTTGAAGCCCTTCGCGATGTTGTCCCTGCCCAGGCTCGGGCCGACGGTGCGCTCCTCGATGATCTCCATCGGCGCCGCCAGCGCGCCGGCGCGCAGCAGCAGCGCCACGTCGGCGGCCTCGGTGGTGCTCATGCGGCCCGAGATCTGCACGCGCCCGCCGGGGATCTCGCTGCGGATCACCGGCGCGGTGATCACCTCGCCCTTGCCCTTCTCGATCAGCAGGATCGCCATGCGCTTGCCGACGTTCTCGCGCGTCACCTCCTGGAAGATGCGCGCGCCCTGGCCGTCCAGGCGCAGGTGCACCGCCGGCTCGTTGGTCTGCTGATCGAATCCCGGCTGCGCGTCCGTGAGCCGGTCTCCCGTCAGCACGACCTGTTTCTTGACGAGCAGCGGCTGGCCATTGCGCTCGACGTAGTATTCGTCCCCGAAGGGCACCTGGCCCTTGGCGGCCGCGGCGAGGGCTTCGGGATTCATCCTTTCCTCGTCCGCCATGCGGATCTCGAGGCTGGCGGTGCGCCCGAGGATGTCCTTGGCTTTCGCCGTGTCCTGCACGCCCGGCAGCTGCACCAGGACGCGGTCGGCGCCCTGCTGCTGGATCACCGGCTCGGCGACGCCCAGCTCGTTGATGCGGTTGTGAAGGGTGGTGATGTTCTGCTTCAGCGCGTACTCCTGCGTGCGCTTGATCGCCTCGGGCTTCAGCGTCGCGACGAGGAGCCAGTCCTGGCCGTCCTCGCGCTCCGCCACGTTGAGGTCGGGCAGATTCGACGCGATCACCTCGCGGGCCTTGTCGCGGGCGGCGGCGTCGCGGAACCGCACGCGCAGCGTCTGGCCTTCGCGGGTGATGCCGCCGTGCCGGATGTCGCGCTCGCGCAGCTGCGAGCGCAGGTCGCCGGCGAGGCTCTCCAGGCGCTTGGTGATCGCCGCCTGCATGTCGACCTGCAGCAGGAAGTGCACGCCGCCGCGCAGGTCGAGGCCGAGGTACATCGGCAGCGCATGGATCGCCGTCAGCCAGCGCGGCGAGGCGGGAAGCAGGTTGAGCGCCACCACGTAGGTCGGATTGGACGCGTCGGGATTGAGCGCGTGGTCGATCGTGTCCTTGGCCTTGAGCTGCGTGTCGGTGTCGCCGAAGCGCACGCGCAGGCTCGCCTGCTCGAGCAGCACGCCGGTGTACGCGATGTTCGCCGCCTTGAGAGTGTCTTCCGCCCGCGCCATCAGCGCGCCGTCGACCTTCACCGTGGCCTTGACGCTCGACACCTGCACCGCCGGCGATTCGCCGAAGAAGTTCGGCAGCGTGTAGAGGAAGGCGGCGACGATCGCGAGGGCGATCAGCGCGTACTTCCAGGGAGGAAAGCGGTTCACCTACTTACTGAATGCTTTTGAGCGTCCCCTTGGGGAGCAGCATCTGCACGGCGGCCCGCTGGACGCTGATCTCGGTGTTCGGCGCCACCTCCAGGCTGACGTAGGCATCGCCGATCCTGGTGATGCGGCCGAGCATGCCGCCCGCGGCGATCACCTCGTCGCCCTTCTGCAGCGCCTCGACCATCTGCTTCTGCTCCTTGGAGCGCTTCATCTGCGGGCGAATCATGAGGAAGTACAGCAGCACGAACATCAGGATGATCGGCAGGAAGCCGATGAATCCCGGGTCGCCGCCGCCGGCGGACTGGGCAAAGGCGGGGGAAATGATCACCGCAGAACTCCGAAAGGGGAACGTGAAATTATAACAGCCGCCTGCGCTCCTCCAGCAGGGCCCGCGAGCTCATCGAGAAGCATCCCTGCTCGATCGCCGCGCGCAGCTCGCGCATCAGCTGCTGGTAGTAGTGGAGGTTGTGAAGCGTGTTGAGCCTGGCGCCCAGAATCTCGTTCGCCTTCTGCAGGTGATGGAGGTAGGCGCGCGTGAAATGCCGGCAGGTGTAGCAGGCGCAGCGCTCGTCCAGGGGGGCGGTGTCGTCACGGTAGCGCGCGTTGCGGATCTTGACGTCGCCGCCGCGCGTGAACAGCCAGCCGTTGCGCGCGTTGCGCGTCGGCAGCACGCAGTCGAACATGTCGATGCCTGCGCCGACCGCCTCGATGATGTCCTCGGGCGTGCCCATCCCCATGAGGTACCTGGGCTGATCGGAAGGCATCTTGGGCGCGACATGGCCGAGGATGCGGGAGCGCTCCTCCTTGGGCTCGCCCACCGACAGCCCGCCGATGGCGTAGCCGTCGAATTCCAGCTCAACCAGCCTCGTCAGGGACTCGTCGCGCAAATTCTCGTGCATGCCGCCCTGCACGATGCCGAAGAGGAGATTGGGGCCGTCGAACGCTCTTTTCGAGCGCTCCGCCCAGCGCATCGACAGCCGCATCGAGCGGGCCGCCTGGTCCGCGTCGGCGGGGTAGCGCGTGCACTCGTCGAACACCATCGCGATGTCGGCGTCGAGCGCGCGCTGGATGCGCATCGCTTCTTCCGGCGTCAGGAGAAGGCGATCGCCGTTGATCGGCGAGGCGAAGTGCACGCCCTCCTCGGTGAGCTTGCGCAGCGCGCCGAGGCTGAACACCTGGAAGCCGCCCGAGTCGGTCAGCAGCGGCGCATTCCAGCCCATGAAGCGGTGCAGGCCGCGGTGCTTCTCGATCACGTCGACCCCCGGACGCAGCCACAGATGGAAGCTGTTGCCGAGGACGATCTGGGCGCCGGTCGCGGCCAGCTCCTCGGGCGACATCGCTTTCACGCAGCCATAGGTGCCCACCGGCATGAACGCCGGGGTGTCGACGCGGCCGTGCGCCAGCTCGAGCACGCCGCGGCGCGCCTGCCCGTCGCGGTGAGTCAGCCTGAAATTCATCTCTCGATGAGCATCGCGTCGCCGTAGGAGAAGAACCGGTAGCGTTTCTCGATGGCGTGGCGGTACGCGCGGAAAATGCGGTCCTTGCCGGCGAAGGCGCTGACCAGCATCAGCAGCGTGGAGCGCGGCAGGTGGAAGTTGGTGAGCAGCCGGTCGACGACCCGGAAGCGGAATCCCGGATAGACGAACAGCCCGGTCTCGCCGCTCAATTCGCCGGTCTGCGCGGCGGTTTCGAGCGCGCGCAGTGAAGTCGTGCCCACGGCGAGCACGCGGCGGCCGCGGAGTGCGTCCATGGTCTCCCGCGGGATGGTATAGCGCTCGGGATGCATGCGGTGGTCCTCGACCCGCTCGCTGCGTACCGGCTGAAACGTGCCGACCCCCACATGCAGGGTCAGCTTCGCCAGGCGCGCGCCGCGCTCCCGCAGCCGCTCGAGCATGGCTGCGTCGAAATGCAGCCCGGCGGTCGGCGCCGCGACCGCTCCCGGAACCGCCGCGTACACCGTCTGGTAGCGCTCCGCATCCTCGGCCTGGGGCGGGTGCGCGATGTAAGGAGGCAGCGGAACGGCGCCGAAGCGCTCCAGCACGGAGTCGATCGGCTCGAGAAAGTGCAGCCGGTAGAGTTCGCCTTCGCGCCCCGACACGATCGCTCGAACGCCGTCTCCCACCAGCAGCTCGCCTCCCTCGGGCAGCGCATGGCTGGCGCGAACGAGCGCCAGAGCATCGTTGGCGCCGAGCGCGCGCTCGATGAACACCTCGATCCTGCCGCCGGTGCGCTTGCGGCCCGGGAGCCGCGCCTTGATCACCCGCGTGTCATTCAGCACCACGGTGTCGCCGCCGCCGATCTGCGCCGGCAGCTCGGCGAAGGCGAGATCCTCGATCTCGCCGCTGCGCGCATCGAGATGCAGCAGCCTGCTCGCGGTGCGCTCGGGCGCCGGGCGCTGCGCGATCAGCTCCTCGGGCAGCTCATAGTCGAACTCGGAGACCAGCATGCGCGGGGATTATAATTTTCGCCCCCGGCCGGAATGGCGGAACCGGTAGACGCAGCGGACTCAAAATCCGCCGGTGGCAACACCATGAGAGTTCGAGTCTCTCTTCCGGCACCCCGGGAAAAAAACAGTGAAAACTCGGCCTTTTTTGCTGGACACCCGGGGGTACGGGGGGTACGCTCCTCGGGCTGAATCGTCCCCAAGGGGGGGTCATGGCCAAGGCACAGGTGAGGGTGCTGCCTTCGGCGCGCAACACGGTGATGGTCGTCGACGACCAGTCGACCGGCCGCGCGATCCTGGAGCAGGTGGTACGCAGCATAGACGAGCGCGTCGGCGTGGAAGGCTTCGCACGTCCCGTGGACGCCGTGGTCTGGGCGACGCGGCACGTTTCCGACCTGGTGCTCGTCGATTACATGATGCCGGACATGGACGGCATCGAGTTCGTGAAGCGCCTGCGCGCGCTCCCCGGCTACGAGCACGTGCCGATCGTGATGGTGACGGTGCACGACGACCGCAAGGTGCGTTACGCGGCGCTCGATGCCGGGATCACCGACTTCCTGACCAAGCCGGTCGACGCGCGCGAATGCCTGGCGCGCTGCAGGAACCTGCTGACGTTGCGCCGCCAGCAGCTCGCGCTCGAGGACCGGCGCCGCCTGCTCGAGCACATGGTCGAGGACGCGACCAAGGACGTGCGCGAGCGGGAAAAGGAAACGCTGCTGCGGCTTGCGCGGGCGGGCGAGTTCCGCGATGAGGAGACCGGCTATCACCTGATCCGCATGTCGCGCTACTCGCGCCTGATCGCCGGGGCGCTCGGCCTCGATTACGACGAGGCGGAGACCATCGAGCTGTCCGCGCCGCTGCACGACATCGGCAAGATCGGCATCCCCGACCATATTCTGCTGAAGCAGGGCAAGCTCGACGACGCCGAGTGGCAGGTGATGCGGCGCCACCCCGTCATCGGGCACGAGATCCTGAAGGGCAGCGCCTCGAAGTACGTGCGCATGGGGGCTCTCATCGCGCTCGGCCACCACGAGAAGTACGAGGGCTCGGGCTATCCGAACGGGCTGGTCGGCGATCATATCCCGCTCTGCGCCCGCATCGTCGCGGTGGCGGACGTCTACGACGCGCTGACGTCGGTGCGGCCCTACAAGGCCGCCTGGCCCGAGGAGCGCGCCTTCGAATACATCACTTCACAGGCCGGGCGGCATTTCGATCCGCGCATGGTCGATGCCTTTCTCGGCATGAAGCCCGAGGTGGCGCAGATCCAGCGCGAGTGGCAGGACCCGCCGACGGAACGTTGATGGCGACAGCCCGCGAGCTCCTCGCGAAGCTGCGCGCCAGGCTGTCCGGGCGCCCGGACACCGAGCACGAGCAGGCGATCGTGCGCCTGCTGGTTGGCGCGGTGCTCTTCCTTTACCTGCTTCCTCGAGCGATCATCCATTTAGGCGGTGCAGGCGATCCGGACCCCAGCTATTTCGCAGTGATGGTGGTGTATCTGGTGTGCGCGGCGCTGATTTTCGCCGACATTCTCGTCGCGCCTGGCGTGTCTGTGTCGAGACGTTTGCTGGCAGCAGTGCTGGACATCGGCACCGTAACCTTCTTCATGTCGCAGTCCGGCAGCCATGGTGTACCGATGCTGCTGATCTACGTCTGGGTGCCGCTGGCCAACGGCTTCCGATTCGGCGCGAGATATCTGCTGTTCTGCCTGGCGGCCAGTGTGCTGGGATTTGCCCTGGTGCTCGTCGTCAATGACTTCTGGCAGGAGTACCGCCTCGAAGGGATCGGCTTGATGATCGGCATGGTCGCGCTTGCCGTATACGTGCGTTCGCTGGTCACGAAGCTGTTCGATGCGCTCGCGCGCGCAGAGGCCGCCAACCAGGCGAAGCGCCGCTTCATTTCGGTGGTGAGTCACGAGATGCGAACGCCGTTGAATGCCATTATCGGGATGTCCGATCTGATGCGGGACACCGCGCTCAACCGCGAGCAGGCCGACATGCTGCAGACCCTGCGCAGCTCATCGCGCGTGATGCTGGGCCTCGTCGAGGACGTTCTCGACTTCTCGAAGATCGAGGCCGGCAAGGTTACGCTGGAGAAGGCTGATTTCGACCTGCACGCGCTCCTCAACAGCACCTGCCGCATTCTGGCTGCCCAGGCTGCAGCCAAGGGCGTGGAGTTCGTGGTGTCCCTCATGCCGGAAGTACCGCCCGCTGTGCGCGGCGACCCGCATTACCTGCGGCAGATCCTGATCAACCTGGCTGGCAACGCGGTGAAGTTCACCGAGCGCGGCAGCGTGACCGTGCATGTGTCCGCGCAAAGCGAAACCGAGGCCAGCGTGCGCCTCAAGTTCTCCATCCGCGACACGGGGATCGGTATTCCGCCGGAGGCGCAGGCGAGCATCTTCGAAAGCTTTGCGCAGGCGGACCAGTCCACCACCCGCCGCTTCGGCGGCACAGGCCTGGGCACTACCATCGCGAAGCAGCTCGTCGGCCTGATGGGGGGCAAGATCGGGCTGGAAAGCGCGGTCGGCCTCGGCAGCACCTTCTGGGTCGAGCTGCAGCTGGAGAAGCAGCCCGAGCGTGCCGGCACTGGCGAGCTCGCCGGCGCCAGGATCCTGCTCGTCGGCTTCCCGGAGGCCGAGCGCGAGCCGCTCGACCGTGTGCTCGCGGGCTGGGGAGCTACGCCGGTCGCGGTCGCGGACGTCGAGGCGGGTGTGGCGCGGCTCGTCGCCGAAATCAGCCTGGCGAAGCCCTATCACAGCGCGGTGCTCTACGGCTCGGGCGAAGATCCGAAGCTCGCGCAGCGCTTTCGACGCACGGCTCCGGACCCTGCACCCCCCACCGTACTTGCGGTCCCTCGCGACGCCGATGTTCAGAGGTTTGATGCGCTGTCCTCCGGATTCGCCGCGGTACTCGAGCTGCCCTTCGACAAGCGGCAGCTTTTCAATGTGCTGCATTCGGTGTCGGCGGCTGATGAGGTGCGCGAAGGCGTCATCCGGCTGCAGGACTATGCGCGTCGCGGCGTCGAAGCGAGGAAACTGCGTGTGCTGGTCGCCGACGACAACGCGACCAACCGCGAGGTGATCGGCCGCATTCTAGACCGCGGCGGCCATAATGCCACTGTGGTCAACGATGGCGAGCAGGCGCTCGACGCGTTCGAGAAAGAGCGGTACGACATCGTGCTCCTGGACCGCAACATGCCGGAGCTCGGGGGAATCGAGGCGCTGCGGGCGCTGCGCCTCATGACCCGCGGCCGGGAAAGGCTGCCGGTGGCGATCCTGTCCGCGGACGCGACGGCCGAAGCCCGCCGCGAATGTCTCGAAGCCGGCGCCGATGCCTTCCTGGCTAAGCCGATCGAGGCGGCGAGGCTGCTGGACGAACTGCAGAAGCTTTGCGCCGCGAAACCGGAGGAGGCGCGGCGCCCGGAGCCAGCGCCCGCTTCGCGCCCGGCCAGCCGCACCGTGGCCGCAGCGCCGACAGTCATCAACGCCGAGACGCTCGCCGATCTGGACGCGCTCGGCTCGTCGCCGGGCTTCCTGGAGAAGCTGATCGGCGTGTTTATCGCTGACAACACAGCGCTCGTGGGTCGCATGGAGCAAGCGGTCGCGGCACGCAATTACCACGAGTTCAAGTCCCTCCTGCACGCCATGAAGGGCTCTTCGGCCAGCATGGGAACCGACCGGCTGACCAAGCTGTGCACGAATCTGGGCAAGCTCTCGGACGCCGAGTTGCGGCTCCAGGCGCCCGGGCTGATGCGCTCCGTCGCCGATGAGCTCAGCGCCGCGAGCACCGAGCTGGACCGCTATTTGCGAGACAGGAAACAATCCGCCGGCTGATCATATTCCCGGCACGCTAGAATCCGGCAATCGCGGCAAAGGCCGCGAATCATTCCGGAGAGCTATCGATGTCGTTCTTCATTACGCTCGTCGAGATGACCGACGCGAGCCGCAGGGACCTGGAATTGATCCCCAAGGTCCACTCGATGATGAATCATGGCCTGACGCTCGCGGAATATCGCGGCTTTCTTCACGACCTGTACCACATCGTGTGGCACTTTTGCCCGGTGATGTCGGCGGCGGCGGCGCGCTGCGACGATCGCTTCAGGGACGTTCGCTACGACTTGTACGAGCGCATCGAGGAGGAAAAGGGGCACGACTCATGGGTGCTTGAGGACATCGAGGCTTTGGGAGGCGATGTCCGGGCAGTGCGCGAAACGCCCCCGAGTCCGCCAGCGCAGGCAATGATCGCCTTCAACTACTACGCGTCGGACCGGGTACACCCATGCTCGGTGCTGGGGATGCTGTACATGCTCGAGGTCGTTTCCTCCGTATATGGCGGGAGGGTTTCCGACTCCATCGCGCGGGCGCTTGGCCGCAACGTCGAAAATGGCGGGTTCAAATTCCTGTCGTCGCACGCCACGATGGACCTCGACCATATGGCCAAGCTCAACCGCTTGGTCAAGACGATCGATGACGCTGGCGCGCAAAACGCCATCGTCAACGCGACGCGCGTGAACTTTCACCAGTTCGGCCAGCTGTTCCGCGAAGGCGGCGGGCTGTTGGCGACCTGAGGACGAGCCTCGGGCGCGTTCAGGCCGCTGCCGCCACGGCCAGCGCTTCTTCGGCAAGCGCGGCGGCCGAAATATCGGCCAAGTCGCCGTGCTCCATGCGCCGCATCTGCGAGCGCACGATCCGCCCCATCATCTTCAGGTCCCTGTCCTGGAGCCGCAGCGCCGCATCGATCCAAACGTCGGCAATTGCGTCGAGCTCCTCGCGCGTGATGGGATTGACCAGCTGCCGGGCGCGCAGCACAGCCTGCGTTCCATTGCGGCGCTTCCAGTTGTTGGCAATCCACTCACGCACCGCCGTTTCGCCCCCGCCGTTCGGCGCTAGGACGTCCACGATTCCCATCTCGTGCAGCTTGGCGGCCGGCAGCACCCGACCGGAGAGGATCAGCTCTTCGGCGGCACGCGCGCCGATGCGGCGCGACAGCAGGCTGTATGCGCCCATACCTGGGAACAGGTTGAAAAGAATCTCTGGCAGACCGAGCTGCGCGCTTTCCTCGGCCACGATGATGTCGGAGGACATCGCGCACTCAAACCCGCCACCGAGCGCGTCGCCCTGGACCAGCGAGATGGTCGCCATCGCGGACGACTGGTAGTTATGGATGCGGGCGTACATGTTATCGATGCAGAGCCTGGAGTAATGCGCTAGGGCGTCGCGGTCGCGCGCCTTGATCAGCAGCACGAACAGCGCCAGATCACCCCCGAGGTTAAACACCTGCGGGTCGCGGGAGCCGCAGACGTAGTAGTTCGCCGTCTGCATTTCGCCGCCGCCAATGTCAACCTTGCCGCCGTTGGTCGCAAGCGCGCTGTCGTGCCTGCGAA
>Ga0134078_10000210_pt1 | contig 11066 bp, 10 predicted proteins | sample 15_taG_20_FD_119771 | JGI IMG/M metagenome (GOLD analysis project Ga0134078, IMG submission 119771) | Grasslands soil microbial communities from the Angelo Coastal Reserve, California, USA - 15_D_Met_20cm_2_24_1 metaG | ecosystem: Environmental > Terrestrial > Soil > Grasslands ...
CGCATCGAACCCGGCGACCGGCCATTGGGCGATGAACACGGACGCGACGTCAATGTGCCCCTCCTGCAGGGCTAGTTCGGTGTCGGCGTCGCTCATGCTCGACACCCGCACCTGCGCCTCGGGGTACGCGTCCCGAAACGCCGCAAGGAGGTCTTCGATGACCGAGGTGTACACGGCAAGCTCGCCGTGCGCGAACTCGAGATCGGAGCCGTCCTTAGCGGCACCGCGAGCGCTGGTCACGGCGCGCCCTGCCGCTGTCAGCGTACCGCGCGCTTCGACCAGGAAGGCCTCGCCGGCGGGCGTGAGCCGGGTGCCGCGCGGGAGACGATGGAACAGCGTCACGCCCACTTCCCGCTCGAGGTCGCGGATCTGCTTGGAGAGCGCCGGTTGCGCGACGCGCAACCGACCTGCCGCCCGGAGGAAGCTCCCTTCCTCGGCGACCGCGACGAAGTACCTCAGGTGCCGGAGTTCCACTCAGGTCAATCCTTGCAGGGCGGTTTCGACGAACCGCCGGATGAGGCCGCTCGTCATGCCGGACCGCGCCAGCAGAAACGACCCCGCTGCGGCGCCCAGGAGGTGGTCCGCGTAGTCCGGCACGGACCGGTCGCGCGACACGCTCCCGTCGCGCCGCGCGTTCGCGAGGGCCCGTCGCAGCAGCCGGCGCACCCGATCGAAGTGTCGCCGCACGCGCCGCGCCGACGCGGGATCGACGGCTCCGCGCTCGAAGGCCGCATTGCACATGAGGCAGCCGCGGCGATCGCCGGGGCGGTGAATCAGCTCGAGCACCCGATCGAAGACTGCTCGGATGTCGCGAGCGGACGCCCGCGCATGCTCGAGCGGCTCCAGGAGGGGGTCCATGACCGCCTGCGAGTAGCGCTCGAGGCTTGCGAGGTACAGATCGCGCTTGCCGCCGAACGTGGTGTACAGCCCGTAGCGACTTGCGCCGGTGCGGCGTACCAGCCGGTCGAGCGGCGTCGCGGCGTACCCCTGACGCCAAAACAGCTCCATGGCGCAGTCGAGAGCTTCCGCAGGCTCGAATGCCTTGGGCCGGGGCACGCGCCTCCTCATTCAAGAACGCATAGTCTGATATAACATTCCGGTCCCGGACCCCGGGTGTCAACCCGGGGAAGGGGCGCGCGCGGGAGCTATCGCTCGAAGCGCTACCTCCTCTAACAAGGAAGTATTGGACGGGGGTCGCCTCGGGGCGCATGTGTCTAGGCCTGTCGATGCGTGTCCCCCTGCGGGTGCTGATCGCGGAAGACTCCGAAGATGACGCCCGGTTGCTGCTGCTGGAGCTTCAGCGCGCCGGCTACCAGCCGGCCTATGAGCGGGTGGATACCCCCACCGCCATGACGGCCGCGCTCGATCGTCAGGCGTGGGATCTCGTGATCGGCGACTACAGCATGCCGGCGTTCAGCGGGCCGGCAGCCCTCGCCCTGCTGCGGGCGCGCGATCTCGACACGCCCTTCATCTTCGTCTCGGGCACGATCGGCGAGGACGTCGCCGTCGAGGCGATGAAGGCGGGCGCGCAGGATTTCCTCACCAAGGGGAATCTCCGACGGCTGATCCCGGCCATCCAGCGGGAGCTGCGTGACGCCGAGGTGCGGCGCGAGCGCCGCCGGGCGCAGACGGCCTTGCTCGAGCGGGCGCGGCTGGCGGAGTTGACGTCCGATGTCGGGATCGCACTGACCCGAGGCGCGGGCCTGCGCGAGACGCTGCAACTCTGCGTCGAGGCCGTGGTGCGCCACCTCGACGTGGCGTTCGCCCGGATTTGGACCCTCGACGACGCCACCAGCACCCTGGAGCTGCAGGCCAGCGCCGGCATGTACACGCATATCGACGGGCCGCACAGCCGGGTGCCGCTCGGACAGTTCAAGATCGGCGTGATCGCCCAGGAGCGCCGTCCCCATGTCACCAACCAGGTCGTGGGCGATCCGCAGGTCCACGACCAGGAGTGGGCGAGGCGCGAGGGGATGGTGGCGTTCGCCGGCTACCCCTTGGTGGTGCAAGAGCGGGTGCTCGGCGTCATGGCCATGTTCGCCCGCCACCCCCTCTCCGAGTTCGTGCCCAAGGCACTCACATCCGTCGCGAGCGCGCTGGCCGTGGGCATCGAGCGCAAGCGCGCCGAGGAAGCGCTGCGGCAGTCCGAGGAGCGGCTGCGCCAGGCGCAGAAGATGGAGGCGGTCGGCCGGCTCGCCGGCGGGGTCGCCCACGATTTCAACAACCTGCTCACCGTGATCACCAGCTACAGCGATCTGTTGCTGGAAGACCTCGGCCCGGCCGATCCCAAGCGCGACGATGTCCAGCAAATCCGCAAGGCCGCCGAGGGCGCCGCTGCCCTCACGCGCCAGCTGCTGGCGTTCAGCCGCCAGCAGGTGCTCCAGCCCAAGGCCCTGGACCTGAAGGCGACCGTCGCCGGCACCGAGAAGCTGCTCAAGCGCCTCATCGGCGAAGACATTCAACTGACCACGTTCCTCGCGCCCGATCTGGGGGTGGTGAAAGCCGACCCCGGCCAAATCGAGCAGATCATCATCAACCTCGCGGTCAACGCCCGCGATGCCATGCCCACTGGGGGGCGGCTGACCATCGAGGCGGCCAACGTGGACATGGACGAGACCTACGTGCGCGGTCATGCGCCCGCTGGCCCGGGCCGCTACGTCATGCTCGCGCTGTCCGACACGGGAATCGGGATGGACCAGCAAACCAAGGCCCGGATCTTCGAGCCGTTCTTCACCACGAAGGAACCGGGCAAGGGCACAGGGTTGGGCCTCGCGACGGTATACGGGATCGTGAAGCAGTCGGGCGGATTCATCTGGGTGTACTCGGAGCCCGGTCGGGGGACGAGCTTCAAGGTCTACCTGCCGCGGGTCGAAGAGCCCGCGGAGCCCGCCGCCGCGCCCATGGCGACGGTGGAGCCCCTCCGCGGCACGGAGACCGTACTCGTCGTCGAGGATGCGGCCTCGGTCCGCATGGTGACCCGGCAGGTGCTCGAGCGCTATGGCTACGCGGTACTGGAGGCGCCCAACGGCGAGACGGCGCTGCGGCTCGCGGCGAAACATCACGGTCGGATTCACCTGTTGCTCACGGATGTTGTGATGCCGGGGCTCAGCGGGCGGCAGCTGGCCGAGCAGCTGGCGCAGCTGCGGCCCGACATGAAGGTGCTGTATGCGTCGGGCTATGCGGACCAGGCCATCGTGCATCACGGCATCCTCGAGTCCGGCATCGCGTACCTGCAAAAGCCTTTCACTCCGGAGACTCTCGCGCGAAGCGTGCGGCAGGTGCTCGATTCGTCCCCGGCCTCGTAGAGGCGGCGTGGCAAGGACGCGCGCCCCGTCGTGAAGGGACCGCGTGTCGCGAAACCACCCCCTGGTGCCGCAAAAACGCCCTAGCACGCCCCTACTGAACCCCCATGTTGGGGTCCGCGGTCGGGCCGCGTGACGTGGGTCACCACGGCCCTGTGCCAGAAGGACAACTTGTGCGGGAATATTTCGCGACTGCCACGACGCGCGACCGACCAGGGGGTACCGACCGATGGCTGACCTGAGGACCGTTGCGGTTGCGACATCGATGGTCTTCACGTTGGGTTTCGTCTGCTTCACTCAGCCCGGGTTCGCCCAGCAGCCGGATTCCAGCCTGTCCGGCGAGGCCTTGAAGAAGCTCAGCATCGAACAGCTGATGAACCTGCAGGTCACCTCCGTCTCGAAGCGTCCCGAGCGCCTGTCGCAGACCGCCTCGGCGATCCAAGTGATCACGCAGGAGGACATTCGCCGCTCCGGCGCGTCCAGTCTCGCCGAGGCGCTGCGCCTCGCCACCAACTTGCAGGTCGCGCAGGTCGACTCCCGCCAGTGGGCGATCAGCGCGCGCGGCTTCAATAGCACCACCGCCAATAAGCTCCTGGTGCTGATCGATGGACGTACCGTCTACACCCCCCTCTTCTCCGGGGTGTTCTGGGATGTGCAGGAGGTCCCACTTCAGGACATTGACCGGATCGAGGTCATCAGCGGTCCCGGGGCCACGCTGTGGGGGGCCAACGCCGTCAACGGCGTGATCAACGTCATCACGAAGGACGCCAAGGACACGCAAGGGTTGCTGCTGTCGGGTGGCGGCGGCACCGAGCAGCACGGCTTCGGGACAGTCCGCTACGGAGCGGCGCTGGGCTCCAGGGTTCGCGCGCGCATCTACGGCCGGGGGTTCGACCGCGATGCGACGATGCGGACCAACGGGCAGGACGCCGCCGACGACTGGTACCTGGGGCAGGGTGGGTTCCGCATCGACTGGGAGGCGTCGAGCGCGAGCCGCGCCACCCTGCAAGGTGATCTCTACGATGGCCGCATCAGCCAGCCGAGTCCCGGCGCCGACATCGCGGTCAGCGGCGGCAACGTGACGGCGAAGTGGTCGCGCACGATCTCCGGAAAGTCGAGTCTCGCGGGCCAGCTGTACTATGACCGGACCCACCGCGACATTCCGGGCCTGTTCGCAGAAGATCTCGACACCTACGACGTCGATCTGCAACACGGTACGCGCTTGGGCGCGCGCCATGACGTGGTGTGGGGACTCGGCTACCGCCTGATCAACGATCGCATCGTCAACAGCTCATTCCTGGCCTTCCTGCCGGCGCACGTCGCGCGACAGTGGTTCACCGGGTTCGTGCAGGACGAGATCGCGCTCGTGCCCAACCGGCTGCACGTGGCCCTCGGCACCAAGATCGAGCACAACGACTACACCGGCTTCGAGATCCAGCCCAGCGGCCGTGTGAACTGGAGGCTCAGCCCGTCCGGGACCCTGTGGGCCGCCGTCTCGCGCGCGCTCCGAACGCCCTCGCGAATCGACCGGGAGCTCTTTGCTCGCGTCTCCGCGGACTCTTTCCTAGCCGGCGGCCCGGGCTTCCATTCAGAAGAAGAGCTGGCCTACGAGCTGGGATACCGCCACCAGCAGGGGTCCCTTGCCCTTTCTGTGGCGACGTTCTACAGTCGCTACCACGGGCTCCGCAGCTTGGAGCAGGTCTACGTCAACCCGCTCACACCCGACACCGTCGTTATTGGCAACGGGCAGTACGGCGAGTCCTATGGAGCGGAGCTGACCGCCGATTATCGAGTGTCCGATCGCTGGCGCCTGCGCGCCGGGTACACGGAGCTGCGAGTCCATGTGTGGCCGAACCCCGGCAGCACGGACATGTCCCGGGGCGCGACGGAGTCCCAGGCTCCCGATCGACAGTTCTTCCTGCTCTCGTCGGTGGATCTGCCGGCACACCTGGGACTCGCCGCCTGGTTCCGGGCGATCGATGACATCAATAACCAGGTCGTCCCGGCGTATGCCGAGCTGAATGTCACGCTCACCTGGCGGCCGACGTCGAAAGTCGAATGCTCGCTCGTCGGGCAGAATCTGCTGCACAGTCGCCACCGGGAGTTCGGGGCGGCGGCGAGTCCCACTCGTCGGGACATCCAGCGCGGCGTGTATGGGGCGGTCGCGTGGCGTTTTTGAGAGTCACGACCGCGGTGCTGTTGGTGTGCGCCGCGCGGCTGGGGGCGCAGACGGGGAAAGCGTCCGAGGCGCAGGTGAAGGCCGTCTTTCTGTTCAACTTTGCGCAATTCGTCGATTGGCCCCCCGCGGCCTTTCCCGACACCGAAACACCGCTTGTCATCGGTATTCTGGGGGCCGACCCGTTCGAGGGCTTTCTCGATCAGACCGTACGCGGTGAGCAGCTCCGGGGGCGGGCCTTCCAGGTGCGGCGCTACCGCAGCGTGGAGGAGATCAAGACCTGTCACATCCTGTTCATCAGCAGGCCCGCCGGCGATCGGCTGGACGAGATTACCGCGAGTCTCAAGAATCGGCCGATTCTCACCGTGGGCGACGACGACGGCTTCGCCGAGCGGGGCGGCATGATTCGCTTCGTGACCGACCGCAGTCGTATCCGCCTCCAGATCAACCCCCAGGCGGCGGAAGCCGCCCACCTGACGATCAGCTCCAAGCTGTTGCGGGTGGCCGAGGTCATCACCCCAACCGGGCGTTGAGATGTCGCTGCGCGACTGGCCGATCAAACGCAAGCTGACGGCGATCCTCGTCGTGATCAGCGGGCTCGTCCTCCTGCTCACGTCCGCCGCGTTCGCGGGATACCAGTACTGGTCCCTGCGGCAGACGACGCGCGACGCCCTGTCCGTCCGCGGTCGGATCATCGCCGCCAACAGCACTGCCTCCCTGGCATTTTCCAACGAAGCCGACGCCAGAGAGCTTCTCTCCGCCCTGCGCGCCGATCCGCACATCGTGGCCGCGGTCCTGTACGACAAGGTCGGCCACGTGTTCGCCGCCTATCCGGCGGACGTAGCCGGTAACGCCGTCCCGGCGGCGCCGGGGCCGGACGGGTACCGCTTCGAGCGCGGACGCCTGATCGGGTTCCAGCCGGTGGAGGAGGCCGGCAGCCAGCGGCTCGGCACGTTGTACCTGGCATCCGATCTCGAGGCCGTCTACGACACGTTGCGACTCTCGGTGGTCATCGGCCTGGCGGTCATGGGCGTCGCCTTGCTGGCAGCGTACCTCCTGTCGATGGTGCTTCAGGGTACGATCTCGCAGCCCATTCTGGCGCTGGCGGAGACCGCCAAGGCCGTTTCCACCCGGCAGGACTATTCCGTGCGGGCGCCCAAGCTCGGCGAGGACGAATTGGGCGCGCTGACCGATGCCTTCAACCAGATGCTCGGTCGCATCGAGGACCAGAAGGACGAGCTGCAGCGCCATGCCGCCGACCTGGAACGGCGCGTCGAGGAACGGACCCACGAGCTCCAGGAGCGCAACGAGTCGCTGCGGCGCAACGCGGCCGAGCTCCTGGCCGCCAACACCGAGCTGGACGCGTTCGCGTACTCGGTGTCGCACGACCTGCGCGCACCGCTGCGCAGCATCGACGGGTTCAGCCAGGTGCTGCTGGAAGACTATGCCGCCCAGCTGGACGAGGCGGGACGAGAGTCCCTGCACCGAGTACGCGCCGCCAGCCAGCGGATGGGGACGTTGATCGACGACCTGCTAAAGCTCGCCCGGGTCACCCGTGCGGAGATGCGCACCGAGGACGTGGACTTGAGCGGCATGGCCCGCGACATCGCGAGCGAGCTCCAACGGGCCGCTCCCGAGCGGCAGGTGGAATTCGCGATCGCCGCGGGGCTGAAGGCGCGGGGCGACGCGCGGCTGCTGCGCGTGGCCCTCGACAATCTCCTCCGCAACAGCTGGAAATACACCGCGAAGCGGCCGGGGGCGCGTGTCGAATTCGCATCCGTCGACGCGAACGGCGGGCAGGCCTTCGCGATCCGCGACAACGGCGCCGGCTTCGACATGAAGTACGCGGACAAGCTGTTCGGCGTTTTCCAGCGACTGCATTCCGCTGCCGAATTCGAGGGTACCGGCGTCGGCCTCGCAACCGTCCGGCGCATCATCAACCGGCACGGCGGCCGGATCTGGGCGGAAGGTGCCGTCGATCAGGGAGCGACGTTCTACTTCACCTTGTGATGGCCCGCTTCCGCGGGCCTGGAGGCTCTTGTGAACCCGGGAAAGATCCTGCTGGTGGAAGACAACCCTGACGACGTCGCGTTGACGCTCCGCGCGCTCAAGAGTCATAACATCACGAACGACGTCGTCGTCGCGGAGGACGGGGCACAAGCGCTCGACTATCTCTTCGGCACGGCGGGCAAGAGCCCGGCGGAGAAGGAGCTGCCGGCCGTGGTGCTGCTCGATCTCAAGCTGCCCAAGGTCAACGGGATGGAGGTGCTGCAGCGCATCCGGGCGAGCGAGGGCACCCGGCTCTTGCCGGTCGTGATCCTCACCTCCTCCGACGAGGAGCGCGACGTCATCGAGGGCTACAGCCTCGGCGCCAACAGCTACGTGCGCAAGCCGGTGGACTTCGTGGAATTCACCCAGGCGGCAAAGCAGCTCGGGCTCTACTGGTTGCTCATGAACCGGGCGCCGCCGGTGCCCCGGAGGCCCTGACGCCTACGGCAGGACGAGGCTTCCTCCGCCCGTGAGGAGAATCACGAGATTCATCACGAGGAGCATCAGGTCGTAGTGCCATCCGTATGCCCTGCCGCCCCAAAAGCCGATCTTCCATACGAAGATCTTCTTCTGGATCGCCCCCAGCATGATGAGGATCAGCCCGATGGCGGCGAGTTGAATCAGGACTCCGAACGCCACGCCGAGACTCCCCAGGCTTTCCGCGGTGCCGAGAAAGACGGTAAACCCGGGGCTCGCCCCGATGCTCTTTGACCGCTCGGCGGGGCTCCGGAGATGATTCCACCCGCTATCCAGGAACACGACGGCGACCACGAGCCGCAGGAGCAATAGGCCGACGTCGCCGAACCGTAACAACCCGGGAAACGTGACACTCACGTTCGCCGCTCAGTCGGGCTGCCGCGGGTGGCGGCGCAGCCGCGCCGTTGCCTCGTCGATGCGCCCGATGTAGGCCCGCACGGCCTCGCCGTGCCCGCGCCGGGGCACCACGAAGTGGCGATCGTCGGGCTGGGCGCTCTTCAGGTCGTCGACCATCAGGTCGCCCCCGTGCGCCTCGACCGCCGCTTCGAACCGCTCCACCGCCGAGAGGAGATCCGCCAGCTCCTCGGGCCGCTCGGCGCCGGTCACCGTGATGCCGCGAGTGCGCAGTCGGGCCGCCACTTCCACCACCGCCGCCGAGCGCTGCTCGGCTTCTTCGTCGTACCGGTCCATACCTGTTACTCCTCGCTAGAGTGTGCGCCGCAACGCGGCGGCGAGCGTCTTGGCGTCACCCGGCTCCTCATGGCGACGACCGTTGATGAAGAACCTGGGCGTGCCGCTCACCCCACTCTGGGTACCGCTGACGACGTCCTCTCTGACCCGGGCCGCGTGGACGTGCGCGGCGAGCTCGCGCCGCACCCGCGCCGCGTCGAGCCCCAGCTCATTCGCGTACCGCACGAGATCATCGTCCGCGAGCGCCGTCTGCCGCTGGTATAAGAGATCGTGCATCTCCCAGAACTTCCCTTGCGCAGCGGCCGCCTCCGCGACCTCCGCGGCGTGCTGGGCGTGCGGGTGCTCGTCACTCAGCGGAAAATGCCGAAACACGAAGCGAACCTGGCCCTTGAGCTGCCGCAGCACGCGCTTCAGCTCCGGGTAGGCGCGGCCGCAAAACGGGCACTCGAAGTCGCCGTACTCCACGAGCGTCACCGGGGCATCCACGGTACCCAGGGTGTGGTCGCGCGGGCCGACAGGGGGCGTGAGCAGCGCCATGGCGGTCTACTCGTGCAGCACCTGATGCACCGCCGCGATCGCGATCGGCCCTTCGCCCACGGCCGACGCGACCCGCTTCAAGCTTCCGGCGCGGACGTCGCCGATCGCGAACACCCCGGGGAGACTCGTCTCCAGCAGATGAGGAGCGCGGGAGAGCGGCCAGCGCGCCGCGGCCAGGTCTTCGGGGGAGAGATCCGGTCCCGTCTTGATGAATCCCTTGGCGTCGAGTGCGAGACAGCCCCCCAGCCAGTGGGTGCCCGGCACCGCGCCCGTCATGGTGAAGACATGCCGGATTCCATGCGTTTCGATGCGCCCGGTCTCGTTGTCGCGCCAGCCCACGCGCTCCAGGTGACCGTTCCCGTCGAGGCTCACGACCTCCGTGCGCACGTGGCGGACGATGGCCGGGTGGTCTTCGATGCGACGGATCAGGTAGCGGGACATGGTGTCGACCAGGCCTCCCGAGCGGATCACCATGTGCACTCGTCGGGCGGTCTGCGCGAGGAACACGGCCGCCTGGCCCGCCGAGTTGCCGGCGCCCACGACGACCACGTCTTCGCCGTTGCACAGCTGCGCCTCCATGGAGGTCGCCGCGTAGTACACCCCCGCACCTTCGAACCCCTTCAGGTTGTCGATCGCGAGCCGCCGATACTCGACGCCCGTGGCGATGATCACCGCGCGCGCCGGCACGCGCTGCCCGGCGCCGATCTCGAGGGCGAAGGGCCTGCGCTCGCAGGCGAGCCGCGTCGCGTTTTTGGCGATCATTACTTGGGCACCGAACTTCTCCGCCTGGGTGTACGCGCGGCCCGCCAGGTCCAGGCCACTGATCCCCATCGGGAAGCCGAGGTAGTTCTCTATCCGGGAGCTTGAGCCGGCCTGGCCACCGGGCGCGGTCGACTCCACGACCAGGACGTCCAGTCCCTCCGACGCCCCGTACACCGCCGCCGCGAGCCCGGCCGGTCCCGCGCCCACGATCACGAGGTCCCGGACGTGGGTCTGATCGATCGCGTCGTTGAAGCCCAGCGCGTCGGCGATCTGCTGAGTGCTCGGGCTTCGGAGCACGACGTCGCGACAGATAACGACGGGCACGTCGTCGGCACTGACGTGGAAACGATCGAGCACGGCTTCGACGTCGGCCTCGCGATCGAGGTCCACCATCGTGTAGGGATGCCCGTTTCTGGTGAGGAACTCGCGGATATGGAGCGTTCCCTGGCAGTGACTCGACCCGAGGACCACCACGTCGCTGACCTGGCGTCGCAGCAGCTCCATCCGGCGCAGGATGAAGGCGCGCATGAAGATCTCGCTCAGCTCGCCGTCGGCCTGCATGAGCGCCAGCAGGTCGTCACGGGCGACTTCGATGACCTCGCCGGCCGCCGCGGCCCGGATATGGGCGAGCCCACGGCGGCCCGACAGCATGGTGACTTCGCCACTGAACATCCCGGGGCCGAGCGATACCACGAGGTCCCCCTGGGTGGCCGACGGACGGACGCCGTCGATCTGGCCCTCCACGACGACGAACAGGCGCGCCACAGGCTCGCCCGCGTGCACCAGCACCTCGCCCGCCTCGACCCGGCGGCGGCGCCCGTGCGTCGCGATCCTGGCGAGCTGCGCCACGGTGAGCGCGGGATAAATGTGGTCGCGACGCGCGGTGGTGTCGGGCGCGGGGGCGGGAGTCAACTGGGTGGTCATCGAAGCCTCTGGTGGTGGAACTTGAGACCAAATTACCTTCCGCGCCAGCGGCGAGGGCTGTCACAAGATAACCTGAGGAGATCTCCGCAAAGCAGTTCCTTCGCTCGCGCGCGTTCCGCGCGCATCGCTCAGGATGACAGCGCCGGGCG
>Ga0134078_10000213_pt1 | contig 10979 bp, 10 predicted proteins | sample 15_taG_20_FD_119771 | JGI IMG/M metagenome (GOLD analysis project Ga0134078, IMG submission 119771) | Grasslands soil microbial communities from the Angelo Coastal Reserve, California, USA - 15_D_Met_20cm_2_24_1 metaG | ecosystem: Environmental > Terrestrial > Soil > Grasslands ...
ACGAGCGACTTCACGATCCGCTCCACGTCGATTCCGATCTCCCGCGCCGCGTCCTCGGCTGTGCGCGTCGCCGCCGTGAAACGCTTCACCGGCAGATCCATCCCGCGCGCGCCGGCGTGGGCGCGGACGCGCGCGACGTTGGGGTGGTCCGCGGTCAGTGCCAAAGGTGCGTGACGACGCGAAGGACGCGGCCGGGGAGGAGACCGATCATCGCGGAGGCAGCTTGATGCCACGCCGTCTCGGCTGCGTCCCGGAGATCGTCGTCGGCGCCCTGGGCCGAGTAGCGCTCCACGACCCGGGCCTGCGCGAGGCTTTGCACCGGGTCCCGCGTGTCAGGTATGGCGGCGCCGAGCGAGCTCGCGAACTCATACGTGGTCTGTGACGGATGCGGCGGATGACCGACGTAGCTCGCGAGGAGACGTGTCTTTCCCCAGGCGGACTCGATCGGACCATATCGCCGGAAGCGCCAGTTGAATCTGACGACTGCGGCCACGAGCAGGAGGAAGAGGAAGCCGAGGAAAGCGAGCGCCGGTCGGGGATCGATCGAGCGAACAGCGGCCACGACGCTGTCGCCGCTGAACCCACCCGAGCTGTCGTCCTGATTCAGCTGGTCCTCGGCGCGGTTCGGTCGACCTGCCGGATCGTTCGGGTCGGAGCTCGAGTCGCCGGCACCGGTGCCGTCGCTGGAACCCGTTCCGCTCTCCGTGGAATTGTCGACACGTGGGAAGGGCGGCTGCGACGGGGTCGGTTCGAACTCGATCCAGCCGTACTGCGGGAAGTAGACCTCGACCCACGCGTGCGCGTCCTGCTCCTTGACGACGTACGCGTTGCTCGCCGAGTCGTAGGTGCCCGTCGTGAATCCTTCGACGAGCCGCGCTGGTACGCCGGCCTCGCGGAGCATGACGACCATCGCGGAGGCGAAGTACTCGCAGAAGTCCTGCCGCAGATCGAAGAGGAAGTACTCGATCGGGTCCTTCCCGGGAGGCGTCGGCTTCACCTGGGGCGAGTACGAATACGGCGGGCTCCGCAGGAAGGTCTCAAGGGTCTCCGCTTTGTCGTATGCATTTGGGATGTTGTCCAGAAGGCTGTGAGCGAGTGCCCTCACTCGCGGAGGCACGGTCGATGGCAGCTGCAGGTACTTCGCCTTGATGTAGTCGGTGTACGTGGCCGTGACCTTGCGCAGGGTCTGCTTGTCCGCGGTCGACACGAGGCTCGTCACGGTGTACGTGCCCGCGGCCTGCGACCGATTCAGCGCGTGAAGGGACGTCGAATAGGTCTTGTCCGCACCCGTGTAGAACTGGTACGGCACGTCGACCTTTTGCGGCTCGTTCGCCGCGAAGAGGATGTTCGAGTGCGGAACGATGATGTCGAAGCGGGCTTGGTAGCTCTCGCGATCGGCCGTCGGGAGCGAGATCTTATCGGCCTTGTCGCTCTCGGTCGTGCGCCATCCCGCACCTGTGTAGAAGTCGTAGGTCACCGCACGCCAAAAGTGGCCGGATGGCGCCTCGACGGTCATGACCACGCGATCGCCGAGGTTCGGAGCCTGCCCCAGACGGATGGAATCGGAGAACGAGACCCCACGCAGGCGGCTCGGTCCCGATACGCCGGCGAAGAACCGCTGCCACTCTGCCTCGACGCTGTGGTACGGACCCTCGAACGTACTCCAGGCGCCGTTCAGCACCTCGGCCGCTCCGACGCGTGGAGTGATGAGCGCCATGATCACGAGCACGGCGGTCCAGGTCAGTCCGCCGCGCAGGAGGCGCCAATCCATCTCGCCTGACGGCACGATGTTCTGGCGCGTCCAACGCTCCTGCAGGTTCACGATGTGGATGCGCACGAGCAGCACGAGGACCGCGAGCGTGAACACGATCAGGTCGGGGTACAGGTTCGTGAGCGCCACCGAAACGTTGATGACGAGGCAGGCACCGTTGAAGATCACCGCGTCCCAGATACGACCGGTCCGTGCAAGGACGAACGAACCCACGAACGTGGCGCACCACACCGATGCGCCCAAGAAGAGGACGAACACGGTGGGGTCGCTCGCGGCCTCGCCGGCGAGGACCTGGGTGATCCAGTTGTTCACGAGGATCGCGAGGTGCGTCAGCTTGTCGCGGTAGGCCCCGCCGCCGGTGGACGCGAAGGTCGTCGCGAGCGTGATCATGAGCATGCCGAGCGCGGAGCCGGCAAGGACCGCTCTCGGGAACCGGATGCGGCCATTGCCCAGAAGGGTCCCAGCGAACACGCCGGCGATGGCGATCCACCAGAACTGCGAGCTGATCTCTACCCAGTCGGCGTGCTGCAGCGAGAGCGGATACATCGAGATCACGACGAGGTAGATGGGAAGCGCGAACCATCCACCGCGGAACCGCAGCTTCGTGCGGTCGATCCGCGGCAAGATCGCTCGCCGGGCGGATGCGAGACGCTCCCTCACGCGATGGCCGCCGTCGATTGGTGGAAAAGCTCCTCGATGGGCGCGCCCGCCGCCAAGTGGGCGGCAGGCACACCGGCGACCGCGAGCTCTCCGAGGATCGCCCGCCGGCGCGCGCGGTCACGCTCGTCAAGGTCGAACGGTGGGCTCACGAGGACCGCCTGTGTCGCGATTGCCGTCTCGCGCAGCGAGCTGGCCGGCCTGACCCACGCACGGTCGAGCGAGGGTGTGATCAAAAGACAGGATGCGCCACGCCGGAGACGCGGGAGGGTCTCGACGAGCGTCTCCTGCAGCGAGCGCGTGCCGCCGGCATGCACCTCTGCGAGGTACTGCATGAGCTTGCCGAATTGTTTCGTGCCGCGGTCGGGATGCAGCACCTCGGCCCGGTTGCCATTCGTCACGAGGCCCACATTCCGATGGCCATCGAGCGCCTTCCGTACCACGGAGGCCGCCACCGTGACCGCCCGCTCCTCGGTCGAGTCCTCGCCGTCGCCGTGATGCCAGCGGCCGTCCAGGTCGAGATAGATCCAAAGATCAGCGGTCCGGTCGAGCTCGAACTCCTTCACGTGGAGACGGCGATGCCGCACCGACGAGGGCCAATGGATCCGGTTCATGGCGTCGCCAGGGCGGTACTCGCGAATGCCCATGACCATCGACGTGGACTGGAGGGAGCGCTGCCCGGTGAGGACATTCCCTTCGAGCAACGACCCGGGCAGGGTCCAGAACGGCAGTTGTACGACGCGTGGGTAGACAAGAAGGAGCGCTTCCGAAGGGATGCGCGCCTCGGTCGCGAAGAGCCCGAACGGATCTCCGCTCCGGAGCACGATCGGACCGAGCCGGAAGCGACCGCGCCGATGGGCCTTCGCGAGCACCTTCCATTTGCGGGTCTTGTGGCCACCGATCGAGAGCACGCGGCCAGTAAGAGGCTCAGGCCAGTTCGACTTTTCGAAGACCTCGAGCCAGAGCTTCCCGAGCCAATGATCGTTCGTGAGCTCGTAGGCCAGCTCGATCGTGTCGCCGAGGTGTGCGTAGGACTGGCCGATGGTTCGCTTCACGGAGAGCCCTTCGAGCGTGAGTCGCGAGAGGATCGACATCGCGATGAACACGAAGAGCACGAGGTACGAGAGGTACGACAAAAGCTCGACGCCCGTCGAGACGGCGACGATGAAGAGCACGAGCCACAGGACCCCGAAATGCCACGGCTTCATGGGCGCAGGCCCTAAGCCCGCAGCGCTTGGCCGGTGGTCGCCTCGACCGGGACCGAGGCCAGGATCTCGGCTACCACCGTGGTCGCGGCAAGATCCTTGAGCCTCGCCTGCGGCTGAAGGATGAGCCGGTGCGCCAGCGTCGGGGCGGCGAGCGCTTTCACATCGTCCGGCACGACGTAGTCGCGACCGTTCATCGAGGCGTATGCCTGAGCCGCTCGCGACAGCGCGAGGGAGCCTCGAGGCGAAGCGCCGAGGTAGACGTCCGGGTGCGATCGCGTGGCGGTGACCACGTCGACGACGTATTTCTTGACCGACTCGGCGAGATGTATCTCGCGCGAAGCGGACTGCGCCCGCAGAAGCTCCTCGGACGACAGCACCTGGTCGATTGTTTCGAGCGGATGGATGATCCGCTGCGCGTCGAGGATCGCGATCTCTTCGCGCTCCTTTGGGTAGCCGAGCTGGATGCGCATGAAGAAACGGTCGAGCTGGGCCTCAGGGAGCGGGAAGGTCCCCTCGTACTCGATCGGGTTCTGCGTCGCCATGACGAGGAACGGCTCCGGCAGCTGATACGTCGTCCCGTCGACCGTCACCTGGTGCTCGTCCATCGACTCCAGGAGGGCGGATTGCGTCTTGGGAGTGGCTCGGTTGATCTCGTCGGCCAGGACCACCTGGCTCATGACCGGGCCCGGCCGGAACTCGAACTTATTCGTCTGCTGGTTGAAGATCGAGACGCCCGTCACATCCGACGGCAGCAGGTCCGGAGTGAACTGGATTCGGCGGAAGGTGCAGCCGAGCGACCGGGCGAGGGCCTTCGCCAGGACGGTCTTCCCGGTGCCGGGGACATCCTCGAGGAGGATGTGGCCGCGGCACATGAGCGCCACGAGCGCGAGCTCGATCTCGTGATGCTTGCCAAAAATGACCCGCTCGACGTTCTCGACTACGCCGTTGACCTTCGCCGCGAGAGCTTTCTCCACCGTGCTTCTTACCCCTTCGTTGAGTTCGCGGCCGCTCTGAGAAGTATCAGGGTTGCTCACATAACAACGTAGGAAGACCCTAAGTTCATATACGGGCCCGCCACCGTCCTAGTTCCCTCATGGATTCCCGGCGGGTCCTGTCCCGGCTACGCGGGTCTCTCCCTCAGCGCACCCTCCCCACCCTTGCAGCTCACTGTCGTTCGCTGCGGGCGGGTGCCCGGGGCACCCGCGCTTCGTGAGAGACCCGCTACGCCGTGCCACCCGCCGGGCTGAGCATGTGCTATTTACCCAGTGCAGCCCGCATGACCTGGCCTCCTAGAGGGGCAGCAGTCACTCCCCCTTCTGCCGTGTTTTCAACTATCACGGCAACCACCACGGTGGGATTTTCTGCCGGGGCGAAGCCGACGAACCAACCGTGCGGAGCCTCGCCTGGGCGGTTCTCGGCGGTTCCAGTCTTTCCAGCCACGTTTACCCCCGGGATCTTCGCGCCGAACGCAAATGCGCCGGGTCCCGAGACTGCGCCGACCAACATCGTCGTCAGGGTCTTCGCCGTGTTCGGCGAGATCACCTGGCCCTGCGGACCGGGCGCGATCTGACGGACGACGTGGCCGTCGGCGTCGCGGACCTCGGTCGCGTAGTGCGCGGTCGGCATGACCCCACCGTTGGCGATCGTGGCGTAGATGAGCGCCATTTGAAGGGGCGAGACAAGCAGCTCGCCTTGTCCGTAGGACGTGTCGGCAAGGAGCGTCGGCCGGTCGATCGAGCCCGAATCCGAAAGCTGTCCCTTCGCGGCGGGCAGATCCAGGTTGGGCGTCGAGCCGATCCCAAAGCGCTTGGCGTAATCGGTGAGCTTCGCGGCGCCTATCTGCAGACCGACCTGGGCGAAGTAGATGTTCTCCGAGAGACGGAAGCCGTCGGACATGTCGAAGAGGCCGTGCGCATGCGACGCCGAACGCACGAAATAATCGCCCCACGATTTGTCGGCCTGGTAGGGGTCATCCACGCGCAGCTTCTTGGTCGGATCGAACCCGTTCTCGAGAGCGGCCGCGCCGGTCACGACCTTGAAGATCGAGCCCGGCGGATACAGACCCTGCGCCACGCGGTTCAGGAGCGCGTGATCCGGGCTGTGGCTCAGCTGGTCGAACGCGGCGTCCTGCTTGGATGGGTCGACGACCTGGTTCGCGTCATAGCTCGGGACGCTGACCGAGGCGAGTATCGCGCCGGTCCGCGGATCGAGGGCGACAATCGCGCCCTTGCGGCCGCCGAGCGCATCCGCCGCGGCCTTCTGGATCTTGAGGTCGATGCCCAGAAGCACCTGCCCGGCGGGGGCGCGATCGCCAAGGTAGCGCGCCTTCCAGATCGAGACCGGGTCGGCCGGATCCTGTCCGATGAGCGAGTCCGCGTAGGCGGCCTCCACGCCTGACAGGCCGAACTTGGGCGATGCGTAGCCGACCACCTGCGCGAGCGTCCGGTCTTTGTAGGAGCGTATGAAGCCGGCATCGGCCTTTTCGCTCGTCGCGACCGGCGACCCGTTGCGATCGACGATCGCTCCCCGCGGCCGGTCGTTCGTCGCAGCGATGAGGCGCGGATTGAACGGATCGTTCGCGAGCTGATCTGAGGCGAGGACCGTCCAGTAAGCCGCTCCGATCGACGTCACGAGGAACGCCAGGGCGAGCGTCAGCGTTAGCGATCGGATGTTCGCGCTGATCGGTGAGGTCATGAAGGTCCCCCACCCCGCATCCGCTCCGAGACCTGCGAGACGCGCATCAGGATCCCGACGAGCATCCAGTTGGTCACAAGCGACGAGCCGCCGTAGGCAACGAAGGGAAGGGTGATGCCGGTGAGCGGTATGAGCCGGAGATTCCCGCCGACGATGACAAGTGTCTGGAGCGCGATGATGAATGACAGGCCCGCCGCGAGCAGCTGCAGGAACATCGTCGGCGCGCGAAGCGCGATCAGCATTCCACGGTAGAGGAACACGAGGTACAGGGCGAGCAATGCGATCGCGCCCGCGAGCCCGGCCTCCTCGGCGAACGCATCGAAGACGAAGTCGCTCCACACGATCGGTATGCGGTCGGGCATCCCGTTGCCGAGGCCAACGCCAATGAGACCGCCATTCGCGAGTGCGTACAGCCCCTGGACCAGCTGGTACCCGGTGCCGAAACGCAGGTCTTCATCGAACGGCCGAAGCCAGGTGTCGACGCGGGCCTGCACGTGTCCGAAGAGCTGATAGGCGACGATGCCGCCGAGGATCAGGAGCCCGAGTCCGATGATCGCGTAGAAGGCCTCCCCCGTCGCGAGAAAAAGCATTGCGAGAAAGATCCCGAAGAACAGCACCGTCGCACCCATGTCCTTCTCGAAGACCATCACGAGCATCGCGATGCCCCACATGGCGACGATGGGCACGAGATACGGAACAGGCGGCACCGGGAAGGGACCGATGCGGCGCTGGGCATGCGACAGGACCTCGCGATATTCCTCGAGGTACGCGGCGAAGAAGATCACGAGGAGGATCTTCACGGCTTCCCACGGCTCGATGCTCCCGGGCCCGACCTTGATCCAGATCCGCGCGCCGTTGATCTCGCGCCCGATCACCGGGAGGAGCGGGGCGATGAGTAGGAGGAGGCCGAGGAGCGCCCAGGTCCACTTGAAACGGGCCAGGGCCGTGAGATCGCGGGGCACAACAATCGTTGCGGCGAACGCGCCTGCGGCGATGATCGACCACGAGAGCTGCTGGAGGAGGAGATCCGAGGCGAGCCGCTGCACCAGAACGAGCCCGATGGCGGTCAACCCGGCGGCGATCGGCAGGAGGATCTGATCGCCGCGGAAGCGGATGCCAACGAGGAAGACGTGGAGAGACAGCATGAGCGCGAGGAAGACCGCCGGCACCACGACCGCCGTCGGCCTGAACGACGAGGTTTCCGTCGCGAGCACCGCTACGAAACCCGTGATCGCGAGCGTGGCGACCCAGATGAGCAGAGAGAGCTCGGTGAAGCGCCCTCGCCCGAGCGGAACGGCCGCCTGCGCATGTATCACTGCTCGAGCCTGAGCGCCACGCGACCGATCGCGAGCTCGTCGCCGTACTGCAGGCGTTCGCGCGACCGCACGACCTCGCCGTTCACGACCGTTCCATTCGTGCTACCGGCGTCCTCGACCCACCACTCGCCGTCGGCGAACTCCACGAGGGCGTGCTTCGCCGAGGCCGCCTCGTCGTTGATCACGATGTCGTTTCCCGCGTCGCGTCCCAGGCCGTTCACCGCGCGAAGCGGCAGGCGATCGCCGACGCGGAACGCGCCGCGGACCGTCCGCTGTACGACGAGATGCGCCAGGCCCGTCGGTCGGGCCGCGATGGTGTTTTCGGTCGCGAGCGCACGCTGGAGCGAGCTGAAGACGCGGATAAGGAAGAGGTACAGAAGGACCAGGAACAGGATCCGGACGCCCCAGAGAAGGACCGCGAACGTGATCTCCATCTAGTCGGTCGCGCGGAACTGAAGCTCGACACCGCCGATCGAAAGGCGATCTCCGTCGGCCAGCACGACCTCGGCGACACGCCGGCCGTTCACATACGTGCCGTTCGTGCTCTGAAGGTCGTACAGCGTGTATCGGCCCAGGCGGAGACGGATCTCGGCGTGCTTCCGCGAGACCCTGCGGTCGTCGAGCGTGATGTCGTTCTGCGGGTCGCGGCCGATCGCGAGCGGCTCGGACCCAAGGACGATGTCGCGACGGTCATCCCCTTCGCGCACCGTGATCGCGGCCTTGGGCGCTCGCGGCTTCTCGCGGAGGAGCTTTTCGCGGTCGAGCACCATCGTGTGGCCGGCCTCCACCGCGCCGAGCGCTTTTGGATCGGGCGTGACCTCGTCGCCCGACGCATCGACGAGCGCGCACGAGACCCGCATGTCGCCGGGCGGCAGCTCCTCGTCGCGCTCGATCTCGACCGTGGGAAATGCGAGGAGCGTGTAGTTGCGGTCCCGCGCGGCCCCGAGGACGGCCTCGGAGAGATCCTGCTCGAGGCTCCGCCGGTATTGCTCGAACTGCGTGAAGTCCGATGGCGAGAGCGAGACCACGTACGAGTTGGGAACGAAGGTCTTGCTCAGCGAGATGGTCTGGTGCGCTTCCATCGCGCGGATCACGCGCTTGGCGATCTGAACCGGCTGAAGCTTTGCCCCGAAAAGGCGGGCGCTCCAGCCCTCGATGACCCGGCTCGCGAACGCTTCAAGCCGTTCCACGCGTCTTTATGACCTCCGCGCCGAACAAGATGATGAGCGCTGTGACATAGATCCAGGTAAGAAGCCCCGCCGCGAACGCGAGCGGCCCGTAGGCCGCGAACAGCGCGAGCGCTCGGGTGAAGTAGCCGAACGCCAGCTTGGCGACCTCCCACAGCACGGCGGATACCAGGGCCGCTTCGGCCGCCGCACGCCGTGAAGGCCGGCGACGCGGGACGGAGCGATAGATAACGAAGAAGAAGACGAAGCCGACGACAAGGCCGGCGAGCGGCGACAGGAGGCGAACGCCGACCCACACCAGGGCGCCGAAACCGGCCCCAACGAGGGCATCGGAGACCGCCGCGGTGCCGAACGAGAGCGCGAACGAGACGAGGGCGAGCACCGCGAGAGCGCCCACAAATCCGGCGGCCGCGAGGTGTCCCCGAACGAAGCTCCGCCGGCCCTCCCGGCCGAGGATCGCAGCGAAGGCGCGATCGAGCGAACCGTGGATGGCCATCGTCGAAAAAACGGTGCCGATGACGCCGAGCGACAAGGAGAGCGCGCGGCCCTGGACCAGCTCGCGAGCGATCCGCGTTTCCTGCGACGTCGCGGATGGGTAGACGTCGCGAAGGATATCGACGAGATCGCGCTCGGCGCGGTCCGGCCCGTAGACGAACGCGAGGACACCGACGAGCAGCGCAAGAAGCGGGATGAGCGCAAAGAAGATCTGGTAGGCGACGGCGCCGGCGAGGAAGGGGCACTCGTCGGCGGCGAAGCTCACGATCAGCGCCCGGCCGCGCGCAACGACGCGGCCTAGGATGACCCCTCGCTCTTCGGAGCGCTCTGGTCCTTTGGCTTCGCCTTGGCGTCGGATTTCGCGTCCGACTTCGTTTCGGACTTGCTCTCGGACTTGGTCTCGGCCTTCGTTTCGCTCTTCTCCGCGGGGCGGCTATCCGTCTTGTACCAGCCCGATCCCTTGAAGACCACCGCCGAGGGGGCTATGAGTCGCCGCGGTCTCTTCCCGCAGTTCGGGCACTTCTCGATCGGCGGGTCCTTATACGACTGCACCTCTGAGATCGAGTGACCGCAGTGATCGCAGTGGTAGTCGTAGATCGGCATCGCTCGCCTATCATCGCAGCCGGTGGCGGCCGAGGTCATTCCTGCGAAGGTCCGCGCGTCGCCGCGCCGTCGGTTTCCGATCGAGACGCTTCAGGCCTGGCTCTTCCTCTTACCGGCCGTGGTCATCATCGGGATCTTCAAGGTCATACCGGCGATCGCAGCCTTCTATATGTCGCTCTTCAAGTGGGACGTGATCCAGGGGGCCTTCCGCGGTCTCGGCAACTACACCGATTGGCTCTACGACAGCGCGCTCCGTAGTCCCGACTTCTGGCGCGCCCTATCCACGACGTTCACCTACGTGATCTTCACGGTGCCTCTCGAGATGGCCGTCGCGCTCGTGCTCGCGTATCTCCTGTTCCAGAAGATGCGCGCGCGCGGCCTCTACCGGACTCTCTACTACCTCCCCTACGTGACCTCGTTCGTCGCGGCGGCCGCGGTCTTTGTGTGGGTCTTCAATCCCCAGTACGGGCCGGCCAACGCGGTCCTCGGACTCGTCGGGGTCGGAGGGCAGAAGTGGCTCGAGGAGCCGAGCGGCATCTTCGAGCTTGCCGCGTCCGCGTTCGGCATCACGGTGCCGACGTGGCTCGCCGGGCCGAGCCTCGCGCTCGTCGTCCTTTCCCTCGTCACTGTCTGGCATTACCTGGGCTATCAGATCGTCATCTTCCTGGCTGGGCTTTCGAATATCTCACAGGAGTTCTACGAGGCCGCGCGTCTCGACGGCGCGAGCGAGCGACAGATCTTCACCAAGATCACCCTCCCGCTTCTCTCGCCGACCACGTTCTTCGTCTTCACCGTCGCTTCAATCGGGGTCTTGAGATCGTTCGACTCCGTGTACGTCCTCACGAACGGCGGGCCGCTCGACACCACACGCACCGTGACGCTCCTGGTGTTCCGAACGGCATTCCAGCAAGCCCAGTTCGGTCTTGGGTCGGCGCTCGCGTTCATCCTCACGCTCGTCATCCTGCTGTTCACGCTCGTGCAGTTCCGGGTGCTCGGGAGGCGCGTGCAATATGGCTAGGGCGATCACGCTGGAGCGAGGCGTGCCGCG
>Ga0134078_10000214_pt1 | contig 10950 bp, 10 predicted proteins | sample 15_taG_20_FD_119771 | JGI IMG/M metagenome (GOLD analysis project Ga0134078, IMG submission 119771) | Grasslands soil microbial communities from the Angelo Coastal Reserve, California, USA - 15_D_Met_20cm_2_24_1 metaG | ecosystem: Environmental > Terrestrial > Soil > Grasslands ...
CTCGCGCCGGATCAGCAGGTCGAGATCGGAGTACGGCCGGAGCGCCGGGTGGACGTAGAAGTTCTCGGCCAGGCTCGCGCCCTTGAGCGGGATCACCGGCACTTGCTCGCGTTGGAACGACTTGAGCAGCCGGCCCAGCTCGCCGCTCAGCATCAGATGGCGCGCCGTGGCCTCGACCAGAGCCCGCTCCCAGCGCTGGCGCACCGGCGGCGGGATCCACGCCGGCGGATGCGTCCTGCAGGCGAACGCGAGAGCGGGGCCGAGCGACTCCGCCTCGGCGATGTCGAGCACTAGGCGCCAGTCGAGCGAATGGTCGGGAACGGGAGGTCGATCGCGACGGGCCAGGGCGCCCAGGCAGTCGACGATCCAGCGGCGCTCGACGCTAATCGACGACGTCGGCGAGGGCGGTGCGCGGCCGCCGTAGCATCGACGCGGGGATCGCCGGTGATCCGGCGACCTGCGCGCCGACCAGCGCGTGCTCGCAGTTCGCCGGCGACGGGCCGTAAAGGTCGCCCGTCTCGATGAGCGCCTGCCCCGGGCACCTCGAACAAAACGGCGACGCGGCGCACGACGAGCAGGTGTGGAGGTCCCGGATGCGGATCGAGCGCACCCGTAGCATTTCCGGCGAGCGGTGCCAGATCTCGGCGAACGGCTCGTCGCGCACGTTGCCGCACGCGATCGGCATGGCCACGCACGGCATCACGTCGCCATAGGCGCTGATGTAACACGCGTTGTGCCCGGCCCCGCACGGAACCTCGTCGAGATCGGAGCGTGCGCCGTCCGGCGCCGACGCGGCCGCCGGCGTGCCGCAGGACGGGTTCAGCGTTGGGTCCTGCAACACCGTCCGCAGCTCCTTCGGGCTGATGCGGAGCGCAATCGGGGACCGGTCCCCGTCGTTCTTCGCCGTGATCATCGGGTCGAAGCCGCAGAGGATGCCAAGCCGCTCCGCCAGCGCACGGATGTCCTTGTACTGCCCGACGTTCTGCTTCATGAGGGGACAGTTCAGCTTGACGGTCACGCCGGCATCCCGAAGCATGACGGCGCCCTGAAGCGAGCGCTCCAGCGAGCCCGGGATCTTCGTGACCCGGTCGTGGACGGCGGGATCGGCGCTGTAGATGCTGATATCCACCTGGCGCACGCCGAGTGTCCGCAGCCGCGCCGCCTTCTCCGGCGTGACGAGCAGCGCGTTGGATTTCAGTCGGACGTCAAAGTGCAGCCGCCGCGCATGCTCGACGAGCTCGAACAGGTCCTTCCTCAGGAAGACCTCGCCGCCGCTGAACGTGAGGTAGAGCGTGCCGGCCCGGGCGACGTCGTCCAGGAGCCCCTTCAGCTCCTGGGTCGTCAGCTCCGGCCGCTGCTCGATGACGCGGTAGCAGTGAATGCACCGCTCGTTGCAGCGCATGGTGAGGTCGACGTGGACGGACAGCGGGATGCGGAGCGCCACGCTGCGCTCGAACAGCCACTCCGTCAGCTCAGGCATCGTGCCGCACTTTCAAGACGTCCGAGGGTTTGGACCGCACTTCGAACCGCCCTGCCCGATGAGCTTGCCACAGGCGAGCGCCGTGGTCTCGAAGACCTCCTGGGTTAGGATGTCGGGAGGCGCGTACTTCCGCTTGCTGCTCTGCTGGGGGTGTTGTTCCCGGTCACGCTTGTCTTCCACCGCCGTTGCCTCCTATCGCGGTTCGTGGGGTGAGGCTGAGACGTTCAGCAGACCGCGTTGAGACAGTTTATCGACGAAGGCGGTCACGTCGCGCTCGGCCTGCACCGGCTCGACGTCGAACTCTGCGCAGATGCGGCCGACGAGGGAGCTCACCGGCGTCTTGCCGTCCGCGCCCTCCCAGATCAGCGTGCCCACCGCGTTGAGGGTGTTCAGGGTGCTGTCCTCGGCGAGGAGGATCACGGCCTCGCCGTCGTACACGCGCCAGGCCGTTCGGGAATTTCGCGCCAGATACTGCTCAGGCACGATCGATCACCTCCCAGAAGCCGGGATCGAGACGGAAGGAAAGGTCGAAGCACGGCACGCTCTCGACGAGGTCCGCCGCGATCTCTAACACCCGTCCCGTCAGCTCAGGGTCTCGGGCAAAGAAGAGGACATTCGGGAGCAGCCGCTCGAGCGCGCGCCTTGGCGTGATCGCTTCGACGGCATGTCGGCTACCATGGTGGAGAAAGCAGATTCCGCGGAGCGGGGCGGCCCGATCCTGCCCCGCGCGCGCGAGCTCGCCCCAGAACGGGGTGCCGTGACAGCGTGCACGCCCGTCGGCGAGCCGCACGATGGAGAGCTCATCGCTCAGCAGCGTCGCATCGGGCGAGAGCCGGGCGAGCGTCGTCTTGCCGGCCCCCGAGGGGCCGGAGAAGAGATGCGCCCGGCCGTTCCGGATGAGGCTGGCCGCGTGCACGACGAGCCCGTGAGCTTCGACGAGCGCGAGCGAGTACAGGATTCGCAGGAAGCTGTCGATCGAATACTCGTTGGCGCCGGCGAATGTCGCGCTCGCGCGACGCTCCGCCAGGTCCGCCGTCCCCACGAAGTCCCAGCGCTTGATGACGAACCGAGCGCGCTCACCGTCACGGGAGACGAGGACGTCGCCGTCAGACCGGTGACCGGCGGCTTGCCGCAGGTCAATCTCGATTCGCCAGTCGGGCGTCCCGGGCGACAGGAAGCCCTTGTATCGGTCACGGACGACATCGAGGACGTCGCGGTCTCGCGTCACGACCGCGCTGCGCAGACCGGCGATCTCGACGCTCAGCTCATCCATACAGCGCAGCCCGCAGCACGCGCCGCAGTCGCAGCGCGAGCGGAAGCAGGTGTGGAAACAGGGGGGACACGCCGACGATCGCGTGATTACGCCAGCGCGCAGCGTGGCTGTCGAGCCGCGTGATGCTGCCGCGACGCTCGACGGCCACCACCTTGCCCAGGACTTGCGCCCGATCGACGACCTCGGTGGACGACAGCGCGTCGCCTTTGGTGACGAATCGATCACCGTCGCGACGGATCACCCGGTGCAGGAAGAGCCGACCCGGCGTCTCGTAGCACACGACGTCGCCGATGGCGATTCGTGCCGACGCGGTCGGCGTCACCTGCGCGACGTCGCCATCCCAGACGAAGGGCAGCATGCTGGCGCCCCGGGCCCTGATCCGTAAACCCTCGCCCCGTCTCAGCAGCTGAACGGCAAGTTCGTCGGCCGGACGCACGCTCCTCACCTTCGTCAAAGGACAGGATTCGTTCGAATCGACGGGCAGCATCATGGCACAGACGACTGCCGACGGAAAGTCCCGGGCGCGGGTCTTAGGGGCGTTCTACTCCTTGATGAGGTCGAAGAAGTCGTGGTCGAGGCCCTGGCCGTTCAGGGCGATCTGGACGGTCCACAGGCCGGCGAGCGAGTACTGGGTAATGAATGTTCCGGACACCGGCAGCCTCGCCGTCACCAGCGTAGTCCCGCTCGCGCCCCACCCTGCTCGCTTCGCTTCGAGTGTTCGCCCTTCGACCTCCATCATGGGGTCGACAGTGGCGGGGGTATCGACAGTCATGAACGGAACCGTGACCATCTGGTAGGCGTTGCCGTCAGGCGAGACGAACGTCACTTGCTCGGCGTACTTTCCGGAGAGTCCCGTCCAGACGACGCACACATAGAGGTCCTCAACGTCTTCGAAGCGGAACTCGCGGTCATAGGAGTGGCAGACCGTGCCTTCGCTCGTACCGAATCGCACGGCTCTCACCTGTCCGTTGTGCGATGCCGGGGGCGCCGAGCTCGTGCTTGGCGGGGGGACGACGGTCGCGGGTGCGGCAGAGGTCCCGCCGCTGGAGAGCAAGCCGGCGACCGGTGAGAAGGGCGTCGACCACGCCGGTTGCGCCGGCGCCGAAGCCGTCGGTGCCGCGCTTGGCGCGATCGTCACCTCCGCCTGGTCAGGAGCGGTTCCGTGAGTCTGCGGGTTCGCTGGGCTGCGCTGTGTCATGCGTCGATCGGTGGTGGCGGCCGCAGGATCAAGCGGTTGCTCATCCTCATCATCGGACGAGGCCACACCGCGGGACGAGACCGCGCCGCGCGTGCCGCGCGCGGCACTGGCGGATGACGCCGGTCCCTCGCCCTCAACGCGAGTCTCGCGCGCCTGGGTCAGAAGCGTCCCCTGAAGGGCCAGGGCCAACGATAGCATGACGAGGCTCGCGGCGAGGCCATAGATGAGCTTGACTGCGAAGCCTTTCGAGGCCCCGGCAGCCGTCCGTGCGAGCCTACCAGCCCGGGGTGATCGCATATACCCGTCCATCGTTGCCGCCGAAGTAGAGGCGATTGAGCACGCCGTCGTACGACGGATCCCCAAGAATTGTGGTGACGCCCGGAGCGACCTGCGGAGCCGGGTGGAGAGTGGTGTCATTCCACACGCCGAAGGACCCGGACCACGCGTCGTACTGCAGAAGCTTGCCGTTGGACGATCCGAAGTACAGGCGACCCTGGCCGTCGTCGACGGGACCCGAGATGGTACCAGGGCAGCAGGCCTGCCAGGTCGGGTTGAACGTCGTGGTCACCGTCGTCGAGAGGCTGCCAGCGAACTGGATTCCATGCGGGGAGGTATCCCGCGTGTACACGATCTGGTCGACCGCCACGCTCCGAAGCTCCACCGCTACGCCCACCCACGTGCCGGTGGCGTGAGTCGCGCTGGTCGTCACCGCTGCTTTGGCACCCCCCGATGTTCCGTTGTCCTCGATGGCGCCGCTCAGACCCGTCATTGTGGCGCTTGTCCTCACGCTGCCGAGGCTCGCAGTGAATGCTCCGGCAACCGCGTACGCAAACCCCGCCACAACCCGGTTGTTGGTGTCCAGCGTCGGTGTCCCCGCCGTCGGCCAGGCGAGGCTCGCGGTCGTGCCACTGCCACTCGCTGTGAAGCCTAACGCGACGACGGAGTTGTTGATCGCCCCGACCCCGGAGTATTGAGCCACGGCACAGGTCGACTTCGTACTGTAAGCGCCGAAGCTGGCGGTGACCACCGTCCCCGACCCCGTGGCAATGGTGGCAGACCAGAGTTCGACGGCCAGCCCGGTGGCGAACAAAAACCGCCGCCGGCTATAGATCGAACCTCTGTTATCCGTAACATTGACGGTTTTGTAGGCGGCAACCGGGAGGGCGAGGGAGACGATTACGGTATTGCCGGCCGTCAATCCGTTCGTGGGACTCGCGCCGGCCCCCATGTCGACCGCGCACGAGGTCGAGTTGCTGGATTGCGCGGTGCTCTTCGAGTTGACGTAGGTGACGCCGCTCGACTGCGTCCCGAACGAGGTCGAGAGCATCGGATACGGATTCTTGATGTGTCCGGTGCCGTTCGAACCGGCGGTGCCCGGGTTGTACGTCTGGACGGTGCCGCCGGCGACCGAGACCGCGTTCAGCGTGGCCGCCTGGGTCGCGCAGCCCGCCGGGATACAGTTCGTCCCCACGTAGATCCAGGTGCCGTCGCCACTCGGCGATGGAGAGCTGTCCGTATGGCCGAGGTTCCAGCACGACGTGGAGGCGCCGGTCCCGCAGGCGGTGGTGCCATTAGCAAGCATCCCGGTCTGGACGTTGATCTTCCAGAGGCTCGGCTGCGTAAGTCCATTGGCGGCGTTGCTCGTCACCCACACGACGTTGTTGTTGTAGTCGATGTACGGCGTGGAGTTGATCGGCGCCATGTTCGGCGTGCCGCCGCTGGCCCCGGTGAACTGCCACAGGTAGTCGCCCGGCTGAACGACGGTGCCGCTCGCCCGGCATTTGTTGCCGCCACCGCTTGTCACGGGTGTGGTGCCGCCATTGAGCGCGTAGACGCTGTTGCCGGTGTTGTTGCCTGAGATGCGGCTGCCGACGAAGACCGCGTCAACGTACACTCCACAGATCGGCAGCTGCCGGATCGCCTGAAGCCAGACCGCCGCCCCGCCCTGGAGGTTGTTGCTCCCCGGCACGCAGCTCCTCGTCCCTGTCCCGGAGCATGCAGTCGGATTCGACCACACCGACGCGCCGGTGGCCGTATTCAAGGCATAGACGTACCCGTCCTGAGAGCTGGCATAGGCGACGTTCACATTCGTCTGGGAGTAAGCGGCGGGGATGATCGTCGGCCGCGCCTGGATCGCGCCGCCCGCCTGCGTGAATACCGGGAACTCCAGCGTGCCGGAGGTCGCGTCCGCGCCGTGGACCTTGCCGTTGTTATCGGCAAAGATCACGACGTTTTGGTCGTCGATTCCTGGCGTGGTCAGCGCGGCCACGGGCATCGAGTAGCTCCACAGCGAGGTGGTGGCCGGAGCGACGGTGAGGACGACGCCCGTCGAGTAGACCAGGTCGCAATTCGTGTAGACCTTGTAGTACCAGGTTTGGTTCGCAACGGATTGATTGAACGTGCCTGGCGCGACATTGCCGGAGCCGCTGTAGACGATGGTGGCCGTCCCCAGGTTCGCGTCACCCACCTTGTACGCGTTCCCGTTCGTCGGCGCGGTGGTGAAGCTGTTCGTCGTGTCGCGGAGAATGAGCACCGGGTTCGGGCTCGCCCAGTAAATACTGACCACACCGTTCTGGCCGTTGGCGGTCAGGTAGCTCGCATCAGAGGTGGTCGCCGCGCACCCCTTGAGCGCCGCGATGGCCGCGTCCCAGGTATTGGCCGTCTCGGTCACCGTCGGGTTGAACGTCGCGGTGGCGGCGGCGATCGAATACCAGGTCGTTTGCGCCTCAGGCGTGGTGACCGCTGTCAGTGCCGTCCAGCTTCCAGTTGACGGGCTCCCGAAGGTATTCCCGATGTTGTCGGCGATACCGAGGATCACGAGATCACTCGCGTTGGTCGTCGTGATCGAGGGCGCGGATGCCGGGCTGGACGTCCCGGCCTGGGCGGCGCTCTTGTCGATCGTGAGCGACACGCCATTCCATTCCATGAGGGTCATCCACATGCCGCCCGCCGTTGCAGCCGTGATCGTCACCGGCGTCGAGGAGGTGAGCGTGGCGACGTCCACCGCGCCGTACCAGATCTCGATGTGCGTGTTCGTCGTCGACGATTGGGCCTTGAACCAATTGCCGACACCGCCCCCACTCACGCCGGACAGGGATCCAGTCGAGGTGCCACCGACCATGATCAGCACGTTGCCCGCGGTGGTTGTCGGTGCGGTGGTGAAGGGAACCGGGAGCGAAGTCGCCGAGGCCGAACTCCCGTTATTTTGCTGGACCAAGGAGATGGCCGCCAATGCCGCGGAGGGGATCAGGCCGAGTAGCGCGAAGCAAAGGAGGGCTGCGAATCCCCACCGAGCGAGCGGCCGCGATTGCCAGCGTTCCATGCCTTTGGTGGACGCAACGAGCGTGCCAGACCTGAGCCCAAGAAAAGCTGCTATTCGGCAGCAGCTTACGGCCGAGGTCGGAGGTCGGCACCGCTCCGGCCGGTGCCAAGCTGGTCGCCGTTGGTCACAGACTGACCGGGCGCCCGAGCGGGGCCGTGGCGTCGGCCGCCGTATCATGTCGCATGCGCGGCTGGCGGAACGCTGCGTTCGCTTTCCTCTCGGGCAGCGCTCGGGTCCTTGATCTCGCATCGCGGGCCTCGCTGTACGTCGCCGCCGGAACACTTCGTCGTCAGGCGCTAAAGGCCGCGATCACCAGAACCTGGGACGAGTTCTCTCGCAGCGACGCCGAGATCCTTTCGGGTCTGATGCCCTGGGAGAAGGCGTGGTACGAGCGCGTGCTCAAGCCCGCGGATCACATCCTCTTAGTCGGCTGCGGAACGGGGCGCGACCTGATCGCGCTGCTCGAGCTCGGCTATCGTGTCGACGGCCTCGACATCAGTGGTCGCGCCATCGAGCTCGCACGTCGCGTGCTCGAACGGCGACGTCTCTCAGCCGGGCTCTACACCGGCCCGATCGAGGAGATCGTGCCGCCGGGGACGTTCGACACGGTGATCTTCTCGTGGTTCTGCTATGGCTACATCCCCGAGGCGGCGACTCGCATCGAGGCACTCCGCAACGTCAGGCGGGTTCTGACGCCCGGAGGCCGCATCCTCATCGGTTATGTCCCGGCCGAACGGCCGCCGCGGGCGCTGCCGATCGCGCTCACACGGACCGTCGCCCGTCTCACGCGATCCGATTGGCGACCCGAACTCGGCGACGTTCTCGGGCCGGTCACCGCCGACGTGCGCGCGCTTCGCTACGAGCACCAGTTCCAGGAAGGCGAGCTCGACGACGAAGCCCGCGCTGCGGGCCTCACGGTCGTCTTTCACCGACGGGCCGATGTCGGCACCGCGATGCTGATGGCGTAGAGACCACGACGAACGAAGGGACGAGCCGGACTACGTGAGGGCTAGTCGCGCGTCGCCGGCGCCACCGGCGGCCCGGGAGCGGCGGGTGCCCCACCGCCGAAGGGCAAGGCGGTGGCCAGCGTTGCCGAGATCGTGTTGAGCGAGCCTTCGTCCACCGCGGAGCCTTGCTTGTTCGGCGCTGCCGGCTGACTCCAGCTCGGGGCGACCGCTGACTGGCTCCGAGGCGTCCCCGACCGCTGCGAGATCGCAGGGCGCTTGCCGGGGTCGACGGTGCCGTCCTCAGGCGCAGCCTCGATGTCAGTTGCCCCCTCGGTGGAAACGGACGCGCCTCGAATCCGCGGCACCCCGGCTTGGCATTGCGCGGCGGGTGGGAGGCGGCGATGACCGCGTCGACCTCGCGCAGGTAGATCTGCTCGATCGCCATCACGATCGTGAACAGCACTAGGCTCGCCGCGAAGCCGTAGAGCAGGGTCCTGGCACTCAGCATGGCCTGACCTTACGGGAGCGACCGGCCAGGTGTACGTTCATGCGTGGCCTGGTGCGAAACTGATCGCTGTGGTGCTAGACCGACCTGCGTAGCCCGCGAGAGTCCTGATCCATCACTCACGAGGTGTCGGAGCGGTAACGACCGATCTCGCTCAACACACTAAAATTCCAAGCTTCTCAAGCATTCTCTACTGGTTTCTCCCGGAAGGATTGATGAGGGAATACCGCATCACAACTTCAGGGATATTCCATCTATATTTTGGGGCTTCCGCCGGATGGGTCTAGCCCGGTTAACCCTGCAAAGTGCGTAGGGAGATTCCCCGTAGAGCATCCCCGGGGCCCCTAGAGGCACGGAGAGACGACACACTCGAAGTTCAATGGAGGCCATGATGCTCAGTAACGGTTCGCCGCTGTCCGTCGCGCAGCGCCCGAACTCGAACGGCCATCCGCTCACGAGGACCCTATCCCGGAAGCCCGACGTGGGGCATCGACCCAGGTCTGCGGTTGGCTTCCTCCTGCTGGACTCCTCGCTGCGCCCCGTCGCGTTCAACGCCGAGGCGATCAGGGTTCTCGGCTATCCAGACCGGCTCGTAAATGTTCGGCCGGCCGACGTCTTCCTGGCCGAGAGGATTCGCGAAAGCCTGCTCAATCCGGAGCCGTCGCGCGAATCGCCCCTCGTCGCCGAGTTCAGGTCGGGGCGGAGGCGCTATCTTTGCCGGCCCTTTTCCCTGGACTCGGACGCCAAAGGTCCGTTGCGCGCAAGCATCGCCGTCCTGCTCGAACGGCCCCCGTACGGCGTGATCCCCTTGTCGCCCGTGTCGGAGCAATTCAACCTCACGCGACGGGAACGTGAGGCGCTGGAGTCTTTGCTCCAAGGCCTGAGCAACAAGGAGATCGCGAGTCGGATGAACGTCAGCCCCAACACGGTGAAGGCCTTCCTCCGGTTGATCATGCTCAAGATGGAGGTGACTTCCCGCGCGGCGATCGTGGCGAAGATCATGATGACCAGCCCGTAACGGCTAATCCATTCGGACGAACCCTCCTTGGGAATAGACGGGATCGGGTGGATGTCCAAAGATCTCCCGCAGACGATTCACTCCATTCCGCCGCCGAGGCGAGCGCCTCCCGCGGCAAAACCCACAAGGAGGGCTTATGAGGCTACAGTGGTCTTGTCGCGCCACTGTCATCACGGTGCTGGTCGTGTCGCTCGGTTTCTTGATCTCGCCCAGCCGCGCGCAGGCGGTGTCGAGTTTCGGTGGGCAGGCGACGGGTGTGCAGGTGTTCGTGCCGGCCACCGGCTTAACCATCAAGGCCGCCAGCGGTGAGCTTCCCCCGACCGGCGGCGAGGTCGACGCGTCGCTCCTCTCAGGGGACATTCCCGGCAGCGCGACGGGTGGAGTGGTTGCGCTCGCCGCCGGGACGCTCCACAGCGTCGCCGTCGGCCTGGACGAAACAGACACTGAGACCTCGATGGCGAACGTGGACCTCACCGTCTCGGGCAACGGGATCACGTCCGACTTCGTGATGGCCCGGAGCAACGCGAGCTGCGGGCCAGCGGTCGCGGGCAGCTCTCAGCTCCAGAACCTCGTCATCAACGGTCAGCCAATCACCGTCACGGGCAACCCGAATCAGACCGTCTCGTTGCCGAACGGCACGGCGACCATCAACGAGCAAACGCCGGCCATCGCCGGCAGCACTGCCGATCTCAGGGTCGTCGCGTTGCACGTGATCACCATCGACGCGATCACCCGCCAGGTCCTCGCCGACGTCCAGCTCGCCATCGCGGACGCGATGATCGACTGCCACGCGGGGTCGGGCCCTCCGGGGGACGCCACGACCGGCGGTGGATGGATTCCTGCGTCCGGGGCGACGGGGACCTTCGGCTTCGTCGCCTCGACTGACGGAACGACCACCAAGGGCCACGTGGTCTACATCGACCACGGTATGGCCTTCAGCCTGCAAAGCACGTCCATTACGGACTTCATCCCCGGTTGTACGAGCACGATCTCAGGAACCGCCAACGGCGGTTCGGTAAATTTCCAGGTCACCGTCACGGACAATGCGGAACCGGGGGCCGGCAGCGACACGTTCAGGATCGATGTGCCCGCGCTCGCGTACATCCGAACTGGAACGCTCGGGGGTGGGAACATCCAGGTCCACCGGATGCCCTGCCGGTAGCACGCGCCAAGAAGCCTCGCGGCCGGGGACTCCCGGCCGCGAGGC